>Ga0224555_1003003_pt1 | contig 18313 bp, 17 predicted proteins | sample 714S23034metaG_FD_180687 | JGI IMG/M metagenome (GOLD analysis project Ga0224555, IMG submission 180687) | Peat soil microbial communities from Stordalen Mire, Sweden - 717 S2 30-34 | ecosystem: Environmental > Terrestrial > Soil > Wetlands > Peat | place: Sweden: Norrbotten County, Stordalen...
CCTTGCCCCGGCCCCATCGGTATTCCGCGCCCGCGCGGGCGCGGCCCCGTTGAAGCGGCAAAAGAGACACCGCGCATTTCGATGCGGCCTCATTCCGCGCCCGCGCGGGCGCGGCCCCGTTGAAGCCATACTCTCGCGCCAGGCGACGATGGCCTTCTCTTCATTCCGCGCCCGCGCGGGCGCGGCCCCGTTGAAGCTTCATTTGAACAAACGCATTCTCCAAAGGAGGATAATTCCGCGCCCGCGCGGGCGCGGCCCCGTTGAAGCCGGCTCAAGGTGTTGCCGTTCTTGGAGACGAACCGGCATTCCGCGCCCGCGCGGGCGCGGCCCCGTTGAAGCCGGGGCCACACTGCGGGGTGTCACATGATGCCAGTGCATTCCGCGCCCGCGCGGGCGCGGCCCCGTTGAAGCCAAAACGTCACTTTTTGGACATGGGGTAAGCCGGGTATTCCGCGCCCGCGCGGGCGCGGCCCCGTTGAAGCCCGGCGAAGGGAGGCGGCATCGTCCCTATCGTCAGATTCCGCGCCCGCGCGGGCGCGGCCCCGTTGAAGCCCTTCCGAACTCGTCGGCGCGTCGGGCGGTGTGGGGATTCCGCGCCCGCGCGGGCGCGGCCCCGTTGAAGCTTCACCGGCAGCGCCAGGCCCGTCTCCGCGAAGGCGATTCCGCGCCCGCGCGGGCGCGGCCCCGTTGAAGCATCGCAGTAAGTTGCAATTGCGGAATTGTCCAGTCATTCCGCGCCCGCGCGGGCGCGGCCCCGTTGAAGCTTTTCCACGATGGCGCCGTGTTTTTACAATTACCTGGATTCCGCGCCCGCGCGGGCGCGGCCCCGTTGAAGCCTTCTCGCGCGACGGATCATTGATATCCCGCACCACATTCCGCGCCCGCGCGGGCGCGGCCCCGTTGAAGCGCCTTCTCCTTGAACTGCCGTTGCAACGCTGTTTCATATTCCGCGCCCGCGCGGGCGCGGCCCCGTTGAAGCAATGACGTGTCCCAAAAACCGCCCGGCAGCAGTCCGATTCCGCGCCCGCGCGGGCGCGGCCCCGTTGAAGCGACATTCACCAACGCCCTTTCCAAAGCGACCAATGGAGATTCCGCGCCCGCGCGGGCGCGGCCCCGTTGAAGCGAGAGCGGGGTCTATGTCGGTGGCGCGTCATACTTGACCATTCCGCGCCCGCGCGGGCGCGGCCCCGTTGAAGCGGGCTCATAATTGGTGGAACGGAACCAACGTTCCTGATTCCGCGCCCGCGCGGGCGCGGCCCCGTTGAAGCCAAGAACTTAGCCGTTGGGTTTGTCGCAAGGATGGCAATTCCGCGCCCGCGCGGGCGCGGCCCCGTTGAAGCGGACGCTCGTGATTGCCACGCCTGCCACGCTCGCCGCATTCCGCGCCCGCGCGGGCGCGGCCCCGTTGAAGCAGCTCACTTTGCGATAAAGAGTGTCTCAAATGTGGAATATTCCGCGCCCGCGCGGGCGCGGCCCCGTTGAAGCCGCACGACCGATCCCGTTTCAGCGTGCAGAAACTCGATTCCGCGCCCGCGCGGGCGCGGCCCCGTTGAAGCTTTTTTCGCTCACGCCACTTCAATAGCACCCACCGTGATTCCGCGCCCGCGCGGGCGCGGCCCCGTTGAAGCTCTGGCTGATCCCCTGGGCAAACCCCGGCTTGTCGTGATTCCGCGCCCGCGCGGGCGCGGCCCCGTTGAAGCACGGTGAAGGGTAAACGTGGTTGGTTGGAGAGTAGGGAATTCCGCGCCCGCGCGGGCGCGGCCCCGTTGAAGCACGGAGTTAGTGGAGCGGTCACTTTTCAGGGACCGGGGATTCCGCGCCCGCGCGGGCGCGGCCCCGTTGAAGCTCCGCCGCATCAGCGCCTATGATGGGTTAAGAAACAAATTGTCCACTGAAGCGTTGTTCCCAACCTGACTGGCAATCGAGAGCGCCCATCTTGATGTCTCCGAGCTTGATGCCGCGGGACAACATTTCGCGCTGGAAGACTGTCTCGGAGGACGGCGATCCCCGGTTGATCTGAAAGATTCTGGCCCCGGAAAGTTGTCCCAATCGGCGGCAGTGCTTGTAGTGGAAATTCTCCGCCAATCCCTCCTCCAGATTTCTTTGGAGAACGACGGCGTCCATGACGGCATTGGCCTCCAGAAACAGTGTGTAGGCCGGCTTCGGCATGGCCCCTGCAACCGGAGCGAGAAGGAAAAAACGGGGGTTGATGTTTTGTTGCGCGAGCGCGCGGCGAATGACGCCTTCGACGAATGTCCCTTGCAGTTTTTCACCAAACAGATCGGAAACATTGGCTTCACGTCCAATAAAACGCAGGCATGGCGCGTCTTGAATAAAACCCGTGACCCGAACCAAGTCGCCCAGCGGATAGCGATATAAACCGCCCCCGGTGGTGACGATGACGCGGTAGGTTTTTCCGGCAATGAGTTCGTGCGCCAAAGAAAGTTTTTCGCCGGCCGCATCCTGAAATTCAAAGAAGTGGGAAGTGACAGCCAACACCGGATCCTTGTCCTCCTGAAACGGCAGCGAGACGAAGGCTTCCGTGGCGACCAGGCCTTTGCCTTGGATTTCGGTATTGGGAAACTGGCTCCGAAGATTTTCGGCATATATTTCGCTGGGGCCGTGAGTCCAGCAACTGATAACCTGGAGATTTGGCCACACCTGTTCAAAGGAGGTTTGTCGTGCGCTTTCACGCAAAATGTGTCGAAGGAACTCCACGCGCTGATGCGCCCCACTGCGCCCAATCTGGCTTAAGACGTCCAGAATTCCTTCGGGCTGTGTCGTAAAATCTTCAAGAAGGGTGGTCAAAAATGTCGGGCTCCAAATTGAAATTAACCGCAGATTTTCATCGGCCAGCAACGCAACCAGCGTTTTCGTTTTAAACTCCTGCATGCTTCTGCAATGCGCCAGTTCGGGCGGCGCGACGCTGACCAACGAGAACAGATTTCTTCCGAAGAAACCCAGGTATTCAGCATCGTGGTCAAAGCCCACCCGCAATCGGCCCCGTGTCTGAACAGCCGTTGCCGGTGGTGAAATGGACCAGTAGGCCGTTCCTCCCATCAGTGCGGGCTTCCGGCGGTACAACGCGGCCAACCATGTGGAGATGCCCCGGCGGAATTCCCGGCCCAGCGTCACCGTCCAAGGGATCAGCTTGGTTGGTGACGATGAGCCGCTGGTCGGCTGGAAGAGTTTGACCCGGTCGGCGGTCAGCACGCTGGCTTCACCGCCCGCGATCGCTTCAATGGATTCTGCAAGCGCGTCATATCCGGTGATGGGCACCTGGGCCTGGTATTCTGCAACCGAACGGATTCGAGCGAAGCCGTTTTTTTTCCCAAAACGTGTTGCGATATTTCGGTTAAGCAGGTCAAACAGACAGCTCGTTTGCGCTTCCGCCACGCGACCGACGGCGGCTGTGAATCGCGCGTGTTCACGGGAACACGCCGCGATCCAAGCGGTATTGATCATGTGGCAGGTGAGGGAGCGAATCGACATATCAAAGTTGGCGGCGAATATAAGGTTTCAGATTATCGCCGTGGAAACGCGCCAGACAGACCAGTTCATCGCCGCGCGCATGGCCCGGGTTCCTATTCTGGAAGAACGCCACATGAGGATCGCGCAAGCGGCTGGCGTCAATTCCGGCAATCCCATCCCGTAGGCGCTGGGCACCCGCTTCCGCCCGCAAGATGCCGGTGGCCGGGTCAAATCGTTGGCCGAATCGTTGGCTCGCCACGCCCTCCAACAAGGCTTTTTCAAAGGCCGGCGTTTCACTTGTGCAGCAGGGATAAAACTGGTGAAAGAAGACCGGGAGGAAGCGGTAGGTTTTGTATCCTTTGCTGGTGAGCAGCCAGTAGAGTTCCGAGGCCGGATGAGCGGCGCAGAGCGAGAGCATCAGCCGCCCCCAGGCCACCGGCAGAGCCAGCGATCCCCAGTGGTCTTTTTCAATAATGGTGTCTCCCGAGAACAGGATTTTCACGTCCCGGCCGGCCAACGGGTAGTCGAACAGCACCTGCGTCGAAAAACCGCACAGATGGCCGCTGTCGCGCAGGAGGATGACCCATTGTTTGGCAAGAAGGTCAGCGAGGAACTGGCTCTCGGAGACGCCGTCGTAATGCGCGCGCATCAACTGCTGCATTTGCACGAAGCATTCCGGGTGCAACTCACTCACCGATAGGGTCTGTGATTCCAGTTTCATCAAAGTGATCCAAGCTCCAAGTAAGGAACCAATTCCCGGTCCAGTTTTTGGACCTCCCCCGCTTCGTCTTCCCAAGCGACCACGAACAGCCGGCTGGGCAATGGAAAGTTCGGTCGGGCCAGTAGTTCAGCCAGCAATGGATCCCGCTCGTGCAGCCCCGCCAAGAAGAAGGTATAATGCCTCCGCTTCTCGCGGACGACTTTCTCCAGCAAGACCTTGAACACGGAGCGGTCGTTGCCCTGGACACAAGCCAAGGACAGGATGAAATAATCCAGCGGCAAAGCCGGTTTCGGCAAAAGCGGCATTTTCCTAACCATCGCCACCAGATTGAACGGAATCCGCAAAAGTCCCAGCCATGAGTCGTAACCCGTCACCCGCCATTGCCGAAACGCCCGTTGGTCCCACGCGGCAACCACACCGATCAAGTCGTCGCCCCGGAAGGCCAGGAAGACATCTTCCCATTGCAGATGTGACAGCAGCCCTTTTGGCGCACCGAAGTCCTCCACCTGATATTTTGGGAAGAACTGACGGGACCTGCCTTCACGGTTGAGAAATCCAATTATTGCCGGGCCGTCGGCAGCGCTGGCGCGCCGCACGCGAATTCCAGAACGGCCACTGCCGGCGCTCCTGGATTGAAGGCTGAGGGCCATGCAGCAATATCGGCCAAAATCGTGGTAGCCGGGCAGGCCGCCACGCCCCGAAAGAAGCACGGCCTTGGCCGGAAGGTTGTCTTCCATGATGGTGGATAGACACATTTGCACCGGCCACGCCGCGTGAAGTTTGCGCAGGAATGCATAGCCGTGCGCGAGAATCTGGCGGTTCCTGACCGACTGGTCCAAGCGCAGACCGCTCAAATAACCCACGGAGGCGGGCTGGCCGTTGACGAAGACTGACTTGACTGAACGATGGCCGACGGCCACCACGCGCCCGTTTTGCGCTTCGCGGCAGACGAGCACTTCCGATTGCCGGCCTTCCACGCAAAGTGCCTCCAGATAATCAGGGCTTCGATCAAACGAAAAGTGGATCGCGCCAGGCATTTCGGCGTTGCGACTGAAGCGCAGAAGTTCCGCATTGTCCGCCGGGGTCGCCAAATCGAAGCGGAAGCCGCTAGAGCGAACAGGCGCGCGCATGAGGGCGGAAAAAGTGGAAATACCGCCGGTACTCATGGAGCGCCTCCAAGTGGGATGCCAGCCTTTTGGGACAACTCCCGGCGCAACATCCAATTGAGCATCCAATAGGCCCACGCGCGGCCTGGAGTCGGGCTGTTGCATTTAAATTCCAAGCTGCGGCGCGCGATGGATCTCCAGGTGTAAAATGAGCTTCTAGCCCGATGGCAGTTTTGCTCCACTTCCGCGGCGCGCATGGTCGTCGGACGGAACGGCACCTGGCCGAAACGATATTCCTCGTTGAGCCACCATTGCCGGTATTTTAAATGCCCCGCCACTTCGAGATCATGGTAAAGCGGCGTGCCGGGAAATGGAACCAGGTGATTGAAGGCGGCGAGGAACAGATTTTCCTTTTTGGCGAACCGAACACTCTCATCAAAACTTTCCGGCGTATCATGGGGGTAGCCGAATATGAATGTCCCATAAGCAAAAACACCCGCCCGCCGCAAGCGATCCAACGCAGCCCGGTAATCGTCCACTTTATTGATGCGTTTGCCCATCGCAGCGAGATTTTGCGGATTGAGGGACTCGAAACCGATCAGCAACCCCATGCATCCGCTGCGTGCCATTTGCCGGATCAGCGATTCGTCCTTCAAGGCGTGCAGGCTGCCCTGGCTCATCCATTGGATTCCAAGGGGCGTGATGGCTTCGAAGAGTTCGCGGGCGCCGGCCGGGTCGCCCACGATATTATCATCCACGAAAAAGACATATTTGTCGTGAACATGGCGCAATTCTTCCACGATTTCCTGCTCGGGCCGGCGCCGGTAAGTGCCTTGGAAGACGGCGCCAATGGAGCAGAAATTGCACTGAAACGGACACCCCCGGCTGGTTTCCACCAGCGCCACGGGCAGGTAGTTCTTTCCCTCAAAAATGCGACGATCCGGTTGGAGTCCCCGCAAGGGCCGGGCGCGGTCGCCTTTGTAGAATGGTCTGAGATGTCCGTTCTCCGCATCTTGCAGAATTTCCTGCCAGACTGATTCCGCTTCGCCGATGCAGACCGCGTCGGCGTGTTCCTTGGCTTCCTCCGGGCATAGAGTCGCGTGGTATCCGCCGAGCACCACGGGAATGCCGCGCTCCCTAAACCGGGCGGCAATATGGTAACCACGCTTGGAGGAATAGGTCTCTATGGACAACGCCACCAAGTCCGTGGCGACACCATAGTCAATCGGTTCGAGGCGGTCGTCGAGAAAGCTGGTCTGCCAGTTCGGCGGCGTCATCGCCGCCAAACGGGCCATGGCCAGTGGTTGGAGCTGCCATGACCTGACGAAGGGCTGGCCCGGTTTGCGGCCAATCGCTGGATAGATGAGCGTCAGCCGGCGCACAAAACCTCCTCCTCTGCCTCTGGCACAATCCAATCGCCTGGCTCAGGCGGGCTTCCGGGATTCTGCACTGAATAGGGAGTGGCAAAACGCGGCTCCGAGTAGAGCCGCTTCACGAATATCCGGTAGGCCAGATTGCCCACGAAATTGATGGCACACCGGATGTCCAGGTGGCTGACGCGTCTGACCACGCGATCCAGCCGGAAAGTTTCTTTGTAGGCCCACTTGAATCCGCGGTAGAGCTTCTCGGGCGTCATCTGAGCGGGCTTGATGACAACATGCATGGTGTCATAATCGTCCCAGTTGTAGCTGAGAATCCGATTTTCCGCCTGCATCCGCGCGAACAACTGAGTGCCGGGGTAAGGGGTGTAGAGCGAGTAGCGCGGAATGTCCACGCCGAGGTCCTGCACAAGCTGGACGGTGGACTCAAATACGCTGGCGTCGTCGTGATCAAACCCAAACACGAAGCAACCCTGAACGGTGATGCCGCGCTGTTGCAAGGAGCGGATCAGATCGCGATAGTGCAGGGTCTTGTTGAAATTCTTGCGGATGCCTTGGAGTGTGGTTTGGTCTCCGGATTCGAAACCGACCAGCAGGTAAACACAGCCGCTTCGCGCCATGAGATCCAGCAGTTCGGTGTTCTGTAGGCTGTCCGCAGTGACCAGGCCACCCCAGCGTTTGCGGAGCGGGACGATGGCGGTGAACAGTTCCCGTGCGTATTCCACGTCATCAACGAGGCTGACATCATTGAAGCCGAAGTGGCTTCCCCGGATGTTGCGCACATCGCGGACCACATCGGAAATCGGCCGTTTCAGGTAGCGTGGCCAGACGGCGTTGACCGTGCAGAAATCGCAAATGCGCTTGCATCCCCGGGTCGCCTGCACTGTGTTTGGGAGCATGTAACCACTGCGTCGCTGTAAATCTCTTCGCGGAGAGGGGACCTCGGCCAGCACATGGTCGGGCAGCTCATGTTCGCGGTAAACTCGTTGCAGTTTGCCGCGGCGAAAATCCTCGATGAGCCGGGGCCAGGTTCTTTCCGCACGTCCGATGACGATGCTGTCGGCGTGCTGAATCGCTTCGCCCGGCAGGATCGTCACATGAACGCCACCGAGCACAACAGGAATGCCGCGCTGACGGAAATGTTTGGCCAGCGCGTAGGCTGGGCGAGCGCAACCCGTGATGACGCTGATTCCGACCAGATCGGCGGGTTCGTCCAAGGGAATCGGGTCCACGCTGCCGTCTACCAGCTTGATCTCAATCCCAGGAAAATCAGGAACCAGCGCAGCCAGCGTGGTGAGGGTCAGCGGCGCCTCGCGCATTGAACGCACGAACGCGCCGATCCGCAGCTTGTGCATGTGGGCGTCCGGCATGATGAGAAGAATGCGCATCATGAAACTTCCTCCAAGACGTGCTCGTTCGTGAGGCTGTTGCTTGCCACGCAGTCGGAAATGCACAAAGGCACCATGCGGTCATCCTTCACCACCGCGTCGGGGCAGGGTTGGCAATGAACCACGCGGCCTTGTTTGTCAAATGCGGCGGGCCGTTGGAACAATAACCGCTTGGCCGTTAAGCGCGCGCCCGGGCCGCGCGCGCGCGCCAGCAGCCTCAGATTGCCGGCAAGTCTGCCCCCGGCCAGGCCGTTGAGCAGCAAATGCACGGAAAAACGTCCGGCATGCTGAGGTTGATAGAACGGGTATCGCCCCGTCATCATGCGCGATAATCCAAGAAACGCCCTTTCCACCCAAGTCGGCTTTAAACTGTGGTAAAATAAAAGTTTCTCTTCCTGATGCACCGCGCCCACCATGAATGACAGCCAGCGCGGGTCCTTCGCATCAAGGTTGGAGCCGAGGAACGCGAACGGGTTCAGCCCAAATTCCGCTTGCAATGACCGGCTGTTCTCCCGGTTGCGTGCTTCCTCCGAGTGGATCAGTTGTCGGCCGTAACTGGATTGGGCGAACATGCCATTCTCAAGGTCCCCGCGAAACGGCGGCATCCGACTGACATCCCGCCACCATGTTACCAGCAGGTAGCAAACGTGGGGCGAGTCCAGCGCGAAACCGACTGCTTCCTCGATCTCCGCGGGCTTGTCCGGATACGCGGTAACCGCCAGTCCAACCTCGATATCATGGGCGGCAATCAGGGCGGCCTTTTCCGTGCGCAGGCGTCTCAGGTCATCCGTGCTCGCCTCCGCTGGCAGGTCGGGCCGCCGTTGGTTTGGCTCGATGTGGAGGAAAATGACATTTGTCCCGGCTCGCTTCAGCCCGGTGAGAAGTTGATCGTTTAGGTCAACTCCATTGGTGAACAACTCAACAAACAGTCCGCGCCGCCGCACCCGCCGGACAATTTCGACCAGGTCTGGATGCAGAGTTGGTTCACCGCCCACGATGGAAATGGACTGCAGCTTGCGGAGGCGTGTGAGCGCGTCCAGTTGCGCGTCTATTTCCGCCAGCGGCTTGACATGGTCCGGTTGCAGATTGTAGCAATCACGGCAGCGGATGTTGCAGCCTCTCAGAATGTCCAGAATGGCATGCGGAACGTTCCCGGGCGTCCAAGGCAACTTCAGGGGAGAGTTCTTCATGCCGCCACCTTTCGGGATTCCACTGTGACTTGCGCGAGTTTTTTTTCCGGTATGTGCAGAAGTTTTCCCGACCGCGCGAAGACCTCGTCCGGCACGCCGGCGGATTTCATCATTTCGACCGCTTGATCAAAGGGATTCGGAATTCGTCTCAATTCCAATGCGCGTCTGAGACTGACTTGCCCCACGCAACTCAGGGGCATCGGCGCGACCGGGAAGTCGGAGCCAAACACCAGTTTTGCCGCCAGTCGCGGCGAACGGAGCAGGGAACGCAGCAGCCATATCCGGGTGATCACCCCGAAGGCGCTGATATCACCGTAAAACCGTTCGTGGCGCAAAGCCATTTCCTGCCAGGCCCGGAAATACGATTTTTCGTGAAGGAAAAGTCGCGCCCCGCAATGCGCGGCAATCACCGTGACGCCCCGTTCCAGAGCGGGCGCCAAACGGCGGGGATCGTTCAGCTTATCCGGAAATGCTTTCAAGGTGTGTTCGCTGCCGGTGTGGCAGAGCAATGGAACCCGGTGCTGCGCCAGCATGTCGTAGAAGGGGAAGCATCTCGGATCATCCGGCTGGATGTTCTGTGCGCCAGGGAGCCATTTGACCAGACAGGCGCCGCGCCCGATGAGACGTTCAAGCTCCGCTATGGCGTTGGGACGGCAGGGGTGAACGCTTGCGCCAAAGAGAACCTTTTGGTGACAGGCCGCCAGGTCGGCGACGAAGTCGTTATCGGTCACAATCAAGGTGCGTTCCTCATCACGCGTTCCGTCATCGTGATAGGCAGCATCGAAGGCCAGCAACACGGCGCGATCCACTTTGCTCGCGTCGAGCTTGTCCACGATCAACCGCGCGATCTGCTGGTCGAAATCCGGGGCGCCGGCCACTCCCGGCGGCAATCCAAGCCGGCGGACGAACAGCCGAAAGGCAAGGCTGCGCCGGAACGCTGAAGCGAGAAAGTTCCCGTTCCCTTGGGAACCGATGCCGGCGACGTGAACATGAATATCGCAGATCATGGTGTGGCGTCCTTTTTGGCGACGCGCGTTCCGTTCTTCCACTTGCTGAACGGCGGAGAAATCAGGAAGGCTCGCGTGCATTCATCCGGCGCGATCACGGTCCCGGCCGTCAGCAGCGAGTAACCGCCGACAACAACACGGTCGCCAATGTTCACAGTAGCCAGAATCAGTTCCAACTCGCCCCTGTCATTGCGTATCATGACATGTGGGTTCAGCCGCACCCCCGCGCCGAAGATAACGTCGTCGCCGATGCAAATAAAAGAGCGATCAAGAATTCGCAGCCCGGCGGCCCAATAAGTCAACCGGCCAATGCGCGCGCCCCAAAGCCTCAGCCAGAGGGTGTAAAGACCGGGCGCCAGCCGAAGCACTTCCTCCAACGCGGGCAGCCGGCAGAAAAGCACCTGCAGGTTGAACAAGACCCACCACGAAAAGAATTGCCTCGTGCCAACTGGAATCCGCCCTTCCCGGAGAGGCGCCACCGCCCGGATTACCCTGGCGGCCAGCGGCGGCAGAAGATAGAGCAAACCCAGCCCGGCGAGAAGCCGCCAGTGCCACGGTGCCCAGGTGATGCTGAGGGTGACCCCGATCAAAATGGCGTGCAGGAGCGGGCAATAATTGATCACCAACATCAACAACCGCTTTGAACCGGAGAGGACCGGGCTTAACACCTTTGCCTCACCAGCGTCACCGATTCTCACCGCGCTCGAAGAAGTTGATTCCATAAAGTTACCTTGCAAATTCTGTCGGCAAACGGAAACCAAGCGAGGTCGCACGCTCTGCTGCCGGCCACCGGGCTTATGCGCGGTTAGGCTTCTTGCCCCGACCGATCATGACCCCCAAAATGCCGCCGACCAGCAGACCGCCCACGCCGGCGCCAACACCGACCTTTTTTAACAGAGCCTTGGCCCCATCCAGGACCGGATTGTTCAGGAAGTCGGTGCCGACATGAGCCAGGGCGACCTTCCACTCGCCATTCTCCTTCACCACAGTGGCGCTCCAGCGGACGTTCATCTCAACCACTTCTCCTGACTTCATGGTGTACGTGTCTTTGGAACTGCCGTAACACACTCCCGTGTTGGCATCCACAAAACGAGTCAGGATATCCGCCGTCGGCTCGGACTTCAGGCTGGTGACCAACGCATCGCTTGACTTGAACATGCGGTCGAAGAAATCCTGCATCTGGGCCTCGTTGGTCAGGACGGTCTGGTTGACGGCCGCAAAAACGAAATCCTTGGCGAAGCAGGACGCCAGCGCCTTGATGTCTTGCGTGTTAATTGCTGTGGCCGCCTTGTCGCGTAAAGCGCGCAGCGCCACATGGTCCGCTTCGTGGACGTCGGCCGCCGCGAAGGCCACGGTGCTGCTTTGGATGGACGACATGACCACGAACGCCAGAGAGAGGGTTTTGAAGTTTAATTTCATAGATTAGTGTTACTTAATCGAATGTTTTGTGTAGCATGCTGGGCTAATTGTCCTCCAATCCATCCCGGTATCAAGCGCGATTTGGCGCAGGTTCGGCGCGTTGCTTGTTGAATCCTGTTCCTGGCTGTTCTCACAACGACAAGCTAAACCTGGCATTCGTCCCGGTGTTAATTGAAAAAATGTGTGGAGTTATTGACAAAAACAATGATTGAGGCCGGCGTCAGGTCCCGCCGTCCTGCGGTTTCGAGTGTGTTCAGGGCTTAACGCTGCTTTCCCTCCGATGCCCGGTATGCCAGCGAGGGGAGCGAGAACATAAGTACGACTCCGGCAAGGGATACCCAGACGATGGAGGCGGCGTTGGTCTGTTGATGCACCACAAAGGTTTGGAAAGCCAGCAAAGCTCCGGCCGCGTACGTCAGTCCGAGCAGGAAGAAACAAAGCGGCGCGTAATGCGTTACGATTTCTTCAGGACTCCGCCCCTCTGCGGCCGGACGGTTGTAAATCTCCACCATGCCGTGGCGCACGATCAGGATGTCATGCATCCAGGCCACGAAGCCGTGGAGAGCACCCGTGCATAACAGAACCCGAAACACCGTTGCGAGCGACAGAGGTTCACGGTTGGTTCCCAGGAAGGCGATAAACAGCAAGGAACTCAAATTCGCCGAGTACATGAAGCCGTGGTGCGCGTAATAGCTGCCCACCACCCACGGTCCCTTAAACCGCCATTTGTGCAACAGGTTGGTGGCGATGCCGGGTGCCACGTAGCCGTAAAACAACGGCAAGAGCATCACGTAGAGCGCGAAAACCCGGTTGTCTGACCACGCCGCCCAAACAAAATACATCACCACAAACAGCGGCAGCGGCAGCACATAAACCCAAAAGCGAATGACAGTGCGGCTCATGGTTGCATTGTTCGGGGCGGAAAAAACCAGCGTTTGGCGAATCGCAGGGCGACACCGACCTTCAGTCGTGGGGGCAGATTGCGAAACATCTGTGGCCCCGCTCCCTTCACATAGGGAGGCGGTTCGGCATAGTCCACGTTCACTTCAATCAGGGCTGGCGATCCGGCCACCAAAGCCTTGTTCAAGCCGTTTTCGGTGTCGGTATCGCTCGCAATACGGACGTACTCCATGCCAAAACTCTGCGCCAGGATCTGAAAGTCAGGGTTGGGAAGCTGGGTGAATGGCGTGCGACGGTAAACGCGGCGTTGGGCTTCTTTGATCAGCCCCCAAGCTCCGTCCCGGAAAACCACCACGAGAATTTTTGCCCCCCACCGCACAGCGTTGAGGCATTCGAAGCCGCTCATCAGGAATCCACCGTCTCCGACCAGACTCACCACCTGTCGTGTCGGGAAGGAGAGTTTGGCCGAAATGGCCGCCGGGATTGAAAAGCCCATTGCCTGGAAATCCGCTGGCGCGAGAAATGAGCGGGGTGAAAAAACCGAGAAATCATTTAGAGCCCAGAACTGGTGCGATCCGCTGTCCGCGACCAGAATCGCGTCCCGATCCAAGCGCCGCCGCAGGAGCCGAAGGAACTTGGACGGGGTGACACCGGCGGACGAAGCTGGAATTGCCAAAGCCTTGGTTTCACAACGCGCGCGGGCTTGGCTGATGAACTCCTGTAGGGCTGCGTTGGCTGGCCGGCGATCTCCCGCGAGGCGAGCCAACAAACCTCTGAGCGCGATCTTTGCGTCCGAGGCAATTGCCAGCGAGGTCGGATAATTTGCTCCCAACGACGCCGGGCTAATATCGATATGGATATGCTCCCGAGGCGGTTGCACTCCGTAAGCACCCGTGGCCGTCTCGCCATATTTGCAACCCACGGCCAACAGAGTATGGATTTTCCGGAAAACCCGCCAGGCTGCTGTCGTTCCGCTGCGCCCAAAGCCATAGCCGACGCTAAGGGGGTGATCCTCGGAAATGACGCCGCGACCGGAGATCGTCGTCGCCACCGGGGCCTGCAGTAACTCCGCCAACTCCCTCAACTCATCCGTGGCCGTTACCGCGCCAGCACCTGCGTAAACTCCAACAGAAGGAGAATGCCGCAGTTGATCCGCCGCCGCATCAAGTTGCCCGCCAATGTCTTGGGGAGGTGGAGGGCAAGTGCCCGGGGCGAATATGAACCGGCTCCGCTCCATCAACAGAGTTGAAGGCAGTTCGACCAGTGTCGGTCCCGGCTCACCTTGGCAGGCCAATTCCGCCGCGCGCAACACGGCCTGAGGAACTTCTTCCGCTGTCGCCGGTTTGAAGCATCCTTTGACCAGCGGCTCCACCACCGCGTCTTGCTGGATTTGATGAAGCTGAAACGTTTTTCCCGGCACTTCGCCACTCGCGCTGACCAGAACCACCAACGGCGAGGAATCAAGCCGGGCCTCAGCGATCCCGGTGAGGGCGTTGGTCAGCCCTGGTCCGGACGTGACCACGGCGATGCCGAGTTTTCCAGTAACTCGGGCATAGGCATCGGCCATGAATATCGCGGCGCTCTCGTTGGTTGGGGTGAAGGTGGGAAATGGAGCGTCGGCTAACGCGTCGAATAATTCAATGTTTTGAATTCCCGGCAGCCCGAAAATCCGCTCCACGGCCAGGAGCTTCAAAGCTTCCACTGTCGCTTCGGCTGCGGTAATATTTGTGCTGCCGGGATGCCAACTCATATCGGCGCCCTTTCCACGGCAAATCCCTTGGAAAACCTGTTTTGCCAGTGCGTTGCCAACCAACTCAGCGCCCCCAGAAAGCTGCCAGCCAGCAAATCCAGCAAAACATGCTGTTTTATCAAAAGCGTGGACACCAACACTGCGGCAGTCCACACCCAGACAGCCCCGACGAACCATTGATTGTGTTTCCAGCCACGGAAAACGTCACATGCACATCCTGCGGTAAACACGCCAAAGCCAGCATGCAGCGACGGGCACGCATTGCGGGGCAGGTCGGAGCTTACGATCAAATCGTAGAAAAAGTGTCCGCCAGGAAACGCCTTGGGTCGTGCCACGGAAGTCGGCCAGAAATAGAAAATGATAAAACTGACGATGATCAGTGAGGCAACGCCCCGGCAGCAGGCGAGCAATTGGCGACGCGATGTCATTAACCAGATCACCAGTGGCATGGTGACAAACTGGGAGACATACACAAAGGCCGTTCCGGGCTGAAAAGGAATTAAACGGTCAATCGTCAATTGAGGCATCTCGGTCACGCGCCTTTCCGACAAACGTTCGAGCAGGAAGTAGCCTGTCCAAAATGCCAGCGTAATGCCGCCGCCGAGGAAAATCTTGATCTTCCATTCCGCGATGACCCGCCGCCAAAGGCAATCGAGCTTCATCTGGCGCCTCCCAAACCAACCGACAGCCCATGCTGATCATGCGTATTCCAAAAGACCAGCTCACCATTTGGGGATTGTGGAAGGGCCTCTAGCAACGCGGCAAACGCCTTCCCGCTGAACGCTGGATCCAGGTAAAGTTCGTATTTCGCCCCAACGGAAATCGCCGCCCTCGTGCCCGCCGGGACATCTCGATAACCTCGTCCGAGTTGATGATCGTCAATCATTTCAAGTTGATTTAAACAACGCTCGAGGCTCACTTCTCCAAAGTCGAGCAGCGAAAGCGTGTTTTTCAGGAGTCGTTCCAGCCGACGACGATTTGCGATGATGGTCTCCACTGTTTGCACGGCCACCACCCGCGTGGTGGATCCCGTCGCAGTCAGGCCGATCAGCAGCCCCGCGACCGAACCGCCGGTCGCAAACGGGATGTAAATGCGACGCGGTTGCGGCAGCAATCCAGCCCGCACCTGCTCAACCAACTCCAATGCGGCCCGGACATGCCCCAGTGTTGCCACGGGTGTCGAAGCTCCCAGGGGCACGACGCGGGCATTCATGCGCCATCCAATCCAGTGGGCATGCAACACTGTCGCAAGCATCGTGCTCCGCTGGTGAATGCGGACCCCTATCTCGCGAAGCCGGGCCAGTTCTGGCGCATTGAACGATTGGCCTCGATAACGGAAAACCACCGCATTCACATCCAAACCCGCCCTTCGGCCCAAAATCCCGCAGGCCTGCACCGTGTGTGATTCCACGTCACCATGCACAACCAGCGCACCCTTCTGGTCCCTCTGGACGGCCGCCAGCAAGTATTCCAGCTTGCGAAGCTTGTTACCGCCATAGAATTCGGAGCATAGCCCGTCGTCCTTGATCCAAAACCGGAAATCATTTTCCAGCGTTACTTGCCTCACTGGTGACGGAAATCTTCCGAGTGATAAACGTGGAAACCTATCCAACGATTTGTAAATGTCACCAAAATCGTTACAAATCATTGTTTTCCTCTCGCGCAAGATGGTCCAGCGGCAGCGGTCACCACCGCTGGGAACAGGAGAGAGTAGCGGTTGCAGCAGTTCGCCTTCATGAGCTGCCGTAAGTATAGTCGGGGTGCATGTTGAAAGTAAACGACGGGCGGACGTTGCGCGCGGCAGTCATGGTCCGGCGGATTACCCCCTTATGGTCGCAGTGGGCTTGAACGTTGAAGGCCGCTTTGATGCGCGCCCATTGGCGGCGAAGTTCAGGATTTGCTTTGATGGCCAGTTCGTTCTGGGCATATTTGGCCTGCGTTTTGACTAGGTTTTCGTATGCGCCGTGCTGAAAGTGGAGTTCGTGGTCCGACATGGCGGCGCAAATGGTTTCGTCCGGTGGTTCCGGCAGCAGGTCAATGAGAAGACAGTGCCGCACGTTCAAACGTTTTCCATTCTCCAGAGCACCAAGGCAATTTTCTAGCACATCGTGGACGTTAAATGGCCAAAGCGTTATTGGGACGAGCATCGAGTCGTGCAACGTTCGTAGTTGTTGAGCAACCGAATCGTCAAGATTCACGCTTGCGATATGATAACGCCGAAGAACCTCCTCAACCCAATCTGCCGTATCAAAAGCGCGGGCTTTGAGTTTTTTTAGATCGCGATCAAGTGCTGTGGTCATGGCTATGGTTTGGCGTCACATGGGTGCGAATCGTCATTACAATCAAGGGGTTTGACTCTGAAACTTCGGCCAACCGTCATCCCGATTACGCTGCCAATGATGGCTCCGGCCGCGAATTCGGAAACCCAATGGATGGTCACGGAAACGCCAAGCCCAATGTAAAACGCGTAAAGCAGCGCGCAGAAGACAATGCTCCTATTCCTGGGATAAAGCGTCGTCAGGCAGAGCGCCATGGCAAACGCCACGGTGGTGTGTCCCGACGGCCAACCCCAAAAGATGCCGCCCCTAAGAAAGCCAAATTGGAAGCCGTGGCTGGAGTCCGTCAGCGCAGGGCCGTTCAGCGCAAACGTTCCAACATGGCCGTGAAACGGCGGCGGGCGGCGTCCGGTGATTGCCTTGTAGCAGGAAGTGATCAGGTACGCGAGAAGCGCCGCCTGCCCCAAAGCCCAGGCGGTCGTGGTGAGGCGGCGGTTTCTTGTTGCCATTCCCGCGACCAGGATGACCAAACTCCCCAGGACAGGCATCAACATTCCGAGCCGGAGTGCCGGGCGGGCCAACACGGAAAACGTCTCCGCCCGCGTCCAACGATAATAGGCCCAATCGCAGCTGGACGTAACTATCACAATCGTCAATACAATGGCCGATGCGTGCCACAAAAGGTTGCGACCACTGAAGATAGCGATGGCGTTCCGAGGAAGCCGATAAAAAAGCTCGAACACAGCGCACATCATAGAGGTGCCCAGGACACGTCGCACGAATTTTAAAATCCACATTGCCGTGCGATCCGAGACTTTCGGGGGTTCATGGCTCGCAACCGTCAGCCGGACCGCTTAGCATGGCACGGTCAAATGAGTTTGAGCGAAACAACACGGAAGGTGCTCGGCCAGGTCGAGGAGCGCTCCGGCATTCCCGTTCATGTGGAGCCGGACCCAAACCTGCCAGGAACGCTTTTGGCCAAAGTGGTGATGGCGCGGGACAACCTGCCACTGCACCGCGTCTTCTACCGGCCAAATTCTGCCGTCCCGCCGGATTACCTGATCTGCCAGCAGGCCGGGTTTATTGTGCGATTCTTCGTTAGAATCGTGAGGAGCGCAGGCGCGCAAATCGTTGGCAGTTGCCGTGTAATATCCGGGGCGAGCGCATTAGGCAAAGGCCCTGGCCAGATGCGGATAGCCCAATCCTTTTGAAGGTGTCATCGCTGTAACCGGAAGAATTTAGCAGGGGCGGACATGTCCAGATTTGTCCAACTGCTCCCCAGGCTCGGCACAGTGGCATACGGCCCGGTCACTTTGGGTGCCCATTGCAAATTCCCCGACCCATTCCATTGAATTACCAGCCCGCCCTGGGTCATGTTGGCCCGCAAAAGCGACATGAAGGGAACCAGGGCCAACCCGTGGTAATACCCGGACGCAATCCCGATGGCAATCGTTGCGCTTGAGGGCACGACCACTTGGCCAAATGTATCATCACCCCACCCCACAACAGTGCCATTCGACAAAAGAGCAAGGGTGTGGAAATCGCCGGCCGCAATGGCCACAACATTCGAGAGGCCCGCAGGCACATTGGTTTGGCCAAATGTGTCGTCACCCCAGACCACCACGGTTCCGTTCGAGCATAACGCGGCACTGTGCAGATCACCGGCAGTGATGGCCACGACATTTGAGAGATTGGACGGCGGTGAC
>Ga0224555_1003004_pt1 | contig 18300 bp, 12 predicted proteins | sample 714S23034metaG_FD_180687 | JGI IMG/M metagenome (GOLD analysis project Ga0224555, IMG submission 180687) | Peat soil microbial communities from Stordalen Mire, Sweden - 717 S2 30-34 | ecosystem: Environmental > Terrestrial > Soil > Wetlands > Peat | place: Sweden: Norrbotten County, Stordalen...
CAGGAGAAAGCAGAGGGCGCAGAGATGGAGAAGGGCGCAAATCAGTTTTTATGCGTTACGGGGACGGCTCCGCAGGAGCGTCGCCCTACCACGCCGGATTCGGTAGGGCGACGCTCCCGCGGAGCCGTGCATGTTTGAAAACGGATTTGCGCGCGGTGGAGAATTTCGTTCAAACCAGGGCTTGTCGCCGGGCGGTTGCCCGGTGTAAAGTCCGTTGTTTTCGGAAAAACATAATGAAGCGGAACGCGCGAGGTGACGACTTATGGAGGCATAAGATAAAGCCCTATAATTTGCAGCGTCTTTTCCCCCTTTGTTGCCTTCGTTGCCTTCAGTTTGGTTTGACATCGCGGAAATTCCGTGCGATAAGCAGATAGTGAAAACTGCAAAAAACGTCGTGGAAAAGAAATCACCCGGGACCCTCGCTGTGGAAAGGCATCGTCCTTCGATGAACAGGCTATCCGACGCAGACACGGCTTCCGTTTTCTTCGGACGCGTTGAATGGCGCGCGCGACGGCCGATTCATTCTCCGCGGTCATGTCGGGAAGCCGGCTTCCAGAGAGCAGCAATGATTGGATGAGGCTGGCGTTGAGGGGTTGGCGTTTTCGCATGACGATCAGGCCGTTGGCATAGCCCACGTCCAGTTCATCGCCTTTTCTGATGTGCGCCTGCTCCCGAATGGCTTCGGGAATGACCGTCTGCCCCTTGACTGAAACTTTGGCAACCATGTGGTAGGTTATGAAGCCCGTCCGACCGGCAGGCTGGAAAGGGCCACTTTGGGGTTGGTTTGCGCGAAGTAATTGGCCGACCAATCGTTGGCGAAAAGAATGACCGGGTTCCGTCCCATGTCGTAGGCCAGACGCGCGCCCGTCGGCAGGGAAAGGGAGTCCAAATCGGATTCCAGCAGCCCGGCCGCCAGCCAGCGCACGACCGTCCAGGGCGCGGCTTCCAGACGCGAGGCCGCGCCGTATTCGCTCTCCAGGCGGTATTGCACCACTTCAAATTGCAACGGCCCGACGGCGGCCAGCAAGGGCGCCTTGGTGGCGGCGTCGCGCAGTTGCAGCACCTGGATGACCCCTTCCTGCAACAGTTGATCCAAGCCGGTGCGGAATTGTTTGAACTTGGCCGTGTTGGGATTGTGCAGCCAGCAAAAGGCCTCCGGGGTGAAACGCGGCATTTCCTTGTACACTATTTTCGGGTCGGTCGTCAGGGTGTCGCCAATGCCGAAATCGGCGTGCCCCACCAGGCCGATGATGTCGCCGGGCCAGGCTTCGTCAATGACCTCGCGCGCGTTGCCGAAGAGTTTGTGCGAACTGGAGAGGCGGACTTTTTTTCCGGTGCGCGGATGCAGCACGGTCATGTCGCGCTCGAATTTTCCCGAACAGACGCGCACGAAGGCGATGCGGTCGCGATGCCTGGGGTCCATGTTGGCCTGGATTTTAAAAATGAAGCCGGAAAATTCCGGGCGTTCGGGGGCGATTTCCGCGCCGTCCATGGCGCGCGCCCTGGGCGGCGGGGCGTGGGCCAGGAAATGATCCAGCAGCAATTGCACGCCGAAATTATTCAGGCCGCTGCCGAAGAAGACGGGGGTGGTTTTGCCCGCCAGCACCAGACTGTCGGAGAGGGTTTCGCCGGCTCCATCCAGCATGGCCAATTCCTCGGAAACTTGGGCGAAGGTTTCCGCGGACAGCCGCTCGCGGATGAGCGGGTCGTCAAAACCGCCCACGGAAACCGGGGCGCGAAATTGGCCGCCGACGGTCCTTTCAAATAAATGCACTTGCCGGCTGGGGCGGTCAAAGACGCCCTGGAACTCCATGCCCGTGCCGATGGGCCAATTGACCGGAAAGGCGCCCAGTCCCAGCACGCGCTCCAATTCGTCCAGCAGGGCAAGGGGGGCGAGGGTGGGGCGGTCGCATTTGTTGATGAAAGTGAAGATGGGCACGCCGCGCCGCCGGCACACCTCAAAGAGTTTGAGCGTCTGGCTCTCGATGCCCTTGCCGGCGTCAATGACCATGACCACCGAATCCACGGCGGTCAGGACGCGGTAGGTGTCCTCGGAGAAATCCTTGTGGCCGGGAGTGTCCAGCAGATTGATGCGGCAGCCGGCGTAATCGAATTGCAGCACGGTGGAACTGATGGAGATGCCGCGTTTGCGTTCCAGTTCCATCCAGTCGGAAGTAGTGGCGCGCTGCTGTTTGCGGGCGGTGACCGAGCCGGCCAACTGGACGGCGCCACTGTAAAGCAGAAGCTTTTCGGTCAGCGTCGTCTTGCCGGCGTCCGGGTGCGATATAATGGCGAACGTGCGGCGTTTTTGGATTTCACGGACAATGTCCATATCCTCAGGAGCGCGCAAGGTAACACCGATTGGCGGAAGCGCAAGTGGTTGTGTCCACCCCCTGATATTTGGGTCCACCCATTCACGAAACTCTGGCCACGGCCAATATCCGGCCTTGAGCGGGGTCGAGATCAACAATGCAATCGCTCACTCCTCCCGTTTTTTTGGCGAGAAGGTGTGAGTGGCGACGCCGTAAAAGGATTCCGCCGCCTCCATGATCGTCTCCGAGAGCGTCGGATGCGGATGGACCGATTCGGCCAGGTCGCGCACGGTCGCGCCCATTTCCATGGCCAGCACGCCTTCGGCAATCAATTCCCCCGCGCCATGCCCCACCATGCCCACGCCCACCACGCGCTCGGTCGCCAGGTCAACAATAAGTTTCGTCAGGCCGTCGGTGCGGTCGAAGGTCAGGGCGCGGCCCGACGCGCCCCACGGGAACTTGGCCGCCTCGAACTCCATCCCCTGGGCGCGGGCCTCGGATTCGGTCACGCCGCACCAGGCCAATTCCGGATCGGTGAAGACGACGGCCGGGATGACGACGCCGGCGGACGTGCTGGGTTCGCCGACAATGGTCTCGACGGCCACGCGCGCTTCCTTGCTGGCTTTGTGCGCCAGCATGACCCCGCCGGCAATGTCGCCGATGGCCAGCAGGGCGGGATCGTCCGTTTGCATTTTATCGTTGACTTTGATGAAACCGCGTTCGTCCTGCTCGATTTTGGTGTTTTCCAGGCCCAGGTCGTGAAAGCGCGGCACCCGCCCGACGGACACCAGCACACGGTCGAAAAGTTCCTCCTTCTCGACTTTGTCCGGCCCCTCGGTCACGACGCGGATTTTCCGGCCCTTGGAGGACATTTGCGTGACCTTGGTGTTGAAGCGAAGCTCGCGGAATCTCTTCTGCGCGGATTGCAGGACCGGCCGAATCAGGTCCGGGTCGGCGCCGGTCAGAATGCCGGCCAGGGCCTCCACCACGACGACCTTGCTGCCGAGGTTGGCATAGACGCTGCCCAATTCCATGCCGATGTAGCCGCCGCCCACCACCAGCAAGTCTGCGGGAATTTCCTCCACCTCCAGGGCCTCGGTGGACGTCATGATGCGCGGGTTGCCGAGGTCGAAAACCTTGGGCAGGGCGGGTTTGGAGCCGACGGCGATGATGGCTTTGTCGTAGGTGACGAATTGCTGGCCCTCCGGCGTTTCCACGCGCAGCGACTGCGATCCCTCAAAATAACCGCGGCCGGTGAGGACTTGCACGCCGCGCTTTTTGGCCAGAAAACCGACGCCGGCGGCCAGTTTGTCCACGATGCCATTTTTCCAGGCGCGCAATTTGTCCAGTTCCAGGCGCGGCGGGTCAAAGAGAATGCCGCGATGGGCCGACTCGCGCGCTTCGGCCATGATGTTGGAGGCGTGCAACAGGGCCTTGGACGGGATGCAGCCGCAATTGAGACACACGCCGCCCAGCTTTTTTTCCTGCTCCACCAGGAGAACCCTTTTGCCCAAATCGGCGGCGTAAAAAGCGGCCGCGTATCCGCCCGGGCCAGCGCCCAGCACAACAATTTCAGTATGAATTGGTTCCACGGTAAAAAGCGCCTTTCCTGTTAAACGAGCTGTTGCTCGTCGAAATGTTCAAAGCCCTTGACCAAATCGAGCATGAATCGGACGGCGGCGCCGCCATCAATGACGCGATGATCATAGGATAAAGCCAGCGGCAGCATCAGGCGCGGTTCGATTTTGCCCTCGCGCACGACGGCTTTGAGCGCGCCCCGGCCCAGGCCCAAAATGGCCGTCTCAGGCCGGTTGATGACGGGGGTGAAATGACCGCCGCCAATGCCGCCCTGATTGGTGATGGTGAACGTGCCGCCCTGCATTTCCTCCAGCGAGATTTTGCGCTCGCGGGTCTTGGCGGCGATGTCGTTCATCTCCTTGCAGAGAGTTAGAATGTCCTTTTTGTCCACGTCCCGCAGCACCGGCACGATCAATCCTTGCTCGGTGTCCACCGCCAGGCCGATATGGAAGTATTCCTTGTAGATGACTTCGTCGGCCGCCTCATCCAGGCTGGTGTTGAAGACGGGATGCCGGCCCAGCGCGCCGGCCACGATCTTCAAGGCAAAGGAAGTGAGCGTCAAACGCGCGCCCTTTTTCTCATAAGCCCCGGCACGTGTCGCGCGCATCTCATTGAGCGCCGTAATGTCCGCTTCGTCAAATTGCGTCACGCGCGGCGTGGCCTGCCAGCTTTCGCTCATGTGCGTGGCGATGGCCTTGCGCAAGGGCGTCATGGGCCGCTTGGTGATCGCGCCCCATTTGGCAAAGTCAATGCTTGGCGCAGCCGGCTTGGACGCGGTTGCCGAAGTGGCGGCGCGCGGTTGGGAAGCCAGGTGTTGCAGACGCTGGATGTAGGCCCGCAGGTCCTCCATGACGATTCTGCCGCCGCTGGCGCTGCCGCGAACGCGCCGCAGGTCAAGGCCCAATTGGCGGCCCAGCCGTCGAATCGTCGGCGAGGCGGCGGGCGGGGGAGCGTCTTCCGCCGGCTCGTCCTGCGCGCCAACCCCGGCCTCCGGTTCCTGCTGGGGCGGAGGCGCCGCCTTGGCGGGACCGGCCGGCCGGACAGGCCGCGCGACAGGAGCCGCTGGCGCCGCCGGCTTCACGGCCGCCGACGCGTTGCCTTCCAAACAAAGAATGGCCTGCCCCACGGAGATTTTGTCGCCGAGAGAGACCAGGATTTTGGTCACTTTGCCCGCGGCGGGCGAAGGCACCGGGGCGACCGCCTTGCCGGTCTCCAATTCAATGATGCCCTGGCCTTTGGCGATTTGATCGCCTTCCCGCACCAGGATGCCAACGACGCTGCCCGAGTCAACGCCTTCACCCAAGGGAGGTAATTTCAGATCCATAGAATTCGATTAAAACGCAACGATTTGAGGAAAGCCTTTTTCGGGGTCAATATTCAAGTCTTTAATGGCCTGGGCCGCGACGTTGCGGTCAATCTCCCCTTTCTGCGCCAGCGCATGCAGCGTGGCGACCGTCACGCATTCGGCGTCAATTTCAAAAAACCGCCGCAATCGCGCACGGGTGTCGCTGCGGCCAAAACCGTCCGTGCCCAACGTGGTCAATCCGCCGGGCACCCACTTGGCGATTTGATCGGGCACGCTTTTCATGTAATCGGAGACGGCGATGAACGGGCCGGATTCCTTTTCGAGGATTTTCTGGACGTGCGGCTTTCTGGGGGGCTGGGCTGGATGGAGCAGGTTCCAGCGTTCGGCCAGCAAGGCCTGGTTGCGCAGATTCTTGTAGCTGGTGGCGCTCCAGACATCGGCGCGCACATCATAGCGTTCCGCCAGGATTTCCTGGGCGCGCAAGGCTGAGTGGATGATGCTGCCGCTGCCCAGGATGTGCGCCTGGTGTTTGGCCCCCGCCGGCCCGGCCTTGAATTTGTAGAGTCCCTGGATGATCCCTTCCTCCACCCCGGCGGGCATGGGCGGCATGGGATAATCCTCGTTGTAAAGGCAAAGGTAATAGAAAATCTCCTCGCCTTCTTCAAACATCCGCCGCATCCCGTCGCAAATAAGGACGGCGATTTCGTAAGCGAAAGCGGGATCATACACGTAAAGCGTCGGGACGGTGCTGGCCATCAGCGGACTGTGCCCATCCTGATGCTGCAATCCTTCGCCGTTGAGAGTCGTGCGGCCGGAAGTCGCGCCCAGAAGGAAGCCCTTGGCCTTGCTGTCGCCCGCCATCCAGAATTCGTCGCCCACCCGTTGCGGACCGAACATCGAATAATAGATGTAAAAAGGGATCAGATTGACGCCGTAGTTGGCGTAAGCCGTGCCCGCCGCCACAAAGGAAGCCATGGAACCCGCCTCGGTGATGCCTTCCTCCAAAATCTGCCCGTCTTTGGCTTCGCGGTAATAACTCATCCCCTTCTTGTCCACCGGCTCATACAACTGGCCTTTGGAGGAGTAAATGCCGATTTCCTTGAACAATCCGTCAATGCCGAACGTGCGGGCCTCGTCAGGAATGATCGGCACCACTCTTGGCCCGACGTTGCGGTCGCGCAGCAAATGGGAGAAAAGGCGGACAAAACTTTTGGTCGTGGAAGCCTGCGCCGAGCCGGAGCCTTTGAGAAGGTCCGCGAAGGCCTCGGCCCTGGGCGTGCGCAACGGCTCGGCCGCCACCAACCGCCGGGGCACGAATCCCCCCAACTCCTTGCGGCGTTGCAGCAAGTACTGCGTTTCGGGCGAGTCTTTGGGCGGACGGTAAAAAGGCGTTTCGACAACGTCCTCGGCGGTGATGGGAACGTCGAAGCGGGCGCGGAATTCGCGCAGCTCCTTTTCGTTCATCTTTTTCTGTTGATGCGAGATGTTGCGGCCCTCGCCCGCCTCGCCCAGGCCGTAGCCTTTGACGGTTTTGGCCAGGATGACCGTCGGGCCGCCTTTGTGTTCGACGGCGGCCTTGTAGGCGGCATAGACCTTGAGGGGATCATGGCCGCCCCGCACCAGCCGCGTCAATTGCTCATCCGAGAGGTGATCCACCAGCCGCAGCAATTCGGGATATTTGCCGAAGAAATGATGGCGAATGTAACTGCCGGTCTGGACGGTGTATTCTTGATAGTCGCCATCCACCGCCTCGCCCATGCGCTTGATCAGCAGGCCGGAAGTGTCCGCCGCCAGCAATTCGTCCCACTCCGAACCCCAGATGACCTTGAGGACGTTCCAACCCGCGCCGCGAAAAATGCCCTCCAGCTCCTGGATGATCTTGCCGTTGCCGCGCACGGGGCCGTCGAGGCGCTGCAAATTGCAGTTGACAACCCAGAGGAGGTTGTCCAGGCCCTCCCGCGCCGCCAGCGTGATGGACCCCAGCGTTTCCGGTTCGTCCGTTTCGCCGTCGCCGACAAAGGCCCAGACGCGGGGTTCGGCGGCGGATTTGAGGAAACCGCGCGCGCCCAGGTAGCGCATGAAGCGGGCCTGGTAAATGGACATCAGCGGCCCAAGCCCCATGGACACGGTGGGAAACTGCCAGAAATCCGGCATCAGATAGGGATGGGGATAGGAGGAAAGACCGCCGCCCTCGGCCAGCTCGGTGCGGAAATGGTGCAGATGCCTTTCGTCCAGGCGGTATTCCAGAAACGCGCGCGCATAGTTGCCGGGCGTGGTGTGGCCCTGAAAATAAACCAGGTCCGCCAGCCGTCCATCCTCGCCCCCGCGGAAGAAATGGTTGTAGGCCACTTCATAAAGCGTCGCCATCGAAGCGTAGCTGGAGATATGGCCGCCCACCCCGGCGTCGCCGTGATTGGCGTTGACCACCATGGCCATGGCGTTCCAGCGCGCCAGGCTCTTGATGCGGCGCTCAATCTCCCGGTTGCCGGGATAAGCCGGCTGTTGTTCCAGCGGGATGGTATTGATATACGGCGTGCTGACGGGCTGGGGGACATCCAGCCCGCCGGCGCGGAGACGATCCGCCAGACCGGCCAGCAGCGCGGCGGCTTTTTCGCGCCCCTGCGTGTTGAGCATGACCGCGACCACTTCTTCCAGCGCCGGGAGCCAATCGCGCGGAGGGGCCGGCGCCGGCGCGGGTGGGTTTTTGATCGAGTTTTTCGTCTTTACCGCTTCCATGTCAGGCTATTCAAAACACAACGCTTAAAGTTCACAAGTGGGACTGAATTTCCCCGCACAAAAACCAGTGTAAGGCAGAACGCTCCCGGCGACAAATAGTTTTCGGCTTTAATGTCATGTGCGATGCGGGTCCCAAATTGAAAGCTATGCCCGTTGATGTCCAATCTCCGTAGTTGTTGCTGCCGAAGTGTCCGAGGGCTATTTCTTCAGCGCTACAGTGATCGAGCGGGATCTGATGAACGGCCAAAGCAAGAACAACGAAACGGCAGATGGTTTTCAATTGGTTTCTCATCATTATGCAAAGAATCAGTATTGGATATTCAGGGCTTGACGGCAATATAATGGATGCGCTTGTTGCCGGCTCCTTCATCAATGAGCCAGCGCAATCCGTCCCCCGCAAACTTCAAGCCCTCGTGGCTGCCCTTGTGTTTGTCCTGGTAAGCCCCCGAAACCTTGCCACTGCGGGTAAAAGTATAAATCGCGCCGCCGTCCTCGGGCACGTAAAACCGGCCCTCGTGCCAGGCGATCCCTTGGAGATCGGAAAGCGTCTGGCTTAATGGCACAAAGCCGAGATAGTGGAAAGTTTGAAGGTCGTACATGAAAATCTTCGATCCATCACAATAGGAGGTCACATAAAGGAGATAGTTCTGGTCGCCAAAGGGGGCGATGGCCAGGCCGGAAACCTCGTGATGCTGGGCGGAAACATCATGCACCTCCAGGCGGGCCAGACTGGCGGCATCGAAGACCACGATGCTTTGGTTGGAGAAATTGGTGCAACCCGCCCAGGTTTCCGCCACGACATACAATTTCCCCTCGAAATAATCGCCGTCCCCCAAATGGCTCAGCCCCGTGATCCCGGCAAAAACCGTCGTGTTGGATGCGAGCAGCGACCATTTTTCGTCGTTCCGCCATTTGTAAATCGCCCGGGTGTCGAACGTGTAATGATTGGTTCCATCGGTCGCATAGCCCTGGTGGCAATTGACGTCGGGAGAGACAAAGACCTCGTGGTAACCGCGAGGGGGGCGGATTTGGGCGCCGGCAGACGGCGGATGGGCCAGGCTCAACGCCATCAACATGGAGACAACCGAAATGGCTCGATTCCCTCGATCAAACAGACTCGCTTTCATGTGAAAAGCGATCATAAAGGCCGCCCAAAAGATGTCAATTCCGTGATAAATCCGGGCAGAAATGACAATCATGTTAAATTTGCGGTGTTTTTTCCTTGCGTTTTGTAAGGGAATCCCTGAGTATGCCTCGCATCAAGTTTGAATTTGATTTCGATAGTTAAAGGAATTGGGTCGCACTTCACGAATCCATTGAAAGGCGGGCGATTTTCGTGCCGTCCATGGTCCGCCCGCTATGGCCTCAGTGTGGTGGCGCTGGCCGTTTTTTGGGCGGCGGAAAATTTTTTTGTTCAGGCCGCCTCCTGCCAGCAGTTGCCCACCACCATTCACCCCTATTTCTACCAGGCCGGACGGTTCGGCCTGGACTTCCTGGCCGCGTCCGCCGTGCTGCTGTTTTTCAGCCGCGGCTGGCTGCTGGCGATCCTGGCGGGGGATTTTTCGGTCTCGGTTTTGACCTTGCCTTACGCCCGCTATTTTCATCATGCCCTCTCGCTTGAGACGACGATGCAGACGGCGGGGGAAGGGATGAAGGTATCAAGTTTTGGCCTGGCCTTCATTCCTCCATCCGTCTGGCTGGCCTTGCTGGCGGCGCTGGCGGTCAAGGCCTGGTGGGTGATCCAGATCACCCCGCAACCGGCGCCTTGGCGCCGCGCGTGCGCCACCTGCTGTCTGGCGGCGGAGGCGGCCTGCATTCTGGGGCTGCAGTTCACCAGTTTCGCTTTGCCTTCCCTGCGGACCCGAACGGTCACGCGCGGCGTGTACGCTTATGGATACCTCAACACTTGGGTCGCGGAGATTTTCTATGGGCCTGACATGCGGCAAATGGCCCAAAAACTGCGCAAATTGCAACGCGTCTCGCCGGACCGCCTGGCGGGGGCGGGAATATCCTGGCCCGTCAACGGCCACGTGGTCATCGTGCAAATGGAAAGCATCGGCTGGGAGGTCCTGAACTCTCAAATCGCCAGCCAGCCGGTGGCCCCTTATTTGAGCGGCCTGGCGCGCTCAAACCTCTGTTACAAGATTCAGGCCTATCATACTTTGGGGAGCCAGGACATGGATTATGCCGTCTTATCGGACGGCACTCCCAGCACCGAAGTGCTCAGTTATGAAGTTCCTGGCATGACTTATCCCAACGGGTTGCCCGGTTTCATGAAAAAACATGGATTCCACGCGGTGGCTCTGCATGGCAATGCCGGCAGCTTTTTCAACCGCCGCCGCAACTTTGACCGGATGGGTTTCGACGAAATCTGGTTCAAGGAGGACTTCCAAGGCCGGGCCGTCAAACGAAGTTCATGGGGCGTGCGGGACGCGGAATTGTTCCAGCTCTCCAGCCGGGAACTGCGGCAAGCCACCGGGCCGCAATTCCACTTTCTCATCACCTTGGACAGCCATGCCCCCTTCAACCTCATGGATAACGAGGAAAAGCAAATCTTCCCCGACAGCCAGGTCTGGCGCGAGAATTACTTCAACAGCGCCCGTTTGCTCGACGGCTTGCTGCGGGATTACATCGAATCGCTTCCATCAGGAACGCTGGTCATCCTTTACGGAGACCACCCCGCCGGAGTGGATTACGGCGATTTCCATCCCGCGCGCAAGGGAAGCGCGGAATATGTCCCCTGCATCCTTCATGTTTGCGGAGCCTCGGCCCCTCTGCGGACCTGCTGCTCCGCGTCGGCTTCTCTGCCCTCTGATTTGCGCATCCTTGACATCGAGAATTTCCTGCGCCGCCAGATCTCTCAAAGAGCCTTTGAGGCGCTGAACCCCTCTCCCAAGAATAGTTGAGTCTGTCCGACGGCGCGCCTTGCCCAGATAATGTGAGGCAGGTATCCTGCCTGCCGGTTCAACGGGCATCGTGCCCGTCATGGAACGAGGCGAGACACGCCGTAACCCCGCTTGATATTCTGGAGGAACGGTGACCTCGTTTTGAGCCGCCCCGCGAACATTGTCCAACGAGAGTTCAGACGCGATCTTTCCAATAAAAAGGACGCCGCCGCGCGTGCATCACGGCCTTGATGTGAAGAGTGTCAACACCAACGCTGTAAACGATGGCATAAGGAAAACGCTCGAAGTTGAGCCGGCGATTGTCACCCAGTATCTTCCGCCAGCGTTCCGGGTTGGCTTCAATTCGGCGCAAGGTGTGCTCAAACTCATCGAGAAAGTCACTGCCCAGACCCAGGTGTCGTTCTTCATACCAAAGCGCGGTGGCCTCCAACTCCGCGCTGGCTTCAGGATGGCTGACGATGCGCATCGAGTTTGCCACGGATTTCTCGAATTGATTCCTCAACAGGGCGGCAATGGACCTGGCCTAACTCGATTTCGCGCGAGCGGCGGGCAATAACTTCCTCCCATTGTGCTTCCGCCGCCACGTCCACCGTGTTGTCGAGACTGGCGATGAGTTCGCGGACGAGAAACGCCCGGTCTTGCTCAGGCAGCGCCAGAACTTCGGCAACTTTTTCAGCGGCAATGCTCATACTTTATGAAATATGGGCCAAACGCCCTTCTCTGACAAGCCGGATATCACTTCCCGGCGGGGGTCTGGTCCCAGCCGCCGCCGAGCACGGCGTAAAGCGTCACCTGGTTGGCGAGTTTCGTCAGGCGGAAAGAAACCAGTTCCTGCTGTGCCGCATAGAGGGACCGTTGCGCATCCAGGACGCTCAGGTAGCTGTCTATCCCCATTTTGTATCGGGAATTGGACAAGCGATACGTTTCCGCCACGGCATGAACCAGGGATTGCTGCGCCCCGACCTGCTGGTCCACGGTGCCGTGGACGGCAAGGGCGTCGGCGACCTCCTTGAAGGCGCCCTGAATCGTCCTCTGGTATTGGGTGAGGGCGATTTGCTGTTGCGCCTTGGCGGCCTTGTGCGCCGACCAGGTGCGGGCGTCGAAGACCGGCATGGCAATCTGCGGCGCATAGCTCCAGGCCGTTGAGCCGCGTTTGAAGAGCCCGGAGAGATCGCTGCTGGCGGTGCCAATGGCGGCCGTGAGGGAAATTTGCGGGAAGAAGGCCGCCCGGGCGGCGCCGATGTCGGCATTGGCCGCCTTGAGCAGGTCTTCGGCTTGCAGCACGTCCGGCCGGCGCAGGAGCACGTCGGAAGATAAACCCGCGCTGATTTCTTTGGGAGGAGCAACGCTTGCCAGATCGGCGGGCAGGAGGCCGCCTGGCGCCGGGGCGCCGGCCAGAAGGTTCAAAGCGTTCTCATCCTGCGCGATGAGTTGTTGGAAGCCGGCGATGTCCCTGCGAGCGGCCTCCACTTGCGTTTGCGCGCGCTCAACATCCAAATCCGCCGCCAGGCCCAGTTCGTGGCGCCGCTTGACCATGTTGAAGGTGCTCTGTTGCGCCGCCAGAGTGTTTTCCGCCACGGCCAGGCTCTCCCGATCCGCCGCCAGGGTCAGATACACTTTGGCCACGGAAGACACCAACGATATCTGCGCGCTGCGGCGGCCCTGCTCCGTAGCCAGATATTGCTCCAAGGCTTGGTCCTTGAGGCTGCGGATGCGGCCAAAGAAGTCAATTTCCCAGGAAGCGGCGCCCAGACTAACCTGGGAGCTTTTGATCGTCATCGGTTCCGGGAAGCCCTCCACATTGGGGGGAATCCGTTGTTGAGACATGCTGCCGGTCACATTGACCGTGGGCAACAGGGCGGCCCTTTGAATGCCGAACTCGGCCTGGGTCAGTTGCACATTCTGAGCGGCCAACCGCAAATCCAGGTTGTTCGTCAAGGCCGTGGCGATGACTTGTTGAAGTTTTTCGTCGGTGAAAAATTCCCGCCACCGCAGTTGCCGCGCCTCCGGCGCATGGGTCGGCTGGATGGCCTGATAGGCTGTGCCAGCGGGCCATTGGGCGGGGACCGGCGCTTGGGGCCGGGTGTATTTCGGAGCCATCGTGCAGCCAGCCGGGATAAGGGCGATGCCAACCAGCAAAAGAAATGTGGACTTGTTCATTTTATTGATTCCCGGATGGGTTTGACTCCACGCCTTTGGCTGTTTGTTGCCGGCCTCGTTTGCCGAAGGTCTTCTGGATCAATACATAGAACAGCGGCGCAAACAGGGTCACCAGGAAGGTGGAGGTGATCACGCCACCCACCACGGCGGTGCCGATGGCTTTTTGAGCGCCGGAGCCTGCTCCATTGGCCAGCGCCAGTGGCAGGACGCCGAAGCCGAAGGCCAGCGAGGTCATAATAATGGGACGCAACCTCAGTTTGGCCGCTTCCAGAGTCGCCTCGAACAGCCCCATCCCTTCATCCACTCGCGCCTTGGCAAATTGCACGATCAGGATGGCGTTCTTGGTTGTCAGGCCAAGGGTGGTCAGCAGGCCGATCTGGAAGTAGATGTCATTGGGCAATCCGCGGAGCGACGTGGCGATGACGCCGCCGATGGCTCCCAGGGGCAGCGCCAGGAGGATGGAAACGGGGATCGGCCAGCTCTCGTAAAGCGCGGCCAGGCACAGGAAGATCACCAGGATGGAAAAGGCGTAAATGGGTCCCGTCTGCGAACCGGCCTGCCGCTCCTGGTAGGATAGCCCGTTCCAATCAAAGCCGATGCCGCGCGGCAACTGCTTGACGAATCCTTCCATGTCTTGCATCGCCTCGCCGGAACTTCTGCCCGGCGCCGGCTCGCCCAAAAGATTGATGGAGGGAAAGCCGTTGAAGCGCTCCAGCCTGGGAGAACCGGCTGTCCAGTGGCCGGAGGCAAAGGAAGAAAAGGGAACCATCCTGCCCGCGTTGTTGCGCACATAAAGCTTCTCCAGGTCTTTGGGCAACATGCGGTAGGGAGCGTCGGCCTGGGCATAGACCCTCTTGACGCGGCCGCCTTGAATGAAGTCATTGACATAACCGCTGCCAAAGGCCGTTGAGATGGTGTCGTGAATAGAGCTGATCGGCGTCCCCATGACGCCAGCCTTCTCCCAATCCACGTCCACCCGGTACTGCGGGACATCTTCAAAACCATTGGGCCGGACCTTGGTCATGACGGGGTCCCGCGCCACCAGGCCGAGAAGTTGGTTGCGGGCGGCCATCAGGCCGGCATGGCCCAAGCCGCCGCGGTCGAGCAACTGGAAGTCAAATCCCTTGGCCTGGCCCAATTCCACGACGGCTGGCGGCGGAAAGGCAAACACCATGGCGTTGCGGATCTTGGAAAACTCCGCCATGGCTCTTCCGGCCACCGGACCGACTTTCAGATCCGCTCGTTCGCGGAGTTTCCAATCCTTGAGGTTGACGAAGGCCAGGCCCGCGTTCTGTCCCTGGCCGGAGAGGTTCATGCCGGAGACCGTCATGCAGGATTCCACCGCCTCTTTCTCATGGTTCGCAAAATAATCATTGACTCCCTCCATCACCTTTTTGGTCTGCTCCAGTGTCGAGTTGGCCGGGAGCATGGCCTGCACGATCAGGACTCCTTGATCTTCGTCCGGGAGATAGCCTGTGGGCATTCGCTTAAAAAGGATTCCCATGGCCACCACGATAAGAAGAAAAAGGACCACGTAGCGGAACTTCTTGGACAGGAATTGCCCCACCACCTTCAAATACCCTTTTCTGGCCCCCAAAAACATGCGGTCAAACCATCGGAAGAACGGCCGCAGAAACCAGACTCCCCCCTCGGCCGCTTCATGCCCCTTGGCCACCGGCTTCAGAAACGTGGCACAGAGCACCGGCGTCAAAACCAAGGCGACCACCACCGACAGAAGCATGGAGGCGATAATGGTCACGGAAAATTGCCGGTAAATCACCCCCGTGGAACCCTTGAAAAACGCCATCGGACCAAAGACGGCCGAAAGCACCAAACCGATGCCGATCAAGGCAGGGGTGATCTGGTCCATGGATTTGCGTGTCGCCTCCATGGGCGAAAGACCTTCCTCGCTCATGATCCGTTCCACGTTTTCCACCACCACGATGGCGTCATCCACCAGCAGGCCGATGGCCAGCACCATGGCGAACATGGTCAGCATGTTGATGGAAAAACCGAACAGCCCCAACACGGCGAAAGTTCCCAGGAGCACCACCGGCACGGCGATGGTCGGAATCAACGTGGCCCGCATCGTTCCCATGAACAAATACATTACCAGGAAAACCAGCAGGACCGCCTCGAACAGAGTTTTGACTACCTCGCCGATGGCCACCCTGATGAAAGGGGTGGTGTCGTAGGGATAAACAACCTTCATGCCGGGCGGAAAGTAGTGGCTCATCTCTTCCAACTTGGACCTGATGGCATTAGCCGTGTCCAAGGCGTTGGCGCCGGCGGCCTGCCGGATGGCCATGGCGGCGGAGGGCTTTCCGTTGCAATAGACTTCGACATCATAGGATTCAGTCCCCAGTTCCGTCCGTCCCACGTCCTTGATCCGCACCTTGGAGCCATCGGGATTGGTGCGAATGGGGATGGCGGCAAATTCCTCAGGTGTTTTGAGCAGGCTTTGGACAATGATGGAGGCATTCAGGCGCTGGCCTTTCTCCGCTGGCGCTCCGCCGAACTGCCCCGCGGATACTTCCACGTTGTAGGCTTGCAGCGCCGTGGTCACATCCTGAATCGCCATGTTATATTCGGTCAGCTTGTCGGGATTGAGCCAGATGCGCATCGAATACTGGCTGCCAAATTCGTCCACTTCACCCACCCCCGGCACCCGCGAAACCACCTTCTCCAAGGTGGACTGGGCATAGTCCCGCAAGTCATTCCCATCCATGCTCCCGTCTTCCGAAATCAGGCCGACGACCAACAGGTAGTTTCGAGTGGACTTGCTCACCATCACGCCTTGGCGTTGCACCACCTCCGGCAGGCTCGCCGTGGCTAGTTGGAGCTTGTTCTGCACCTGGGCCCAGGCCAGGTCCGGGTCGGTGCCGGGCGCAAACGTCAGCTCAATGCGCGCATTGCCCGACGAATCGCTGGTGGCGGACAAATACAGCATCGAGTCGAAGCCGGACATCTTCTGCTCGATGATTTGCGTCACGCTGTCCTCCACCGTCTCCGCCGCCGCGCCCGGATAAAACGCGGTGATGGCAATGGAAGGGGGAGCGATGGGAGGATACTGCGATATGGGCAGGCTGAAAATCGCCAGGCCCCCCCCCACCATCAGGATGATGGCGATGACCCAGGCGAAGACCGGACGCTGCAGGAAGAATCTCGATAGCATGGCGCGTCTCCGTTAGTTCGTGGCCGGGGTCTGCCGGGTCGTATTGGCCGGGGGGGCCGCTTCCTGTTTCCGCCCGTCCTCAAAGGGGACTTCTTTGACCAAGGCGCCGGGCTGGACTTTTTGCATTCCCTCGGCGATGACCCGGTCGCCCGGCACAAGACCGGAAGAAACGAGCCATTGGTCGCCCATGGCCCGGTCCAGGGCGAGCCTCCGTTGCTCGACTTTGCCGGAAGCGTTCACAATCAAAGCCGTTGGATTGCCCTTGGAATCGCGCGACACGGCTTGTTGGGGAATCAAGATGCCTTGCTCATTGACGCCTTCCTTCACCACCACTCGAACGAACATGGACGGCAGGAGAATCTTGTTTGGATTGGGGAAAACCATCCGCACGATCACAGAGGCCGTTGTGGGATCCACCGAGACGTCGCGGAATTGAAGGGTCCCTTCCAAAGGATACTTCGTGCCGTCTTCCAGGATGATCTCCACTTGGTTCGCGTTGGTCCCGTCATGGTTCATACTCTTCTCCTCCAGGCGGCGCTGCAATCGGAGCAGTTCCGTGGTGGATTGGGGCACATCCACATAAATGGGATCCAGTTGCTGAATGGTGGCCAAAGCCAGGGATTGATAAGTCGTGGCAATGGCGCCGTCCGTCACGGCGGATCTTCCAATCCGGCCGGAGATCGGTGAGACGACCCGGGTGTACCCGAGGTTGATGCGGGCCGTCTCCACCATTGCCTGGTAATACGCAATATCGGCCACGGCCTGTTTCAAGGCGGCGGTGGCATCATCAAGGTCTTGCTGAGCCACCGCTTTGTCGGCCAGGGCTTCCTTGTAGCGATCCGCCTTCAACTGCAGGGCCGGCAGATTGGCCTCGGACCGGCCCAAGGCGGCTTGGGCATTGTCCAGTGCCGCCTGGAAGGGGGCCGGATCAATCTGGTAGAGCACTTGGCCGGCCTGGACATCCGAACCTTCGGTAAACAAGCGTTTCTGGATAAGGCCGTTGACCTGGGGGCGGATTTCGGCAATGCGATAAGGCGACGTGCGCCCCGGCAACTCGGTGGTCAGTTCCACCCTTTGCCGCGCCACCGTGACCGTGGCCACTTCCGGCGGGGGGGCGGGGGGAGCTTGAACCTGGCGATTACAGGCCGTCACGGACAGCCCGCAGGAAAGAGCCGTCAGGACGGCTTTCCACGTGTGCAACTTGCTTATGTTCATAAGTGAATAATTACTAACCATCTTCCCCTTTCCCCGCAAAACGGGGAGAAGGGTTTGCCTTTACGAATTAAAATAAAGATTAAGCGCCTTTGGGTTGTAGTAGTTGGCAATGGCCTTGGGCGTCAAGCCCATGCCGGAAAGGACGAACCAAACCGCCTGCTGAACCACTTCTTCGCGGGACACCTTGTAATTGATCGCCGGTTTGGCCGGCAAATAGACCTGGGCGATCCAGGCCCCCAGGTGATGGGCGAAACGGGCGTTGTTGCCGGGGGAGAGCGGATTCTTGACGGCGTCCCCCGCCGCCACCGCCGCGTCCAGGCAGGCCTCGATGCGGGCGCAAAAGAAATCGAAGCGGTTTTGGTGCATCGTCCGGGCGAACGCCCCGTCTTCGAGGAAACTTTTCAACATGAGGCGTTGCAGCGTGCCCCCCTCGATGGCGCCGAGAGCTTTTCCCAGCACCTGCACGCCCATGAGAAAATGGACCAGGTGAACCAGGGCGGAGGTGGAAGGTTCCAACTCGGTGATCAAGTGATTCAGCTTGCGCGAGGAAGGGTCGTTGCCCTGGCAGCAAAGGTTTTGGATTTCCGCGTAAATGGCTTCCTTGCTGGGAAAATGCTTGTAGAGGAGCGGTTCCGAGACGCCGGCGGCGCGGGCCAGGTCCTTGGTGGTGGTTTCCGTGTAGCCCTGGCGGCCAAAAAGGGGCAGGGCGGCCCGGACGATGGCCGCCTTGCGTTGCTCCGCGGATAAACGATGCTTCTTCACCACGCCCACAAGTTAGCGCATACTAACCTTATGTCAAGCCGCCCCGCGGAGGCCCAAATCCTCGCCTAACGCGCCCGTTTTCAATTCCGGGGGGCACGCGCGCCCTCGCGTGTGGCAGTCGGCGCCCCCGCCGACTGCTTCCCCTCGTGC
>Ga0224555_1003006_pt1 | contig 18295 bp, 22 predicted proteins | sample 714S23034metaG_FD_180687 | JGI IMG/M metagenome (GOLD analysis project Ga0224555, IMG submission 180687) | Peat soil microbial communities from Stordalen Mire, Sweden - 717 S2 30-34 | ecosystem: Environmental > Terrestrial > Soil > Wetlands > Peat | place: Sweden: Norrbotten County, Stordalen...
GGGAACGTAGAAGGTCCTCCAGTGCGAGTCATCGAAGAAACCCGACCCTATCGCCGGGAGAGGATACCTATGTCCAGTAAAATCAACCGCTCAATTCACAGAAAATGCTGTCTTGGACAAGAGTGACCCATAAACCCCCTGGGAGTACACTTCATCTGAAATCCATCGAACGTTCATTCGCGAGGTGAAAGGGGGCGCCTGTTGTGAGCCAGATCACTGTTGATACGAATCTCTGCGTCAAGGACGGCGCGTGCGCCGCAGTTTGTCCGTCCGGGACTCTTGTGGTCAATGAGGCAGGATTCCCCGAGGAGGTTCCGGACGGCAATTGCATTCTCTGCGGCCACTGCGTTGCTGTGTGCGAATGCAATGCCCTGACTCACAGCGGCTTGCCGAAGGAGCCGTTTTTGCCCGCGCTCAAAGAACCTCCAGGTCCGGAAGTGATTGACAGCTTCCTGATAAGCCGGCGGTCGGTTCGGGAATTCGAGGACCGGCCCATTGCCAAGGTGACAGTGGAGGTGCTGCTGGATGTAGCCCGTCGCGCACCGACGGCCTCCAACTCGCAGAAACTGCATTGGATCGTTGTGAATGGTAAAACCAAGGTGCACGCATTGTCCGTGGAAGCAATGAACTGCCTGCGGACGTCAGACATCGGTCAAGCAAGGCTAGAGCAGTGGGAAAAGGGATATGATTTCGTGCTTCGTGGTGCTCCCGTGGTGATCGTTGCTTGCACGCCAGAGGACTACGGCTGGGGAAAACCGGATTGTGCCATCGCCCTTACTTTTCTTGAGCTGGCGGCAGAGGCTCGGGGTCTCGGCGTGTGCTGGGCCGGGTTCATGACCCGCGTGGCTCGGGTTCATGCACCGCTCCGCAAGGCCTTAGCTGTCCCCGAAGGGTACGTCGTCCATGGCGGCCTCATGCTCGGAGAACGCAAGTACTCTTATCGGTTAATCCCACCCAGAAGACCGCTCAGCGTTCATTGGGTCTAGAGCCTGTTATTAACTTCATGCGAAGAGCCTGAAGAGGTTTGCGATCATGAGGCAAGCGAAGGCGAGGAAGTGAAAAGCTCCGAGGGTTGTTGCGAGTCTTTCGTAGTCGCGAGCCAGGCGGCGGAAGCGGGCGGCCCAGGCGAAGCTTTTCTCCACCACCCATCTTCGTGGCAGCAGCACGAAGCCGCGTTTGGCCTCAGTATGCTTGACCACTTCCAGTTGGATACCGTGCGCGGCTGCCGCTTCTTCAGCCGCCTCTCCGGTGTAGCCCTGGTCCACATAGGCCAACTCGACATTCTCTTCCGTGATCTGCTGTACCTGCCGGGCCAGTTCACCGACTTGTGCGCGATCCTGCTCGTTGGCCGGCGTTACATGCAAGGCCAACAGATGGCCCAGCGTATCTACTGCCGCATGCACCTTCGATCCCTTGCGCCGCTTGGCTCCATCGTAGCCGGCTCGCGCACCAGACTCCGGCGTCGATTGCAGCGTCCGACTGTCCAGAATCATCGCCGTGGGCTGCGCCTTGCGCCCCGCGAACTCGCGCAGTAGCATACGCAGATCCTCGACCATGATCGCAAAGCACTGGGCGCGTATCCAGCGCTGGGTCTGTTGATAGACCACCGGCCACGGAGGAAGATCGTTGGGCAGGTAGCGCCACTGTCCGCCGGTGCGCACGATGTAGCGCAGACCGTTGAACACCGCGCGAAGGCTGTACTCCCGTTGCTCGGAATCCTCCCGGCACAGCGCCAGATACGGTGCCACAAAGGCCCACTCCTCGTCGCTTACATCGCTGGGATAGCCGATCTGACCCTTGTTTCCCATCCTTCCATCGTCAATCACCATGGGAGAATACGGCAGCACGATGATTCCAAAGGAATAAAGTTAATAACAGGCTCTAGAGTCGATGCCCGACGGTACGCTCTGTTGACGATGACCAGTCAACCACACTTGTCTGTGCACGGGTCCGTTTACCGGGATTAAAATCCGAATCAGTGCCGGATAACTGGTTCAAAGCCGAAGTTTCATTCGGTTGCCTACACTTCCGGCAGCGCAGCAGCGAAGTATGGATCGCTGACGCATCCGGGCGAAATCCGCGTGCGGTCTTCGCACTCTTCGTCGAGGAGCTGGCATGATCGAAAAACCAATCGAGATTCGAACTCCGGACGGCCCTGTAGACGGCTTCCTGATTCAGCCGGAAAAGGAAGGTCATTGGCCGGGCGTCCTCTACCTGACGGACATCTTCGGTATTCGCGATGCAAGCCGGGGCATGGCCAGCCGTCTCGCCGCCGAGGGCTACGCAGTGCTTCTCCCAAACATCTTCTATCGCAATGGCAAACCGCCCATCTTCAATTTCCCTTTCAAGTTAGGCGACGAGCACTTCATGAAACGCATGAACGAAATTCGCGGTCCGCTAACGCCCGACGCGATGGACCGCGATCTTTCCGCGTACGTCGATTTTCTCGCGAAGCAGCCGAGTGTCAGCGGAAAGGGCTTTGGCGCCGTCGGCTTCTGTTTCTCCGGGCAAATGGTTTTGCGCGCCGCTGCCGCGCAATCGGACCAAATTGCCGCAGCTGCTTCATTCCACGGCGGCGGTCTTTACACCGACGCACCGACCAGCCCGCACACGCTCCTTTCTCGCGTCAAGGCGCATCTCTATTTCGGCCACGGCACCGAGGATCGCTCGATGCCGCAGGAAGCCATCGAGAAGCTCAATCGCGCCCTTGCGGTATGGGGCGGAAATTACGAGAGCGAAGTTTACGAAGCGCACCACGGCTGGACCGTTCCCGACAATCCCTCATACAACGAGCCCCAAGCCGAGCGCGCCTACAAAAAGCTGACCGATCTTCTCAACTCAACTCTCAAGCGCAACTGAACGTGGGCGCTGACGACTAGCGCTGGCCGCGACGCCCGCAGATAAGTGAAAGGAGTTTTTGATTCAGGATGAAAACACGCAAATTGGGAAAATCAGGGCTAGAGGTTTCGGCTCTGGGACTGGGCTGCATGGGGATGTCGGAATTCTATGGCGCTGCGGACGAGAGGGAGTCCATCGCCACCATCCATCGTGCGCTCGCGTTGGGCGTCAATTTTCTGGACACCGCCGACATGTATGGTGTCGGGAAAAATGAAGAGCTGGTCGGGCGCGCCATTCGCGACCGGCGCGACCAGGTAATCCTGGCCACGAAATTCGCAAACGTCCGCGGACCCAACGGCGAATTTCTGGGTGTGAACGGGCGGCCTGAGTATGTAAAGCGGGCCTGTGAAGCCAGCCTCAAGCGCCTTGGAGTAACGCATATTGACCTTTACTATCAGCACCGCGTTGATCCCAACACGCCCATTGAAGATACGGTCGGCGCCATGGCCGAGCTGGTTGAGCAGGGCAAGGTGAGGTTTCTGGGAATGTCGGAAGCCGCGCCAGGAACGATTCGCCGCGCCGCCAACGTCCATCCCATCACCGCGCTCCAGACGGAATATTCTCTCTGGTCACGTGATCCGGAGGGCGAGATTTTGGGATCCTGCCGTCAGTTAGGAATCGGGTTTGTTGCCTACAGCCCGCTGGGCCGGGGCTTTTTGACCGGGCGCTTCAAAACCCCTGAAGATATTCCCGAGGACGACTGGCGGCGTCACCACCCGCGCTTCGAGGGCGAAAACTTCAAACGCAACCTGCATCTTGCTGAAACGGTAAAGCAACTTGCGGCAGAGATCGGCTGTACGCCGGCGCAGGCGGCCCTGGCCTGGGTGCTCGCCCAGGGTGAGGATATTGTCCCCATCCCGGGAACCAAGCACACGCGCTATTTGGAAGAGAACGTCGGGGCCTTGAAGGTTCGGTTGACGCCTGAACAGCTTGGCCGGCTGAATGCGGCTTTCCCGTTGGGCGTGACGGTCGGAGCGCGATACCACGAGCAAGGGATGCGCGCCATTAATCTATAGTCATGGCATCCCATGACAAAGTGGCCCTCGTCACCGGTGCTGGTCGTGGACTAGGCCAGGCCATGGCGTTGGGCTTGAGCCGCGCAGGATTTCGTGTAGCGATCACAGCCGCCCGCAACCGTGCTGAGCTTGAAGCCGTTGCGCGTGAGGCACCGCCAGGACAAGTGTATCCGGTGATTTCCGACGCAAGCCGTGAATCCGACTGCGCAGCGCTGGTCAGGGAAGTTCAGGAACAGCTTGGCCCGGTGGATGTCCTGGTGAACAACGCGGGCCGGGGGATGCGTTACGTTTCGGAGCGATTTATGGTCGAGCCAACTCGCTTCTGGGAAACGGATCCGGAAACCTGGCAGATGGTCATCGACACGAATGTGAATGGGCCGTTCTTTCTGGCGCGGGCTGTGACGCCGGGTATCATCAGCCGCGGATGGGGCCGGATTATCAACATCTCGATGAATCACGAGACGATGCGGCGGGTGGGATTCTCGCCCTACGGGCCGTCAAAGGCCGCGCTGGAATCGGAAACTATCATCTGGGCGCAGGACCTGGCGGGGACGGGCGTAACCGTCAATGCTTTGTTGCCGGGAGGTGCCAGCCTTACGGGTATGATCCCCGATGAAGTTCCGCCAGCACTACGGCAGAAACTACTGATGCCCGAGATCATGGTTCCGCCGTTGCTCTGGCTGGTTTCGCCGGATTCTGACGGGATGGCTGGCTGCAGGTTGGTGGCGACGCGATGGCGGACTGATCTCGGCGGCAGAGAGGCCGCAGAAGCTGCGACAGACCAAGCGAGCTGGTAGTGATATGACGGAGCGTCAGAAGGCGCAGATTTCTGAGAACCGCTTCAACAGCTCAAACGCTGCGCGTGAATCCGGTAACAGCCAATCGATATCCTGGCGAGCGACAGGCCAGTCTAAAACTCTATTTCCTGAATCCATTGTGATGCACAAAATCGTCTCTGTCGCGACGTACCCGCAAGTAATGAACAGGTGGGACGGGATAACCCAATCGCATACTAAACGCTATGGAAAACTTATCCGGGACATTGAGCAGTTTCGCAATTTCGGTTGCCACTTTCTTTCCAGACAACGAGCTTACGATATGAACGCCGATCCCGAGGGAATTGGCCATCAACCACATGTTTTCCATCGCGCAACCGAGGCTGATAATGCCCAGGAAATCGCCTTCTGAGGCCGGCGCCCGTCGGCTCGGATCGTAGAGTACGAAAAGAATGGCTGAGCTCGATACGATCTGCGTGGCCATATACGCACTCCTGTCTTCATTCTTGATATCTTCGGGGTCAGGATCGGGCGTTTGCCAAGACTTCGGGAACATCGTGCCCATGATCCCGGTTTTCTTCCGGCGCAATTCGTCTTCAGTAAAAGACAATTGTTGATAATTCTCTCGGATGAAGGTGAGATTGGGAGGAGTTTTTATCTCACTGATCGCAGTCAGCAGTTGTTTGTCGTCCACCACCACAATCTCAAAGTTCTGCATGTTATGCGCCGTTGGCGCCCACCGCGCCGCTTCCAGGATCTTCTCCACATCTTCAGCGGGAATCGCTCGCTCCGGGTCAAAAAGGCCCCTTGCCGACTGCCTGCTCTCGATGAGTCGCATAAGCTCTTGCATGGTATGTCCTCAACCGATCGTCAGTACCGCCCTGAAGCGCACTTTGGCTGCCATCATTTTGTCGAAGGCAATTGCTGCCTGTTCGAGAGGAAATGTTTCGACCATTGGCATGGCGCCCGATAGCAGGCTGAAATGGATGGCCTCTTCGATATTGCCGCTGACCCAGCCGCTGATCGAGCGGTTGCCTTTCAACAGGAGTCCCGGATGGAACTGCATCATATCCTGCGGGGCCGAAACAAGAATAATCTTGCCATCCCTGCCCAGGCCGTCGATGAGCTCCGCAATGGCCCGGCTATTCGGAGCCGTACAGAGGATGATCCGCGCTCCACCCATTCTTTGAAGCTCCTCGGCCGCACCGCCAGAGCTGGTGTCGAGGTAGGCGTGTGCGCCTAACTTCAGCGACAGCTCCTTCTTATCTGTGCCGCGCGATATGGCGATGGTCTTGAAGCCGAGATTGCGGGAATACTGTATGGCCGGGTGTCCCAATCCCCCGATGCCGTGAATGGCAACCACCTCACCGCCTTGGGCGCCGCTGTATTTGAGAGCGCCAAATACGGTGCGGCCAGCGCAAAGCAGGGGCGCGCCCTCGACAGCATCAAGCTCCTGGGGAATATCCACGACAGCTTCGCTGCGAGCCACCATATACTCGGCGTATCCGCCATCGATGGTAATGCCGGTTACCAAGTTGCTATTACAGGCTGAAAACTCCCCACGCCGGCAGGCGGGGCACTTGAAACAATGGCCACCGTGCCAGCCCACGCCCACTCTTTGCCCGACCTGCCAGCCGCTTGCGTCCGAACCGCATTTACTGATTGTTCCGATGACCTCGTGTCCCGGTATTCTCGGGTACGTGAGCCCTGGAAAGTGCCCGCCTTTAAGAATCGCTTCGCCATGACAGACGCCACATGCTTGCACCTTGATTAACAACTCCCCGGCGTTCGGTTCGGGAATCTTCCGATTTACCAGTTCGAAATCGGATCCTGGCGCATTGATTTGAATTGCTTTCATTGTTGGCATGGTAGTAGGACAGTGATTTCATTATAGGACTGTGCGGAATCGGGCACCGTCCGCCAGCCATCATCCTTGATCCATTTCGCTTCCTTCTGTAACACTTGAGCCGATGGGCCGCTTTGCCTCAACTGTCAGGTTCTACGCCCGGTACAGAGAGCCCTACCCTCCGACTTTCTTCCAAACTGTTGCCGAACGGCTTGCCCTCAGGGGCGATGAAGCCCTACTCGACGTTGGCTGTGGCCCAGGTCCGTTGGCGATCGGCTTCGCTCCATTCGTAGGAAGCTGCGCGGGTCTCGACCCCGAACCTGCCATGATCGAGGCGGCGAGAGCAGCTGCGGAAGCCGCAGGTGTACGTCTTACCTCGCATCCCGGCCGCATTGAGGACTTCCCGTCCGGCCAAATCTTTGACATCGTGACCCTCGGTCGCGCACTGCATTGGCTTGATCGCGACGCAGCCCTTGAGACGCTTGAGCGGATCGTCTCCCAGCGGGGCCGTGTGCTGGTTTGCGGTGCGACCAGCGTCCAAACTCCGGCCGCGCCATGGTTAAAGCCCTACCAGGAGACTTGCAACTCATGGGCAGACGACCCGGAGCGAAAACGCTATCGAATTGAGCCAAAGGATTGGTTCGCCGGCTCGCGGTTCGGCGATCTCGGCACCATTTCCGTGACGCACGGGCAGCATGTCCGTATCACTGACTTGATCGGCAGGGCACTCTCAAAGTCGAATACATCGCCTTCTGTGGCGGGGAAACGGCAGGAGGGATTTGAAGCCGCGATCCGAGCCGTGCTGGAACCGTTCTCGCAGGATGGAGTTCTCGAGGAAGAGATTGTTTCACGCGCGGCGATCTTCGGCCGTCCAACCTGACGGAAGGTCATGGCGATCCGTGGAATTCGGTGCTTCCTCTGAGTATCGGTCTACTGCCGCCAGGAACCATACAACACCTTTCAGCCCTCAGCCACTTGCCTCCGGCTTCCTGATGCTCTTGCCGTCGAGGGTGAGTCGAGCGGTCAGAGGACGGGGCGCAGACCAAGTAGAAGCTCGGCATTGCGGTGGGTGACCTTTGCGAAGTCATCTTCACCGAGGATTTTCGCCACACTGTCGAGAAAATCTCTGCCGCGTATGTTGGGGCTGTAGGGGTAATCGACGGAGAAAAGAAGGCCATCGATGCCGACCACCTCAAGGGCGCAGCGCATAGGGCAAACCTTCCCCCATATGGCCGATGATGAGTTGCAACGCAGGCAGGCGATCGAAGAGACCAGAAACGATGAGGCGCAGGGTATGAAGCCCGGTCTCAGCGTGCCAGCCCCAGCCCGCGATGGAGAGAAGGAAGCCGAGTTCACCGGGAAGGCCGGAATAATAAGCCTCGCGGACCGGCTGGGGCGGCGGCGCGGGGTGGAGGTAGATGGGAATACCAAGATGAGCCGCAACATCAAAGACCGGGAGGAAACGAGGATCGTCAAGAAACAGACCACCGGTCGTGCCATCGAGGAGAGCACCGTGGAAGCCGAGGCGGGTGATGCAGCGCTCCAGTTCCGCCGCTGCCGTGGCGGGAGCCTTCAGAGCAAGCGTTGCAAACCCGCCGAAATGTTCGGGGTGGGAGCGCACAGCCTCGGCGAGTTCATCATTGATGTCGCGGGCCAGCGAACTGGCCGTATCGGCATCGAGCGCATCGAAGCCCATTGCGGCGAGCGAGAGTATCTGGAGATCGATCCCAAACTTGTCCATGTCGGCGATCCGGCCGGCGCCGATGTCGAGGAGTTTGGACTGCAATTCCGCAAGCTGCGGGGGAGTTTTCCTGTCATGCGCTCCGGTTGCTCGGAGGAAGGATTCCGTAACGAAGTGTTCTTCAAGCGTGATGGTGCTCATGGAGGATTAGACGATTCCAGGGCAGCGGGAGTTTCCTCAATGTGGAAAGATGACGGCTGAACTGGAAGCCGATTTGAGCCAATTCGCTTCATCGCACATCGAGTGACCGAACAGAGGTGAAGTGCGTTGAATCGGTGGAAGCGTGGCAGGGGCCGGGCTGGTTCTAATGGACTGCCATTGAAGGATCGGGATCCTACTTCGGCTTCCGCATCAGCAGCACCAGAGGGGCGGTCAGCAGGAACAGCCATGCCATCAAATGAAACACATCGAGGTAGCTGAGCAATGTGGCTTGCTGTTGTAACGAGCCATACAGGAATCCAAGAGCTTGGTGCGTGGAGGTCACCGTGTCGGAGCCGTGCTGAGCGAACATTGCCCCGGCTTGGTTTTGCGCCTGCAGCAACTGCAGATTGGAGAGCGCAATGTTGTCGGCAAGACGGCCCTGATGGAACTGCGACCGGCGCGCCAGCAAGGTGGTCACGAAGGATATTCCCATGCTGGACCCAATATTGCGCATCACGCTGTAGAGGCTGGTGGCGTAGGGTGTATCTTCCTTCGCAATAGGGCTCATGATAAGTAGGGTCAATGGCAGGAATATAAACGTTTGACCTATCCCCTGATTGATCTGATGGATCAAAATGTCCCATGTTCCGGAGTTCAAGTCCATTCTCGAATAGCCGAAGAATGCCATGCTTCCTAAGAAGCATCCGAGAACCACCATCCATCGGTAGTCCCAATGCTTACCCAGTAGGTAGCCGACCAGCGGCATGCAAACTGCCGTGGCAATCCCCCGCGGGCTCGTCCAGAAGCCGGCAGTTTCGGCAGTCCAGCCAAGCAACTCCTGCATGAACAGGGGCAGGGACACGAGGCTGCCATAAAGCACAAACCCCAGCACCGTTGTGATCACGATGCCGACCGCGAAGGATCGGTGCCGGAAAAGCGACAGCTTGACGAGCGGCTGCGGTGTCTTCAGTTCCCGAATAACGAACGCCGTCAGCATGACGGCCGCGGTGATGGCAAGCGTTTTGATGAAGCGAGAGCTGAACCAGTCGTCTTCCTGCCCTTTATCCAGCATGATTTGCAGGGTGCCCATGCCGATCGCCAGCATTCCCATGCCCCAGGCATCGAACCGCATGGTTCCGCGTTTGATATACGGCGGGTCATAGACAAAGAGATAGATCAGGATCAGGCTGATGATTCCGATGGGCAGGTTGATATAGAAGACCCAGCGCCAGGAGTAGTTATCCGTGATCCAGCCGCCCAACGTGGGCCCCAGCACCGGGGCCGCGATAATGCCCAGGCTCCAAAATGCCATCGCTTTACCGCGCTCGCTTCCGGGAAATTCTTCCAGCATCACAGATTGAGAAAGTGGCTGTAATCCCCCGCCGGTGATGCCTTGAACCACCCGGAAGAAAATCAGGAAGGGCAGGCTGGGTGCCAGGCCACAGAGAACGCTGGACAGCGTAAACCCGGTCACAACCGTCAACAACAATCGTTTGCGTCCAAAATAGTTCGATAGCCAGCCGGTGATCGGCAGAATGATTGCATTGGCAACGATGTAGGATGTGAGGACCCAGGTGGCTTCGTCGACCGTAGAGGAGAGACTCCCTGCAATATGCGGCAGGCTGACATTGACCACCGAGGTGTCCAGCACCTCCATGATCGCACTGGACATGACGGCGATAGCGACCAGCCATCGCCGTGACACTAGTTGGCCTTCGGCTGGAACTGATATTGTGGCTCGTTCTCTATAGTGCCGCAAGTTCACGTTGTCCGCTTGTGCGCCCGTTACGAAGCGCGCCGGTTTGCGCCGAGTGCGGCGACAATCTCTTCAGTGCTCCGCACACGTCCCATGCGGGGGAAGATATGTGTGATGGAATTGGCGTGGCTTTCCGCGCTGCGTCCCGTCATGGCGTCTTCCGCAAACACTTGTTCATAGCCGCGCTCATACGCGTCACGGGCTGTGCTTTCCACTCCAAACTCCGTGGCAATCCCACAAAGGACAATGGTCTTCAGCCCACGGCGGCGCAGTTGCAGGTCGAGGTCCGTGCCGTAGAAGGCGCCCCACTGGCGCTTGAGAATCACAATGTCGCCGGGCTGGTGGTCTAGCTCGGGAATGAAGTCGCTCCAGTCCGGTGAAGGCGGCGCGGCGAAGCGCATGGGCTCGTCGACAGTCATCTGCAAAGCATCGCCGCCGTCTGGCGATCGGCCCACATGAACCAGAATGGCCTGGGCTCCCGCGCCGCGGGCCGCGGCGAGCAGGCGAACGCAGTTCTTCACCACATCCGGCGTGGAATGGGGATTTCCCGGCATTCCGACGATGCCCTTCTGCAGGTCGATGACTACAACAGCGGTTTGGTGCGGATCAAGTATGAGTTCGCTCATTGTTTCCTCCTTTTCAGACTTGGGCGGAATGGCAGGGATTGCAACGGATCTGTTTCCTTCGGTTGGAACTGAACTCTCTCGCGCAACGTCCGCATGGCGCGCTGGATCGCGGCGCGCTCGCGAGCAGGCAGCGATGCTACCACTTCCGCCAGCCGGATTTCGGCAGCTTTCCGCGCAGCATGAACAGTCTTTCGACCGTTCGTACTCAGCGAGAGTGCGACAATCCGCCTGTTCCCCTCAGGAATCCGGCGCTCGACGAACCCTTTCCTTACCAGCCCTTCCACCAGCCGCGATGTTGCAGGCAGCGACAGGCCAAGGAACTCTGCCAGCGCGGAAAGAGATGTTCCCGGAGTGCGGTTAAGAAACGCCAACGTGCGAAACTGCGGTACGGATAAGTCAGGTCCGCTGTGGCGCCGCATCTGCGCGCGGATGAATTGCAAAACTGCCGGAACAGCGTCCAGAATCTCGTCTGCGCAGCCTTCGGCAGAGGGAATTCCATGACTTGCACTTTGCAACTGTTGCATTCTGCAATTATCTGCCGAATTCTTGAGCATGGCAATAGGGCTCTCGTCAGGGTTGTTGTCCCGTCAGAGTCCCTAAGGCTGGATAGCGCATCCTAAGGAGCGCGCGGCGGCGATGGTAATCTTTCGAAGCTCATCTGTTAGAGCGCCTGAATCGATTTTTGCCGACGCAAATGCCTGTAGCCACAAATCAGCCGCCGCATTTGCCCAAGGTGTGCCATAGCACATCTTCACAGCAGTGTAGAAAGCGGTAAGCTCTGCCTCGGCGGTGCAGTCAGCCGCTCGTGCAGGGTGGAAGATTTTGTACTTGCCGGATTGTCGAGTACCGCCGTCGTTAGTTGTGCTTGCATTGGAAGGTCTCGCCTACAGCCGTTGCTCACAGTTCCGGTTGCATCGCTGCCGATCAAGGCTGGAGCCGGATTCCGGGCCGTGCAATCCGCGGCGTAGCCCGGTTCGGGCATATGCTGAACCACGCTGCAATCACGGCCCGGCAAACAGTCTGCAGTGCACATACCGCTCCTCCAGCATTCGGATATATTTACTATACGAAGCGTTTATGAAAACGTCAAAAGTAGCTAAATGATACGGAATAATATTTGAAATAATGCCATACGAATGGTTTTATATTAAGATGTTGTAAGGAATTGTCTGCAGTGCTATGCACTGCCAGCGAAATTTCATCGATCGTATCGAGTTGCTATGAAGTCTGTCTCCAAACCCGCCTCTCCGCCAGGAGTGAAGCGCCGTGGGCGCCAGCGCAGCGTTGAAGCGCAATCCGCAATCCTGAGCGCTACATGTCAGTTGCTGGAGAAGAAGTGCTTGCGGGACGTGACCGCGGAGGCCATCGCACATCGCTCCGGGGTGAGCAAAGCCACCATCTATAAATGGTGGCCAAATAAGGCCTTTGTCGCACTGGACGCGTTCCTGATCCGAATGAACAGAGACGTTCCAACTCCCAACACAGGCTCGGCACAGAGAGACTTTACTGAACAACTCAAGTCACTGATGCATTTCTATACCAGTCCCGCGGGCCGGTTGTATTGCCAGTTTATTGCGGAGTGCCAGAGCGACCCCGCTTTCCTTGGTCTTTTCCGTGAGCGGTTTCTTCAGTCGCGGCGCAACGACGTGCGAGTCATGTGGCAGAGGGGAATCGCGCGGGGGGAAATCCGCAGCGATGTGGATGGAGAAATCGTCCTTGATCTCATCTATGGTCCTGTGGTCTTCCGCCTCCTGACCGGTCATGGCGTGCTCAATGATAAACAGGCTGAAGCAATTGTCGCGACTGTGTTTTCCGGGATCAAGGCGTGAAGTGTTTCCATCCCTCAAGCGCCTCCTGCCGGAAGGCGCAATGGATGATTCCAACTGGCAGGGAAGACATCTTCTGGCGAGCTGGTCGGCTATGGGCAGCGCGGCGACCATATTGAAGTGCATCGAAAGTGTGGAGGAGAAGGCAATGACACAGCAACAGACGCCGGTATGGTTTATCACCGGTTGCTCGACTGGTTTCGGCAGAGAACTTGCAAAACTTGTGCTTGCCAGGGGATGGCGTGCGGTAGTGACGGCGCGCAACCCCGATCAGTTGAAGGAACTCGTTTCGGGGAAAGAGAAGAACGCGCTCGCCGTGCAACTGGATGTGACGAACCGGGCGCAGATTGCCCAATTCGTAAAGCAGGCCGAAGAAAAGTTTGGGCACATCGACGTTCTGGTGAACAACGCGGGATATGGTTATATCGCAGCCGTCGAAGAGGGTGAAGACGACCAGGTTCGGGCGATGTTCGAGACCAACTTCTTTGGCTTGGTAGACCTGACAAAAGCTGTGTTGCCCGGCATGCGCAAGCGGCACAGCGGTAACATTGTGAATTTCTCTTCGATCGGAGGCTTGGTCAGCTTTGCCGCGACCGGCTACTATCACGCGACCAAATACGCGGTGGAAGGCCTGTCGGAGTCGCTCTCGATCGAAGTTGCTCCTCTGGGCATCAAGGTCCTCATTGTCGAGCCGGGCCCGTTCCGCACGGACTGGGCAGGACGCTCGCTGCTTGAATCCAAAATTGTGATCGACGATTACGCCCAGACTGCGGGCGAACGCCGCCGGCAAACCCGTGAACGCAGCGGCAAGCAACAGGGAGACCCGGCACGCGCCGCGGAAGCAATCATCGAAGCTGTCAGCTCTGCTAATCCGCCACTCCACCTCCTGCTCGGCAGGCCCGCGCTGGAGTTGGGATATAAGAAGCTCGTGGCTGTGAGGAAGGACTTCGACGCCTGGCGGCAAACCACGATTGGCGCCGATTACCCTGAGTTTCAGGGCGCGAAATAGGATGCATGAAGCGGTGTGGCCGCCAGACACACGGCCGCACACTCCGCTTCGGCGCGATTTGAAATATGCGAACCGGCTTGCGGAAATTGATGCCAGAACCGTCCGTTTGTGGGGATTGGGTGTGGCTGAACGGCGATTGCCGCAGCATGGCGAAAAGATGCCACTGCGGCAACACCCGGGAACACTGGAGGATCCGATGGAAGTGATTGCGTTCAACGGAAGTCCACGGAAAACCTGGAATACTTCAACGCTGCTCGAAAAAGCGCTTGAGGGAGCTGCGTCGCAGGGAGCGGAGACAAAGCTTGTCCATCTGTATGACCTTGACTTCAAGGGTTGCAGAAGTTGTTTTGGCTGCAAGACAAAAGGAGGACCAAGTTACGGAAGATGTGCCGCAAAGGATGGCCTGACGCCGATTCTGAAGGAAATTGAGAGTGCTGACGCTCTGGTATTGGGTTCGCCAATCTATCTTGGAATGGTTTCCGGAGAGATGAAATCGTTTATGGAGCGATTGATCTTTCCCTTTTTGCGCTACGCGAAAGATGACGATCCGGCGCCGACCTTGTTTCCCAGGAAGATTCATACAGGCTTCATCTACACAATGGGCGTAACCGAGGAGCAGATGAAGAAGCTTGACTACAGAAAAGACGTTGCCCTCAATGAAAGATTTCTGAGAAGAGTTTTCGGGAGTTCGGAATCGCTTCTTAGTTTCGATACCTATCAGTTCGACGATTATTCGAAGATCGACCAGGACCGCTTTGATCCAGAGAAGAAAGCAACCCGGCGGAAAGAGCAATTCCCGCTGGATTGCCGAAAAGCGTTCGAGATGGGGAGCCGGCTCGCGGAGGGGAATTGAACGGCGGGTTTGATCTGCGTCAGGGCTTTATCAAAAGTCCGGCCAGCATTAGGAAGCCGAAGACTGTGTTGGTTTGAGCGACTCGCTTCATTCCCAGCATCATCTGAGCTGGCTTGCCGCCCACGCGAAATACCCGAATCGCAGCCGCCGATGGCCAAAGGCTTCCGAGAACGAGTAATGTCCATGGCGAGAGCATTCGCGCCGTCACGAGAGCGCCGACCCAGAGGCTAGCGGCGGCCAGGCTACACGCCAAAAACACCACTGCCCGCTTGTGCCCGAGAAGAATGGCCAGCGTATGCCGGCCGTTATTCCTGTCGCCCTCAAGATCACGAATGTTGTTCGCGGTCAGGATGGCACCGATCAGAATTGCGGACGGGATGGAAACCAGTACATCGAATGCATTGATGGACCCCTTCTGAATGAAACAGGACAATAGGACAATCCCGCTTCCCATGAAGCCTCCGGCGAATATTTCCCCAAATGGCGTAGCCGCAATCGGATAAGGACCACCGGTGTACAGATAGCCGACGAGCATGGAGACCACTCCGATCAGTGCCAGCCACCAACTGCTGCATGCGCAGATATAAACGCCAACCAGCGTTGCAAAAATCAGCATGAGGACAGCGCTCCGTAGGATGACCCTTGGAGGGATTCCATCCTGCGTGATTGCCCCGGCAATGCCTACTGACTCAGCCGTGTCGAGACCCCGCACGTAATCGAAGTATTCGTTGAACGTATTCGTGGCGGCCTGAATCAGGGTCGATGCCACCAGCATGGCAATGAGAAGATCTGCATGAAGATGACCGGTAGTTTTCCATGCAAGCGTGCTGCCAATCAGGACCGGAATGAACGAAGCTGTCAGCGTGTGCGGACGAAGTAGCTTCCACGCGATCTTTGCCGAATTTGGAGGCGAAGGCCCGATGATTACGCCTTGTCTGTCATGGGTCCCAGAGATCATTGTCAACGTTCACCACAAACAGAATAGCCCTTGGTCTTAGAATGATTGCTGCACCGGCCTTGTTTCTCGTCCGCGTCTGCTGCTCAGCTTCTATGATCGACTCATTTTACGGATGCGCGCAGCACTTCAGGATTCGTGACGCGAATCGGCTTCCCGTCGAGAAAGGCAACTGCATTTTCCATGCTCTGGCGGTAGAACTCCATCCAAGTCTCACGGACGCCGTAGCCAAGATGAGGCGTCAATACCGTGTTGGGTGCATTTCGCAGCTGTGCCTCGCCAAAATTCCATCCGGCTCAATCCTGTTGTGTTTTCTGTGATATAAACCTGCCATGCCGCGCATGCTGAGGCTCTTGTTTGTAGCGCTCATTCGCTCTGTTCGGTCTCGCCGCCTCCTCCTTTTGGAAAATCTTGCCCTGCGGCAACAACTCGCAATCCTGGCGCGGCACCATCCCCAGCCACGATTTTCTTCTCCCGACCGATTGTTTTGGGTTACTCTGCGGCGACTGTGGCCGGGATGGCGAAGAGCCTTGTTCCTTGTCCAACCAGACACCGTCCTGCGCTGGCACCGGGCCGGGTTCAGATTGTATTGGAACTGGAACTCGCGCAAACGTGTCCGTGTGGGACGGAAACCCACGAGTCAAAAGCTGCGCGATCTCATCTTCCGCATGGTCGCGGAGAACTCCACATGGGGGGCTCCTCGAATTCACGGCGAGCTGAAGATGTTGGGCTTTGACATCTCCGAGCGAACGGTTCTGCGATGGATGCGAAAGGCTCCCAGGGATTCTGCGCCGGCGAGGCGATGGGCGGCGTTTCTGAACAATCACCGCGAAGCCATTTCCGCGATGGACTTCTTTACCGTGCCCACGCTTACCTTTGGCGTAGTCTACTGCTTTTTCGTGATCGCTCATAACCGGCGGCGCATCCTGCACTGCAACGTCACGCGGCATCCGACGACTGCTTGGGTTGCTCAGCAACTCCGAGAGGCGTTCCCATACGATTCCGCGCCAAGGTATTTAATCCTTGATCGCGAGCACACTTTCCATGGTGAGGTTCTGGAGGCCGTAGAGAGTTTGGGCGTCATCCCGGTTCGCACTGCCATTCGCAGTCCCTGGCAAAACGGCGTGGCCGAACGCTGGGTTGGCACTTGCCGCCGCGATCTCCTCGACCATGTCATCGTGCTCAACGAGCGCCATCTGAAACGACTCATGCAAGAGTACGTCCGATACTACCATCACGACCGGACGCACCTCGGATTGGCAAAAAGCACACCCGCCGGCCGGAAGGCATGGAACAACCCCGACCCGCACGGCAAAGTCGTTTCCATGCCGAGGTTGGGCGGTCTTCATCATCGTTACGATCTGGCAGCCTGACTTGCTGCGGTCGACTCTCATCCCAGCGAAGTCGAAGTCGCCGGGCTCGAAGTGGGTGTCTGCCAAAGCAAGGTCGGGCATTCTGCAGCTTTCGTCGCGCGACTCGTAATCACCCGACGGCCCTTGTCCGACAGGAAATGCCGCTACCGCAGCTTCCCTTCGTACCTTAACGCTTCATCACAGGCGCGATTTGAACACGGATGGCATTTTGGCGAGGGACAAGTGCACAACCTGGAAAATGACCTTTTGTACCAGGGCCTGTTCACACTACGGCCCCGACTGTACAACCAGATCTTCCGCCAATTTGAAGTGCACAATCGACTCCGCCGCTATATCGATATCCCGGTTGCCGGTCAATCCCGCGACGGCTGTTCCAGCGCCACCACCCATCAGGCCGCCCACTACCAGCCCTACGCCGCCGGTGGCCACGCCACCCACCAGCATGCCCAGCCCCGACCCCCCGGCAATCAGGCCAGTCGAACGTCTACCGTTGCCCTTTTTGCTACTGGCAAGATCCCGCGTCGCCAGCGGATACTGCGTCCCATTCAGCGTCAGTGAGGTCAAACGCAGCTCCAGCAGTGATCTGCCTTTGAAGTGTCCCCTCCGATGTGACACATCCACCACGCCGCCCACCAGCGCGCCCTTCGGCACCAGCACACTGTTGTCGCTGGCCAGCACCGGGTCCACGATCTCGCCGGTAAACGTGTCCCCCGCGCGGCTGGTCTTTACGCTGATGCGCTGATCGATCCGGATCGTCAGCGTCGTGCCCGCCGGGATGGTCACGTTGACCGGTTGCGGCACCGCGGAAACCGTCGGTCCCGAAGGTGCTGGAACGGGTGCCCCAGCCGCGGGCGGTGTCGCCGTCGTCGTTATCACCTCGTTCGTCTGTCCGGCCGCCGGCGGCTGCACCACTGTCGTCGTCGTGGTCCCATTCTTGTCTACAGAAACCACCTGCTGCGCCTGCCCGGTTGAAGCCGCCTGCTTCTTGGCCTGATCCAGCGCCTGTTCCTCCTTGGATTTGCATCCCGAAAGGATGGCCGCTACCAACACCAGAATCAGCACCGGCACACGCCAAGTACTAACCGATAAGCCTGAATTGAACATGGTCGATCCTCTTCTACTATGTCTTCATACCGACACAGACTGACCCACAGTCTGAACTCGACGGCCAGGAGATTCTGTATCAGATTGCACTCACTAGGATGCGCATCCATCACGCAAGGCTGTTTCAAGGGAGAATCTCTTCTCTTCCGCACACATCCCCCGCGTCTTCCTGCGGGGAGATGGGGCAGTCAGGAGAGGGGATCATGCACCCGAAGGCCAGCGAACCCGCCTGGACCCCTTTACGACCTGCTTAGCAGCCCGTGGTGCAAGTCCTGATTCATTGCCTGGATCTTGTTGGAGTATCCACAGGGATAGTTTGTAAGCTTTATTCATGGCGATGGGCAGGCGGCAGCATCGAGAGCAGCAAGAGGATTT
>Ga0224555_1003007_pt1 | contig 18289 bp, 16 predicted proteins | sample 714S23034metaG_FD_180687 | JGI IMG/M metagenome (GOLD analysis project Ga0224555, IMG submission 180687) | Peat soil microbial communities from Stordalen Mire, Sweden - 717 S2 30-34 | ecosystem: Environmental > Terrestrial > Soil > Wetlands > Peat | place: Sweden: Norrbotten County, Stordalen...
GCACCATGTGTGCCTTTACCACTCGAAGTAGCTGTGAACGAATCCTCTTTAGCGTCTTTGACCGTATGAACCAAAACTGGACCCGTCACCCGCTCCCCGCTTTTACACACAATTCTTGACGCCACCGCTCCGCCTTCCCATGAACCGGGTAGGGCTGACCTGCCGGTCGGCCTGGACGCGCGGCAGCGGGTCCCTGCCGGGTTCATGGTCCCTATGCGCGCCCAATTTCTGGGATTAAGGGCTTCCCATAAGGATTCCGCTCGACAGCCTTGGGTTTCCTGCATTAAAAGCCACGCGCCGCTATGGCCCCTTTTTTTGCCGTTACCTTGTTCACGAGCGCCGCGCTCTTGTTTTGGGTGCAGCCGATGGTCGCCAAAATGCTCCTCCCTTTGCTGGGCGGTTCGCCGGCCGTGTGGAATACGTGCATGGTGTTCTTCCAGGCGACCTTGCTGGCGGGCTACGCTTACGCCCACCTGCTGACCACCCGCGTTGGCGCCCGCTCACAGCGCCTCATTCATCTGGCACTGATGCTCGTGGCGCTGGCCGCCCTGCCCGTCGGGCTCTCCGCCGGCGCGGCGCCGTGGAATTTCAATCCGTTCCTGTGGCTGCTGCGGGCGTTGTTTTCGACCGTGGCCCTGCCGTTTTTTGTCGTCTCCAGCAGCGCCCCGCTGCTGCAACGCTGGTTCAGCCAGACACGGCACCGCTCTTCCGAAGATCCTTACTTTCTTTACGCGGCCAGCAATCTGGGAAGCATCATGGGATTGCTCGCCTATCCCGTGCTGATCGAACCGGGTTTCCGGCTTCAGGACCAAACGCGGCTCTGGGCGGCCCTCTACCTTCTGCTGGTGCTCCTGTTTGTCGGGTGCGCGCTGATGACCGGCAAAGGCCCGGACACGGCTGCCGGGCCAATCCCCGCCGCCAAGCCCCCTTCTCATGAGCCTTCACCCGGGGCGCGGACAGCCCTGTCCGCGCGAACCCACCCAGATGACCTCGCGGACTTGTCTGTCCGCGCTCCTTCTCCGGAAACGGCCTCCGACCGGATCGATTGGGGACGGCGGCTGCGGTGGATGTTCTGCGCCTTCATCCCCTCAAGCCTGATGCTTGGGGTCACGACCTATCTCACAACCGACATCGCGAGCGTTCCGCTGTTGTGGATCGTGCCGCTTGCGATTTATCTGCTGACGTTCGTCCTGGTGTTTAACCGGAGCCGGCTGACCCCAATGCCGTGGCTGGCCCGGGTGTTGCCCGTCAGCGCGGTGGTGCTGGTGTTTGTAATGCTCGCCCAGTCGGACGAACTGGCGTGGCTTCAAATCGGGGTCAACCTCCTGTTCTTTTTTTGCGCCGCCATGGTGTGGCATGGGCGGCTGGCCGGTGACCGTCCCTCCAGCCGGCACCTGACGGAATTCTATTTCTTTGTATCCGCAGGCGGCGTGCTGGGCGGCCTGTTCAATGCCCTGATCGCGCCGGCATGCTTCCATACCGTGGTGGAATATCCGCTGATGATTGCCGTCGCCTGCCTCGGCTGGCCAATCGAAAAAAAACGAACCTCCGCACCCGGCGGGGCGGGGCGGGGACTCCTGTGGCCTTCGGCCGTCGGCGTGCTGACGGCTGGACTCGCGGTGACCGTTCCCCGCCTTGGTCTCGAGCCGCATCTGCGGACGATGATGGTATTCGGCGTGCCCGTCCTCCTGTGCTATCTGCTGTCCAAAAACCGGGAACAGCCGTTTTCGTTCGCGCTCGGGCTGGGGGCGGTGCTGGCGGGCAGCCAGTTCTACACGGCCACCAGCGGGAGCACGCTGCATACGGAACGCAATTTCTTCGGCACCTTGCGGGTCACGCTCGACCCCGAAGGCCGGATTCACGAATTGTATCATGGAACCACGGTGCATGGGATGCAATTCACGGCGCCGGAACGCCAGTCGGAACCGCTCGCTTATTACCATCGCGCCGGACCCTGCGGACAAGCCATGAACGGCTTCAATTCCCGACTGGGCGGCACCCATGTCGCCATCATCGGCCTGGGGACAGGCGCGATGGCGGCTTACGCGAAGCCGGGACAGCACTGGACGTTTTACGAAATCGACCCGGCCGTCCTCCGTCTGGCGCGGGCAGGCCGCTACTTCACCTATCTGGCGCTGTGCACGAATGCCGTGATCGATTTCAAACTGGGCGACGCCCGGTTGCGCCTCCACGAGGCGTCGGCGAAACAGTTTGATCTCATCGTGTGCGATGCCTTTGGTTCCGATGCGCCGCCGCTGCATCTGCTCAATCGCGAGGCGATGGAGTTGTACCTGTCCAAGCTCTCGGACCACGGCATGTTGCTATTCCACATCTCGAGCCGATTCCTCGATTTTCGCCCGGTCCTCGGGAACCTGGCCTGGCATTTTCAATTGAAGGCATTCGTGGGCAGTGAGGAGGAACTCTCGGAAGCAATGCTTCGTGAAGGAAAACTGCCGTCCACCTGGGTCGCCCTGGCGCGCCAACCCGCGGATCTCGACCCGCTGTGGAACGACCCGCGATGGCATGCGTTGCCTCCCGCGCCGTCGATGCGGCTGTGGACCGACGATTACTCCAACATCCTCGGCATCTTCCAGTGGCAGTGACTGCTTTACCAACCGCAGATAAACAGATGAACACAGATCAAAATGCCCGGGCTGAAAGCCCACGATATGACAGCCCGGGGCAACGCCCCGGGTAAACGGTTCCCGTCAATCAGAGCCCTGAAGGGGCGACACAGAATGCTGTAACACTTGCTTGCCAGGACAAAACCATACTGCTCAGCGCCCTCGAGGATTGGGCATTGTCCTGGTTTGGCGGAGTGCGGAGCATCCCCCCATGTTACGACGAATTCAGGCATTCGCGGAGCAATGCTCCGCGCTCCACCCGCTAAACTCGCAAGTCCCCGAGGTTTGTTCCCGCTTTCCAATCCGTCCATGGTGGCGTAGTTTCATGGGCTGTTCTCAGCCAAAATGCCCAGTGTTTACATCAAAACGTACGGCTGTCAGATGAATGAGCGTGACAGCGAGGCCGTGGCGGCGCAGCTCGTCGCCAAGGGTTACACGCTGGCCGGGTCGGAGGCGACCGCCGACGTCATCCTGCTCAACACCTGCAGCGTGCGCGATTTCGCCGAGCAGAAGGCGCTTCGAAAGATGGAAAATGTCGCCGCGGAAATCCGCCGCCACCGGCCCAATACCGTACTCGGCTTCATGGGCTGCATGGCGCAAAGCCGGGGCGGCGAACTGATCGACCGGCTGCCGGACGTGGATCTCGTCGTCGGCACCCAGAAATTCCACCGAACGGCCGAATACCTCGACGACATCATGTCGGGCCGGCGCGACAAGGTGGTGGAGGTGGCGGAAGAAGCCGGAAGCGAGGCCGCCATTCGCGAGCATCTGCTGGCTGGCAACTCCAGAAAATCGGTGACCGCGTTCGTCAGCATCATGCAGGGCTGCAACCAGCACTGCACATTTTGCATCGTGCCCCACACGCGCGGGCAGGAGCGCAGCCGCGCCATTGCGGATATCACGGCCGAATGCCGCGAACTGGTTTCCACCGGTGTGAAGGAGATCACGCTGCTCGGCCAGATCGTCACGAGCTATGGCCGTCGAGGTTTTTCCCGGGCCGGCGGAACCCTGGGCGATAAATCCCCGTTCGTGCAACTGCTCGAAGCGGTTCATGAGGTCGAGGGCCTGGAACGCATCCGATTCACCTCGCCCCATCCGAAAGGTTATGGTGACGACCTGGTCGAAGCCTACGGGCGGCTGCCGAAACTGTGCGAGAGCGCCCACCTTCCGGTGCAGAGCGGCAGCGATCGGGTTCTGAAACTCATGCATCGGGGCTACACCCGCAGCCGGTATCTGGGCATCATTGAACAGTTGCGCCGGGTCCACCCGCGAATGGGCATTTCCACGGACATCATCGTCGGCTTTCCCGGCGAGACTGAGGCGGATTTCGAGCGGACCCTGTCCCTGGCCCGCGAGGTCGAATTCGACCAGGCTTACATTTTCAAGTACTCCCAACGCCGGGATACGCCCGCGGCTGGAATGCCGGATCAGATTTCACGCGAAATCCGGGAGGAACGAAACCAGCGTTTATTGGAAGTGATCAACGGGATCGCTAAACGCAAGTATGCCGCGTTTGCAGGCAGCCAGGTGCAGATCCTTGTGGAAGGCCCGAGCAAAAAGAACCCCGCGCGATTGATGGGGCGCACCCGATGCAACAAAATCGTGCTGTTCGAAGGCTCGGACCGGCATCGCGGCCAGATCATGGACGTGAAGATCACACGCGCCGGTTCGTTCACGCTCTACGGAGATCCCGCGATTCTTAACCTTGACAACCTGGTGGAGGAAGAACGTCACGAGACGATCAGGGCAGTTGACAAAATGCGATGAATGCCAATTCACGCCGCGAGACGCGGTTGAAACTCGCGACTTTGTCAATGGCCCTGAGAGTGCGGACAGCTTTGTCCGCGCAAACCCGGCCGCCTGACCTCGTACATCGGGGTGGCGACGGCTCGTCGCCGGATTCCCTTGAGTTCTGGAACCTCGCTGGCGACGAACCCGTCCCCACCCCGGCCGCGGCCACCGCGTGTTCTGCGTGATCTGCGGGCAACTTGCCCTTCAGATGGCGCTTCGAAAATCAGATCGAGGATGCCGGCTTGCTTCCGCGCCTTCAATCCCCCATTCTTCGTTCCCGATCAGAGCCATGACATTGAAGCTTTCAACCCTTAGCGTCGTCCTGGGCCTTGGGATGGGCCTGCCCCAGATTTATGGACTCGCGAAGCCCGCTGCTTTTGCCGCCGCGGTTCGCAGGTTTTCGCGCTCGGTCCCGTGGGGTGTGGCCCTCATGCTGTTGGGCACCGGCTGGTTTCTGTGGAATCTGAGCCAGGAGTCCATTTCCGACTTCGCCGCTTACAAAACACCGATGATGGCAGGTTTTGCAGCCGTGGGGATCGGTTCCTGCGTCTATGTTCAGGACTTTCTCGCCGCGCGAGGCCTGGCGGTGGTCCTCCTGTTGCTGGCGAAGCTGATGACGGACACGGGCAGGCCGTTGCTGGCGGCGACCCGCTGGACGTGGGTCATTCAGACCTGGGCATACGTTCTGGTCGTGGCGGGGATATGGCTGACCGTTTCGCCCTGGCGATTGCGGGATGTTTTGAACTGGGCAACGGCCAATGAAAAGCGCGTGCGCATTGGATCCGCCGCCCGGCTCGCCTTAGGACTGTTCGTGGCGGCCCTCGGCCTGTTGAAATTCTGACGGATTCGCCCGCCGGGCCCGCCCCGGAGAGGGTTGCAGATCATGAGTTCTTCCGGCGGAAAAATCCTCGTCATTCGCGGCGGCGCGATCGGCGATTTCATCCTGACGCTGCCGGCGATTGCGGCGCTGCGAAACCAGTTCCCGGGCGCGCACCTGGAGGTGCTCGGCTATCCGCATATCGTCCAACTGGCCGTGGCGGGAGGGCTGGTGGACCGGGTGCAATCCATCGAGGCGCGCGCCCTGGCCGGATTCTTCGCGCGCGGGGGCGCGCTGGAACCGGATCTGGCCGATTATTTTTCGCAGTTCGACCTCATGGTTTCCTACCTGTACGATCCGGACGGAATTTTCAGGACCAATGTGAGCCATTGCTCGCGGGCGCAATTCATCGCCGGCCCGCACCGGCCAGATGAACGCGTGCCGCTCCACGCGGCCAAAGTCTATTTGAAGCCCCTGGAACGCGTGGCCATTTTCGACGCGGACCCGGTGCCGCGACTGGCGCTTGATTCTCAACCCGCGACTGTCGATCGAGTGGCTCTTCACCCCGGCAGCGGGGCCGAAAAGAAAAACTGGCCGGAGCACAAATGGGCGGAGCTGGTGCAACACGTGCTCGATGGGACCTCCCTGAGTTTGATATTGACCGGCGGCGAAGCGGAAGGGGAGCGGTTGCAGCGGCTCGCGGCGGCATTGCCCCCGGCCCGGGTGAGCGTTGCCCAAAGCCTGCCTCTGCCCGAACTCGCGCGCAAACTTCAGCCGTGTGCGGCGTTCATCGGCCATGACACAGGGATTTCGCATCTCTCCGCCGCGCTCGGCCTTCCCGGGCTGGTGTTGTGGGGCGAAACGGCCGAGGAAATCTGGCGCCCGCCCCAGAAAAACGTGGTCATCGTCAAAGACCGAAGAGGCCTGAAGACTCTCAGTGTCAGCCAGGTGCTTCTGGAATTGACGGCGCTCTTGAACCGGAATGCAGAGACCTGATCCGCCCGCGCGCCAACGAGCCGGATATAACGGCCGGCCCACGCCTTCTTCCCCGCCCCTGTTTGGCAGGAGATTCAGCGTGCTTCTCCTTGATATTGATTTACTTTCGCGCGACTTTCGCGCGACTTGCAAGGCACGCGCATTGCTGCTATTTGCCATTGTGTCCGTGTCGCCTGTTACTGACTCATTTTGTGTCACTTGCAGGACAAACGGCTTGCGACCCGGATTGAATTGGCGTGAATGAACAGGATTTTAGTAATCGATGACGAAGAGTGGCTGCGGGAGATGATGCTCTTGGCGTTGCGCCAGCGCGGCTTTCAAGTGATCGAGGCCGAAAACGGCGCGCTGGGAATTGAACTGGCCCGGAAGGAATTGCCCGACCTCATTCTCTGCGACGTCAACATGGAAAAAGTGGACGGTTACCTGACCCTGTCCTCGCTCCGTAGCGACGCGACGACGGCTTCCATCCCTTTCATTTTGATGACCGGTTTGGCGGACCAGGCGGGCATGCGTCACGGCATGGAGTTGGGGGCGGATGATTACCTCCCGAAGCCTTTTACGATTGAGGCGCTTTATGCCGCAGTCGATGCCCGGCTGAAAAAGGCCAATGTCGTGCGCCAGGAGGCGGAAAAGAAGCTGGCCGACCTGCGGGAGAATCTCAGCATGATGCTGCCCCATGAGCTGCGCACACCGCTCAACGGCATCCTGGCGTACGGTGAAATGCTCGCGGCGGATGCGGCGAATCTGCCCCCGCCGGAAATTGCCGAGATGGGCCAAGTGATCTACGACTCGGGCAAACGTCTGGAACGGCTGATCGAGAACTTCCTGATCTACGCCCAACTCGAACTGCTCGGCTCCGATCCCCAAAAACTCCATTCCCTCACGCGGAGCCACACACAGTCCGCCGCCGGTGTGATCGAGAAGCACGCACGCGGCCAGGCGGAGGCAGCCAAACGTCCGGCGGACCTGAGCCTCGAACTGGAGGATGTGCCCGTGCCGATTTCCGAGGAATACCTGACCAAAATTGTGGACGAACTCGTGCAGAATGCCTTCAAGTTCTCGCCGGCCAACTCGCAAGTCCATGTCGCCCTGACAAATAATTCCCCGGACGACGTGACCCTGACCATCACGGACCGCGGCCGGGGCCTCTCGACCGAGCATATCGCCAAGATCGGCGCTTACATGCAGTTCGACCGCAAAATGCATGAGCAACAGGGGCTGGGTCTCGGACTGACGATCTGCAAGCGACTCACCGAAATGCACGGCGGAACGCTCACCATCCAAAGCAATCAGGCCAACGGCACGACGGTGACGCTCAAACTCCCGAAAACCGGCGACCATTGACTCCCGGCCGGAACCGCCCGGCCGACGCATTCAGGGTCCATCCCCCGCCAGCAACGCCGCGCTGGCGCCGTTACTGCGGCCACAGGGTGAGGTTCCTCCGGCCGAGCTGGTTCAACACCAGGTTCGGCAACGCGTGCAGCACCAGCAGAACCAGAACGATTCCAACCAGTGGCGCAAAATCAACCTTCCCAAAGCGCAACGGCACCCGGTCGAGAGGGCGAAGGATTCTGCGGGACGTGGCATTGACAAAATCCCAGAACGGACTGCCGCCCAGATACACGTAACTGGCGATCAGATGGAAAAACAAAAGAACCGGAATGAGATTCTTGAGCGTAAAATAAACGGCCGCTCCGAGGGACGCTCCCTGTCCCAGCAAATGCGCGGCGGATTGGACCGGATTGACGACACCCGCCCGGACCAGCAGCGGATAGGCGGCAATCCAGACCAGGGCGACGACCAGGGCCGGCAGGAGGACCAGGACCCCGCGCGGCCAGCGTCCAACCCTCCCCAACTGAAGGAGAATCATCTTCTGAATCGGATCCCGCTCCGCCGCGCGGGCGTTGATGCAGGCCAGCGCGAGAAGCCAAAAATGAAAAACGATCCACGTCCGCGCAAAACTTGAAATCGAGAACAACAGCGCCGTGACAAAGACGTTCCCGCGGAAGGCCGGCGCGACAACTCCCAGATCGAGTCTCGGCGTCCAGTTCACCGCGCGGCCGATCTCCCAGTAAAAGAAGGCGCGCACAAACAGGAGCCCCAGCAGCACCGCCAGAAAATGCCAGCGCTTCAACCGCGTCGGCTCGGCGCGCCGGACCGTGCCGGCCAGCGTCGCGGGCGCGGCCCGCGCAAGCGGATCGAACGGAATGGACCGCCAACTGAACCACAGCAGCAGGCCCGCGATATCCAGAATGAAATTGATGAGCGACATTTAATGCAATGCGGGACGGGCGATGCGTGAACCGCCGTTCCATGCGATGGAGTGATCCTGCATCACTCACGGCGTCTCACAGCATCTTGAGCAACGTCTCCGCCATCTCCGACGGGGTCGCGGCCACGCCGACACCGGCCTCTCGAAAAGCGGCAATTTTGGCGGCGGCGGTACCCTTGCCGCCGCTGACGATCGCCCCCGCATGACCCATGCGGCGGCCGGGAGGCGCCGTGACGCCGGCGATAAACCCCGCCACCGGCTTCTTGCAATGCTTCTTGATCCAGTCCGCGGCTTCCTCCTCGGCCGAACCGCCGATTTCCCCGATCATAATGATGCCGTCCGTGTCCGGATCCTCGTTGAACATTTTGATCACGTCCAGATGCGAGGTGCCGTTGACCGGATCGCCGCCGATCCCCACGCAGGTGGATTGGCCGCTGCCCCGGCAGGTCAATTGCCAGACTGCCTCATAGGTCAGCGTTCCGCTGCGCGAGACGACGCCGACGCGGCCCTTTTTGTGAATATAGCCGGGCGCGATCCCGATGCGGCAGCCGCCCTGGGAACCGTTGCCTTCGCCGGGTGTCACGATGCCGGGGCAGTTCGGGCCGATCAACCGGGCCCGCTTTCCCTCCATCGCGCGCCGGACCCTCACCATGTCGTTCACCGGAATGCCTTCCGTGATGCACACGATGAGGTCGAGGCCGGCATCCACGCCCTCCAGGATCGCGTCGGCGGCAAACGGAGGCGGCACGAAAATCGCCGACGCGGTCGCGCCGGTTTGTTTTGCGGCCTCGGTCACCGTGTCGAATATCGGCACTTTGCCCTCAAAAAGCTGCCCGCCTTTGCCGGGGGTGACACCGGCGACGACCCGGCTGCCATAGGCCAGCGAGAGCAGCGCGTGCTTGGCGCCGAAACTGCCGGTGATGCCCTGGATCACAATCTTGGTGTCGGAGTTGACGAGAATGGCCATGTCGGGTTTCAGATCTTGTTGGTTCGGTTCCGGATCGCCCTCACTGTGGATTCAACGACTTTGAGCATGGGCTGCCTGGTGTCCTGCAACGGCTTCGACCACCTTCCGCGCCGCATCGGCCATCGAATCGCCCGAAATCAGCGTCAACCCGGACGCCGCAAGCGTGGCTCTTCCGGCCTGGACGTTGTTGCCTTCGAGGCGGATAACCAGCGGCAGCTTCAAACCGGTCTCTTTGACCGCGACGACGATCCCCGTGGCGATGACGTCGCAATCCATGATGCCGCCGAAGATGTTCACCAGAATCCCATTCACGCCGGGGTCCTGGAGAATGATCTTGAACGCCGCGACGACCTGCTCCTTGCTGGCCCCGCCGCCGACGTCCAGAAAATTGGCCGGCATGCCGCCGTAATACTGGATGATATCCATCGTTGCCATGGCCAGGCCCGCGCCGTTGACGAGACAGGCAATGTTGCCCTCCAGCTTGATGTAATTCAGGTTGAACTTGCCGGCCTCGATTTCCAGAGGCGCTTCCTCGGCGAGATCCCGCATCGCCTGCAAGGCCGGATGGCGGTAAAGAGCATTGTCGTCCAGCGACAGCTTGGCATCCACCGCCAGCATCGTCAGCCTGCCGTCCCTTCCCGCCGTCACGCACAGTGGATTGATTTCAACCAGCGACGCGTCGCATTCCCACCAGGTTTTGTAAATACCGGAGATCAATTGGGCCGCCTGCCCGATGAGATCTCCCTGCAGACCCAGCGCGGCCGCGAGTTTGCGCGACTGGAACGGCATCAGGCCGGTCGCCGGATCGACGTATTCCCTGATGATCCTCTCCGGCGTCCTGGTGGCGACTTCCTCGATGTCCATCCCGCCTTCGGTGCTGGCCATGACGACCGGGCGCGACACGGCGCGGTCCAGCAGCACGGCCAGGTACAATTCCTTCCGGATCTCCGGGGCCGCGACGACGAGCAATTTGCCGACCCGCCGGCCCTCCGGCCCGGTTTGCCGGGTCACGAGAACATTGCCAAGCATCGCCCGGGCATTCTCAAGGACTTCCACGGCGGTGTTGCACAGCTTGACCCCGCCCTTGAATCCACTCTCGAAAGTGCCCTTGCCGCGGCCGCCCGCGTGGATCTGGGCTTTGACGACCACCCGCCGGACGCCTCCCGCAAATAATTTCTCCGCGACCGCTCTGGCCGCCTCGGGTGTGTCGCAGACAGAGCCCGGCGGGAAAGCGACGCCGGACTGCGCGAGAAGCTCCCTCGCCTGGTATTCGTGAATGTTCATTTCCGTTTCATTCTGGCCCCCGCCCCCGTCCTCGTTTGGAACCGCGTCGAGCCGGAGAAGCAGGACGAACCCGGCTAATGCCGTTCCTTGATCGGCACGTAATGATTGAGCGGGGGACCCGTATAGATTTGGCGCGGCCGGTAAATCCGGCTTTGGGGATCCTCCATCACTTCCTTGAAGTTCGCGATCCAACCCGGCATGCGGCCGATGGCGAAGATCACGGTAAACATCTCTATCGGGATGCCGATGGCGCGCATGATGATGCCGCTGTAGAAATCCACGTTTGGATACAGCTTGCGTTCGACAAAGTAAGGATCCTTGAGCGCGGCCTCTTCGAGATGCTTGGCAATGTCCAGCAACGGATCCTGCACGTGAAGCTTTTCCAGCACCTCGTCGCAGGCCCTTTTGATGATCTTTGCCCGGGGATCGTAATTCTTGTAAACGCGATGTCCGAATCCCATCAGGCGTTTGCCGCTCTGTTTGTCCTTGGCGGCGGCAATGAACCGGGAGCCGTCATCGCCCGACCGGTGGATTTCAGTGAGCATTTCGAGCACGGCCTGGTTGGCGCCGCCGTGGAGCGGCCCCCACAGGGCGCACACCCCCGCCGCCGCGCTCGCAAACAGGTTCGCCCGGCTCGATGCCACCATGCGAACCGTCGCCGTCGAGCAGTTCTGCTCGTGATCGGCGTGCAGCAGAAAGATCAGGTCCAGCGCCCTGACCATCTCCGGCTTCAACTCGTAATCCTTAAACGGCAGCGAGAACAACATGTGCAGGAAGTTCGCCGTGTATTTGTAGTCCGGCCTGGGATAGATGATCGGCAGACCGAGCGACTTCCGGTACGCAAACGCCGCAATCGTCCGGACCTTGGACAACAGCCGCGCCGCCTCCACCTCGAAATGCGTCCGCATCGTCTCCGAAGTCAGCAACTCGGGATAAAAGCAACTGGCCGCATTGATCATGGCCGAAAGAATTGCCATCGGATGCGCGCTCGCGGAGAACCCTTCGAAGTGATACTTCATGTCCTCGTGCAGCATCTCGTTCTCGGTGAGCAGCTCCGAGAATCGCCTCAGTTCCGCGCTGCTGGGCAGCTTGCCCATTACGATCAGGTGGGCCACTTCGATGAAGGTGGATCTTTCCGCCAGCTCCTCGATGGGAATGCCGCGGTAGCGCAAAATCCCCTTCTCGCCGTCGATGAAAGTGATCTGGCTCCGGCACGATCCCGTGTTGCCGTAACTGTCATCCAGGGTGATGTATCCGCTGTCGTTGCGCAGCGACGAAATATCCACCGCGCGCTCATGCTCGGTGCCTTCGATGACGGGCAGCTTGTAAATCTTGCCCTCCAGTTTCAGTTCAGCAGTGTTTTCCATATCAATCAATCAACTTCCTTTGGCAACGCACGAGAACGGAAAGTACGCGATGCAAAACATTCACGCAAATCCGAAATGGTATTTCCCGGTGCTGCGGCACTTTGCCCTTTTCACCCGCAACCGGCGACTCTAGCCTTGGTCCGTGAGCATCGTCACGAAAACGGGAGACAAAGGCATGACGGCCCTGATGTACGGACGCCGGGTCATGAAATGCCATCCGCGGATCGAAGCGTGCGGGGCGGTGGATGAACTCAATTCCGCGCTCGGGCTCGCCCGGGCCACCGCCACCCGCGATGCCGTGCGTGAAAACATCCTGTCCATCCAAAAGGAACTGGTGAACCTCATGGGCGAGCTCGCGGTCGCGGCCGAAGACCTCGAGCGCTACGTCAAGGACGGTTATTCGCGGGTCACCCCGGAAATGACGTCCCGGCTGGAGAACCAGGTTTTCGAGCTGGAAGCCGGATACGAATTTTTCTCGGGCTGGGCCATGCCGGGGGCGAACGTGCATTCCGCCGCGCTGGACGCCGCGCGTTCGGTCTGCCGCCGCGCGGAAAGGAGCGTCGCCTCGCTCCTTCAGGACGGGCAGCTCCGCAATGCCGAAGTCCTGATCTATCTGAACCGGCTGTCCGACCTGCTCTGGCTGCTGGCGCGAAAGGCGGAAACGCCCTCCGCGGGGGCCTGACGCCGGGAGCCCGAACCGCAGGAACGCCGGATTCATCCGTTTGGACGCAGCAGAAAAAAACATTCAACATTCAATTCCCAACATGGAAGTTGAATGTTGGTTGTTCGATGTTTGGTTCCCCTCACACAAAAAATCTGGCGGCCTTCGCCCGCTGCGGTTACAACGGAGGCGTCGGATGTGATTGTTCACCATGGCCAAGCTCGTTTTCGACATCGAAACCTCCGCGCTGCCGCTCGAGCAATTCGACGAGGCTCAACGCGAATACCTCTTCCGGGAGTCCGGGAAAATTGCCGACGAGGCCGCGCGCGCCGCGCGCCACGCCGAAATCCAGCAACAGTTCAGTCTCTGGCCCTTGACCGCCCGCATCGTCTGCATCGCCATGCTCAACGCCGACACGCAACGCGGACAGGTGCTGTTTACCGCGAAGGATTACGAGGAGGAAGCCGGCGAAGCCGGGCCGGTCGAGTTCGTCCCGTGCGCGGACGAGGTCGAGATGCTCACTGCGTTCTGGGATGTGGCGAAGCATTACGATGCCATCGTGACGTTCAACGGACGCGGTTTTGACGTGCCCTTCGCTTATCTCCGATCGGCGTTGCTGAACGTGCCGGTCACGCGCAAGGACTGGCTCGGCTACCGCTTCCAGACGGAGCCTCATTGCGACCTGGCCGAGCAATTCACCTTCTACGGCGTCAGCGGCCGCGACGGCGCCGCGCGCCGGTTCAACCTGGACTTTTACTGCAAGGCCTTCGGCATCGAATCGCCGAAAAGTCACGGCGTCACCGGCATGGACGTGGGCGCGCTGCTCGCCGAGGGCCGGTTCCGTGAGATCGCCGAATACTGCCTGCGCGACGTGAAAGCGACGGTGCTGCTTTACCAGATCTGGCGGGAGCGGCTCGCGGGAATCAAATAAATGCAGAACGCGGAAGGCAGAAGACGGGACGGAGACGGCAGCGGCCGGACGGCGGAGGAATTCACCCTGGTGTGCTTTGCGCTCAATGAGGAGGCCGCTCCGTTCAGGAGGCTCGGCGCCCGCGGGCCGAAGGCCGGGACCCTGATCACGGGAATGGGGAGGCGGAACGCCGAACGGTCGTTGCGGGCGTTTTTGGAGCGCAGGCGGCCCGACCGCGTTTTGAGTTGCGGCTTCGCGGGCGGCTTGAACCCGCCGCTGAAGGCCGGCACGGTCGTGTTTGCCGCCGAAAACAATCCCCGGCTGGAAGCGGGGCTGGCCAAGGCCGGCGCCCGACGGGTCCGGTTCCATTGCGCGGACCGCGTCGCCGCGACCGCCGTCGAAAAGCAGGCGCTGTGGCAGGCCACCGGCGCGGATGCGGTCGAGATGGAATCGCAAGTGCTCGGCACGGTTTGCGCCGAATCGGGAATCCCCTTTGCGATCGTCCGCGTGATCCTGGACACGGCCGGGGAGGACCTGCCGCTGGATTTCAACCGGCTGATGACTCCGGATCTGCGCATGAGCTACGGCAGGCTGGCCTGCGCGCTGCTGGCGTCGCCGGAAAAAATCGGCGCGCTGCTGGCGCTGCAAAGACGCAGCAAGGCCGCCGCCGAAGCGCTGGCCCGCGCCCTTGCCGGCGTCATCGAGGCGTAACCCCGGCGGAAGCCGGTGCGGGGCCGGCCGCGGACGCTTCCTTCGCCTGCTGGCTGTAGCTGATCAACCCTGCGCCGATCATGATGAGGACCACTCCCGCCCATCGCAGCGCCGACACACGCTCATCCAGAAACCAGACGGCCGCAATAGTGGCGAACACGAAGCTTAAACCGGTGAGCGGCCAGAGAAAGCTGATGTCGCTCCGGAACATGAGGATCAGCAGGCAGGCGAAGAACAGGGCTTCGAACAATACTCCGAGCAGGATCTGAGGGTTCGTCGCGCCGGCCTTGATCACCCTCGCCACTTCGCCGGCCGAGACCGCGTTCACGGCCCCGATCCGGGACATGCCCTTCTTCAAGAAGACGACTCCCGTGGATTCGAAGGCCAGTCCGATGAGAAGAATCAGCAGCAGTTTTAACATGGTTGTTTCCTGTCTTGGCAGGCACGCGCTTGCCGGGTTCCCGCAGCGCAGGTGCGGCTCCCTGCCGGCCGGCGGGCCGCACGCGGTTCGGCATCCGCGGAATGCCGATCGGCGCTACAAATCGCCGTAACGAATCAGTTGGATGCCGAGCCGGCCGATCTGCTCCTTCACGCGAGGGCTGATCAAGGCATCGAACTCGTGCTTAAAGTTGTCCAGGGAGGGATGCGAGTAAAGCTCCGAATCACCGGCAGGCAGGCGCGGCAGCAGCTTCAAGAGGTGGGCTTCATCCACCCGCGAGTCCTGCAGCAGGCCGAACACGGCGCGCGTGTGACGGATCCCGCGCCGCCGAAGCGGGCCGCGGGCGCGCCCGGCCAGAAAAAGATAAATCAGGGCGTGTGTGGCGCGGTAAGCCCAGCGCCCGCCCGCCAGCCGGGCGCTCATCCAAAACCGGTCGCGGGTCAGGCGCAGACGCCGAATCCCCAGCCGGTCCGCGTCCTGCATCAAAATCCGAAACACCACGGGGTGCAGGTGCAGGTGCAGATGGCCGTTGACGTGATCGAGAGGCAGGCCGGTGGCTTGAAACGCCTTGAACTGGGCATGGATCTCTGTCCGCAATTGTTCGCGCAGACTGCGGTGGAAAAAATAGCGGAGTCCCGCGCGCACGGGGTTGTCCGTGAATTCCCCCCGATCGTTCACCAGACCGGGGATGAGTTCAGGCGCGCAGGCGGAACGGCCGCACAACAAGGTCAGATGCAGCCCCACCCCGAGCCGTGGATTCCGGCGGGCGAGCATCACCGCTTCGGGAGCGTCCGGCTCGTTCACCATCAGGCTGGCGGTCGTCAGAATCCCCTCGCAATGTGCGCGGACAACGGCTTCGTTGACCGGACGCGACCGGCCAAAATCATCGGCATTGACGATGAGGCGGCGGTTCATCGCCCGTTGTCGCAGGCCGACGGCCGAAGAGAAACCGGCCACGCCGGCTGGTTCACACCAGCGGCAAGGGGCGTCGGGAAACCGGGAATGCCTTCAGGCGCCATAATTTGGCGCCACAGCGCCCGAAACCAGGCGGCACCAGGTGCGGAAAATCAGCAGGAACTTCTGGCCCTTGTTCAGGCGCGTGAGTTCGGGGCCGAAGACGTCGAATCGCCGGCGTTCCAGCTTGCGCAACAGCCGCCAATACACCGATCCCATCAGTTCGGCCGCCATCATGGCGCGGCGGTCTTCGTCCGGGAGGGTATCGCGGGCCAGTTCATAAAAGCGGCGCGCACGCGCGGCCACGCCGGTGGCCAGTTCGCAAAACCGCGGGGAGTACTCATTCCCGAGGATCTCCTCCTCGCGCACCTGGCAGCGCGTGAGTTCCACGAGGGGAAGATAAATCCGGCCGCGCTCCGCGTCCGTTCGAACATCGCGCAGGATATTCGTCAGTTGCAACGCCTTGCCGAGATAGACCGCGTAGTCGCGGCAGGCGGGATTCCGGTAGCCGAAAACCTCGATGCTGAGCAATCCGACAACCGACGCGACACGGTAGCAATATAGGTCGAGCAGCTCGTAAGTGGCGTACCGCCGGATGTCGAGATCCATTTCCACGCCACGAATGAGTTCATCGAAATGCTCGAAGGGAAGGCGGTATTGCCGGAGGATCGCCTGCAGTTCTCGGTTGACCGCGAGTTGCGGTGTCTCGTTCCCGAACGCCCGGCGCACATCAGCGCGCCATACCCCCAGTTGTTCCCGCCGCCGTTCCACCGGAACCGATTCGTCGTCGGCAACGTCATCCACCTGGCGGCAGAAGGCATACAGCGTGGACATGGCGTCCCGTTTGATCCGGGGCAGCAGGACAAACGCGAGCGCCAGATTGGAAGCGCTTTTGCGCGTAATCGTCCGGCACTGTTGCATGAATCACATCCGGCTGTGCGGCGGCGAACCGTCGCGGATCGGGGGCAGACCTCCGGCTTCGGCCAACGTCGGGTTCCGCGGGCGTTCCTGTCGCCGTCGCCGGTGGCGTTTGCGGAAGAAAAACCAGTTGGTTTTGGGTGCTTCCGACGTGACGTCCGGCGGCGGCGCCGGAGCAGGCCGGTGCGAGTGGAAATGGTGGTGCGCGTGCGGGCGGGAACTGGATTTGCGGAAAAAGGCCGCCCAGATGAAAACCGCCAGGCTGACCGCCAGCAAACTGCCGACGATGATGAGGATTCCGGGGTCCCACGCATTCGCGGGGAAAAGATCTTCAAGAGTGACCCCACTCCCGTCTGCAAACCACACCAGATTAGACATCATGAACCATTCTCCTTTCCTGCCGCCAGTGTCTTGTCTTCTTCATCGTCCGTCGTGGCGCTGATGTTCAACCGCTGCATCCGGTAACGCAACGCATGCCGGCTGAGCTTCAGTTGTTCGGCGGTCCTGGTCAAGCTGCAATGGTTTCGCGCGAGCATCCCGCCGATCAACTCCCGCTCGAAGTTGGCGAGCAATTCGTCCAGCGACTCGTTGCCGCCGGCCTTGGGGGCCGCAATTTTGTGCAACTGCGACTCGAGCTGAAAATCGGGGAGGCTCGATGCCTGGATCTCGCCGGCTTTCTCGAGGATCAACGCGCGCTCGATGACGTTCTTAAGCTCGCGCACATTGCCGGGCCAATGGTGCGCGAGCAACTCCTGGCGCGCCGCGCGCGACAACGACTTCACCCGCCTGGTCATTCCCGCGGTGAAAAGTTTGAGGAAATGATCGGCCAGCAACACCACGTCCTCCCCGCGCTCCCGGAGCGGCGGCAGTCGAAGCTGCACCACGTTCAGCCGATGGAACAGATCCTCGCGAAACTGCCCCTCGCGGATGGACTGGATGATGTCCCGGTTCGTCGCCGCCACGAGCCGCACGCTGACGCGCAACTCCTGGGTTCCGCCCACGCGGCTGAAACTTCCGTCCTCCAGAAATCGCAGCAGCTTGGCCTGCAGAGGCCGGCTCATGTCCGCGATCTCATCCAGAAAGATCGTCCCGCCGTCGGCTTCTTCCACGCGGCCGGCTTTCTGTTTCAACGCGCCGGTGAACGCCCCCTTTTCGTGGCCGAACAACTCGCTTTCCAGCAGTGTCTCCGGAATGGCCGCGCAGTTGATGCGCACATAACTGCCCTTGCTCCGCCCGCTCAGGCTGTGTAACGCGCCCGCCACGAGTTCCTTCCCCGTCCCGCTTTCGCCGAGAATCAGCACCCGGGCGTCGGTGGGCGCAACGGTTTGAATCAACTGCCGGATCTCGCGCATCGGGGGCGATTCGCCCACGATGTCTTCGAGCCGCCAGGCCTCGCCCGCGCGCGCGCGCAAGCTCGCGTTTTCCCGCAACAAACGATGGCGCTCGGCGCACCGCCCGACCGCATGCAGCAGCTCCTCGGGCGCAAACGGCTTGGCCAGGTAATCCACAGCCCCCGCCTTGATGGCATCCACGGCCAGCTTGGGCGTGGCATACGCCGTCATCATCAGCACCGGCAGC
>Ga0224555_1003008_pt1 | contig 18289 bp, 14 predicted proteins | sample 714S23034metaG_FD_180687 | JGI IMG/M metagenome (GOLD analysis project Ga0224555, IMG submission 180687) | Peat soil microbial communities from Stordalen Mire, Sweden - 717 S2 30-34 | ecosystem: Environmental > Terrestrial > Soil > Wetlands > Peat | place: Sweden: Norrbotten County, Stordalen...
TCGTCGCCGCTCAAATCAAGGATCAGCTGAGCAAAGCGCAAGTTCCTCTGCTCGGAACCGTCCTCGCGGAACGTCGTTTTCCTGTGCCGCAAGGCCTGTACCGGAGTTTGTGAATCCTATGAGCGAATTGACCACAAGTCGACTATGGAACACCGTACCCCAAGCTTCCGCCTCGCAGTATGCCCGCATGATTCTTGGGACTTCTGCAAAGCCACCTTCCAGGTTCGCGCCGGCGGCCGACGCCATCCCCGCACCTCCAGTGGACGCGACCAACGAAACCACCAGGAGGCGCACTCAGGCGCGAACGCTCACTCAACTACTCCTGCCGCAAACTTCCGTTGATCGATTCACGTTTTGCGAGTTGGTGGCAGCCGACTTGATCGTTCTCGTGATAGTGTGTGGCGGGTTATCGCTGTTCTCTCCCGCTTGGGGCCTGCCGTGGGCTTATCTGCCGATCTTTGTCGTTCTGGTAACGCTCTTCGGCTTCTGTGAGGGGCTCTACAAACGCGCCGGGGATCCGTCTCCCGCCGGGATCGTCCCCGCACTGGCGCGGTCAACCCTATTCGCGATCGGATTGGTCTTCATCGCGGCGTGGGATGAAATGCGTCCTCTCGCCGCCGCCAGAATATTTGCCAGCAGCCTGGCCGGCCTGGCGCTCTTGCGCCGGTTGAGGCAGATGGAATGGAAGCGGCGGCGCCGCGAAACAGAATCGCGCAAGATCCTCATTATTGGCGGAGGTCCGGTCGCTCGCTCCATCGCTCGGGCACTGCGCAATGATCCTCTCCAGCGCGCGACCGTCTGCGGCTTCGTGGATGACGACCTGCCTCTTTCCCCGGCCGTATTGGGACGAATCGAAGACCTGGATTGGCTCTGTCGCGCCGAATTCATCGATGAGGTCATCCTCGCCCTCCCCGGTCAGACCGCCCAGACTCGAAAAGCGGCCGAGGCCGCGTTCCGCAACCACCTGGACATTCGTGCCGTACCCGATCTGCCCCCAGGTCCGTGGCCAGACTCAGGCATTGACCACATCGGAGAAGTTCCGGTCATCACCCTTCATCGCGAGCCATCACCTAGCGCCACCTTATTCCTGAAGCGTTTGCTGGATCTCATCGGTGCAACGTTCGGTCTGGTGTTGGTCAGTCCTCTAATGGCGATCGTGGCCCTGCTCATCCGGTTGGACTCGCCCGGTCCGGTCATCTACTCTGCGGAACGCACCGGAGCCAAAGGCCGCCGCTTCCGCTGCTACAAGTTTCGCTCCATGGTGACCGACGCGGCGCACCTCAAGGAGGATTTGCGCGCCCGCAACCAGAGACAAGGCCCGATCTTCAAGATTGACGACGACCCCAGAATCACCCGCATCGGCCGCATCATCCGCCGCTACAGCCTCGATGAACTCCCTCAGCTCTGGAACGTCTTGCGTGGGGAGATGAGCCTGGTTGGGCCGCGGCCTCATCCCATCGACGAGGTCAACCATTACGAACTTCACCAATTCCGGCGCCTTGATGTGAAACCCGGCATCACGGGCCTCTGGCAGGTTACGGCGCGCGGCTGTCCGTCGTTCGAACTCAACATGCACCTTGATCTCACCTACATCGAGAACTGGAGCCTGCGCCTGGACCTGCGCATCCTCGCCAGCACAGTTCGCGTGCTGTTCACGCCGGAAGGAGCCTGACTCTCGCCATGAGCAGCCGTGCCCTAGCCTTAACACGGGACAGTGACGACAGTCCACTTTGGCGCGTTGCCGGTCTGCTGCTTCGGCCCCTTCACCTGGGATTAGCTTTTCCCTCCATCCTTTACGTGGGCGCGATGACCATTTTCCTGTTTCGCCCGCCAGACCTTTTTTCTTTTTACGCCGACCGAATCGCGTTCGGCATCCTGGTCTTCTTCGTGGCTCTGCGTACGATGGCGCTCCGCGACAAGCTTCCATTCTTTGCCGGACTCAGTTTGCCCATGCTCAGTCTCATGGCGCTGGCCGTGCTCCGTGCGCTCCGCGAGCCGTTCGACGCACAAGCCTGGAGCATTATCGCCAGCAAATTCATCGTTCCTTTTGCGCTTTTTCACCTCGCTGTGCTGGTCTTCCGAGGCGCATCCCAACGACGACACTTCGAAGTCTTCGTCGTCCTTACGCTCGCCTACCTCATATTCATTGCCATTGCCTTCCTCGCGGACGCCCATTCACTCATCTATCCGCGTTTCATTCTTGACGAAAGCCTTGGGTTTCATGCCGACCGCGCTCGCGGCCCATTTCTCCAGGCGGTGGCCAACGGCGTTTCGTTGAACCTCCTTGGGATTCTTGTCCTTGCGCTTCCGCAAAAGCCCAAAGCCAAAACCGTAGCCTGGTTGCTCTGGCTGGCCCTGCCCCTGGCCGTGCTCGCCACCATGACGCGCGCCGTTTGGATCTCGTTCGCTGTTTCCACCATCGTTCTCGGATTCCGCCTGATCGAACGTCGTCTGCAAGCACTGTGCGCTCTGTTGGCGGTTGCGGGCCTCCTGCTTGGCCTGGCCATCGGCTTCAGCAACCATTCGCTGAAGACCGCTCTTTGGGACCGCACCGGAGAACGCGGTCCGGTGGCAGCGCGTCTGTCCGTGTACGAAGCCGGCTGGGCGATGTTCGAGGAGCGGCCGTTGACCGGTTGGGCTCCGGCGGGCATGTACGCTGAGCTTGCCCGCCGCATGGCGGGCTACCACCTCCGCACCTATTACGTGCACAACACTTACCTTGCCTTGCTGGTTGAGTTCGGTGTGCCGGGGCTGGCCCTGTATGGCATTCTTTTCTTCAACCTGTTCCGCCTCTCCTGGCATGGTCCGCCCGGCGAGTCCGGCCCCGTCGCCGCGCTGCGCAAGGTCTGGCCCATCCTGCTCAGCGTTTATCTCTTCAACGCTTTCTTCGTCGACATGGCATACCAGTTCGTCATTGGACTCATGTTCACCGTTGCCGGGATGCTCTGCGCCTCCGAGGAGTCCGCCGCATGACCACCATCGCCTACATTGCCAACGAGTTCCCTTCCCCTCTCGAACCTTACGTCATCGATGAAATCACGGAACTGCGACGCTGCGGGGCGCAAGTGATCTGCTGCAGCGGCAAACGCGTCTCGCCCAATGATCTCAGCGTGGAGGAACGCGCTTTCTGGGAAGAGACGCGCTTTTTTCAGCCCCTCTCCGACGATGAGCTGATGCGGGCCGTCCGCCGGCTCGCCTCCGATCGCCGCTACCTCTGGCCACTGCTGCGGCCCTTGCTGTGGGAGCGCGGCCCTTCCCCGGCCCGCCGCCTTCGCACGCTCGGCCACACCGTGATGGGTGCCGCACTGGCGGAACAACTGGCGCTCCTCAAGGTCGAGCACATCCACGCTCATCACGGATACTTCGCCTCATGGATGGCCTTAGCCGCCGCGCGTCTGCTCGGAATCGGCTTCAGCTTTACCCTACACGGGTCCGATCTGCTGCAGCGCGCGGATCTGCTCTCGGCCAAGCTGCGTGCTTGCCAGTTCTGTATGACGGTCTCCGACTTCAACCGCTAGTACATTCTCCGCAACTATCCTTGCGCGCTCGCAGAGAAAATCATCGTGCAGCGTCTTGGGGTCGATCGCGTGCTTTCCTGGCCCACACCCGCGGCCGCAGCCGAGGCGGAAGCCGAAGCGAAACATCGGCGGTTCTGTCTTCTCTCTGTCGGACGCCTGCATCGGGTGAAGGACTATCGCTTTCTCATCCAAGCCTGCGCCGCGCTTCGCGACCAAGGTCTCGACTTTCTCTGCTGGATCGTCGGCGAGGGGCCGGAGCGCCCCGCTCTCGAAAGCCAGATTGCAACGCTAGGGCTTCAAGGGCGTGTTTACCTGATCGGCCACGTGCCTCGCACTGACCTTCCCGGCTATTACCGCTACGCCGACTTGGTGGTCACGACCAGCAAGAGCGAGGGAATCCCGGTAGTCCTGATGGAGGCCATGGCTCACGAAAAACTGGTGCTGGCTCCTGCCATCACCGGGATTCCCGAACTGGTCGAGCACCAGCGCACTGGATTTCTTTACCAACCCGGCTCTTTGCCCGATTTCGTCAGCGCCGTCAGTTGGATTCAGGCCAACAAAGCTTCCCTGGCCGGAATCCAGCGCGCGGCCGCGGCCAGCATCGCCGCTTCCTATAACCGCCAGCGAAATCTACGCGCTTTTGCGGAGCAATTTCTGGCCCGCATTCCCCAATCGGACGGTAACCATGCGCATCCTGTATTGCAACAAGTACGACTATCCGTTTAGCGGCACCGAAACGTATCTCTTTGACCTCATCCATCAAATGGATCAGCGCGGCCATGAAACCGCCCTATTCAGCATGGATCATGGGCGTACTCCCGCTTTCACGGGCCGCAGCTATCGCATTCCGCATATTGATTTCAAGGATCCAAACGCCGGATTGCTGAAGAAGGTCAAAATGGCGGCTCACGCCCTCTATTCACCATCGGCCCGGCGCGCTATGCGCAGTTGCCTTGCCGATTTTTCACCCGATCTGGCGCACGTTCGCGGCATCTACCACCACTTGTCGCCCTCAATTCTTTGGGAACTAAGGCGCCAGGGAATCCCCGTGCTCTACCACCTGAACGATTTCAAGATTTTGTGCCCCACCTACAATTCTGTCGCCGATGGGCGCCCCTGCGAACTCTGCAGTCACGGCGCCTTTCACAACGCCGCCACAAAAGGTTGCTATACCGGCCCGCGTTCTAGCGCAGTGGTTCTTGCCGCCGAAGCTTACCTGCACAAATGGTTGCGAACCTACGAACGCTGCGTGGACATGTTCCTGGCTCCCAGCGAATTCGTGCGCAGTAAGTTGATCGCCAGCGGTTTTCCGGCCGAGCGCATCGAAGTGCTGTCCCACTTCCAGGCTCTCCCCGGGGAGGAACAGCTCACCGCCGATGAAGGATACTTGCTCTACTTCGGACGGCTCTCTCCAGAGAAAGGCGTCTATGAGCTGTTGCGCGCTATGGTGCGGCTACCACATACTCCGCTCGTCATCGCGGGAGACGGTCCCGAGCGTCCCCGACTCGAGGCGCTGGCGCGAGAATTGAACTTGAACCAAGTCCTGTTCGCCGGCATGGTCCATGGCGAGGAACTCCAGAAACTCATCGCCGGCTGTAGCTTCTCCGTGTTTCCATCCCACGCCTACGAGACCTTGGGGAAATCCATTCTGGAGTCCTATGCCTGGGGACGGCCCGTCATCGCCTCCGATCTAGGTTCGCGCCGCGAACTCGTCCAACATGGCGTCACCGGACTGCTTTATTCCGACGGTGACCGCGAACAGCTCGCTCATTCCATCGGATTTCTGTTTGACCGTCCCGATCTGGTCGAGAAGATGGGCGCCGCAGCGCGCAGTCGCGTGAAAGCCAACCACGACCCCGATCGACACGTGGAGAAGCTTCTCGAACTCTACTACCGGCTCACCTTCCCCAAAAAGCTTCTTTCCTTCCCCGTCACACCGGAGACTCCGCGCCCACGCCGCAGCGTCCGTGTCGCGTTCATCGGAGGTCGCGGCGTGGTCTCCAAATACAGCGGTATCGAATCCTACTACGAGCAGGCTGGCCACGAACTGGCCCGCCTGGGGCACGAAGTCACCGTATATTGCCGCAGCTATTTCACTCCTCCCATGGACACGCACAACGGCATGCGCGTGCGGCGGTTGCCGACCATCCGCTCCAAGCATCTGGAAACTGTCGTCCACACGCTGTTGAGCACAGCGGATGCCATGACGTCGGACTACGATGTCGTCCATTACCACTGCCTGGGACCGGCGTTGTTTTCTTTTCTTCCGCGGCTTGCCGGAAAGAAGACGGTCGTCACCGTACAGGGTCTGGACTGGCAGCGCGGCAAGTGGGGCCGGATCGCGGCGCGCGTGCTGCGCTGGGGAGAAGCGGCTGCGGTTTCCGCGCCCGATGCCACCATGGTCGTCTCCCGCACCCTGCAGCAGCACTACCGCCAGCAGTACAAGCGCGATACCATCTACGTCCCGAACGGAGCCACGGTGGCGCCCCGGCGACTCCCCCGTAAACTGATCGAGTGGGATCTGCTCGCGAACAACTACGTCCTTTTCTTAGGCCGCTTTTCGCCGGAAAAAAACTGCCATCTCCTGATCAATGCCTTCGAAAACCTCCACACCGGCATGAAACTGGTACTCGCGGGAGGATCGAGTCACTCCGATTCCTATGCCGAGAGCTTGCGCCGCCACGAATCTGACCAGATCCGTTTTCTTCCGTGGGTCTCTGGAAGCGATCTCGAAGAGCTTCTCTCGAACGCCGCGCTCTTCGTGCTTCCGTCGGAGCTTGAGGGCTTGTCCCTGGCGCTTCTCGATGCCATGGCGGCCGGTGTCTGCGTGCTGACCAGCGATATTCCCGAAAATAATGAAGTGGTCGATGGTGCCGGCTTCACTTTCCATCGCGGCGACCAGGCGGATCTTGAGCGCATGCTCGACTTTCTCATCCACAATCCCGAACTTCGCCGTCAATCCGCCGCCCGGGAACGCGAGCGGATCCAGGGCGAGTATCTCTGGCCCGCAATCGCCCGCTCGATCGAAAAAGCCTATTACAACGTGCTGGGCTGGAGCGCGAGCGAGCAAAGGCCGAGGGAGCAGATCACCCGCGTACCGATGGTCTCCCAAGGAGATTAGGGACTGGGTTCATAAATGGTTTTGGGAAGGGCACGGGCTTCAGAGCTTGCGGAAAAACTCTGATTCAGACGGTTTTGGGAAGGGCACGAGTTCACAGGCTGCGGAAAAAGCCCGGTTTCGTATCAGGGTATCGCTTTAGCGATACCGGAAGTCCTTCAAAATCAAACGCCCCTTTAGGGGCCAGGCAGCGGGAATTTACTTTTTCCGCAGCCTCTTTACTCGCGGGGGCCGGCCCAGCCTAAGTGCCGCCACGCTTCAGGGTGCCCCGTCCAAGCTCCGCTTGGGCGGGGGTTTTCGCCGGCCACTGACTTGACTCCACACGCAGCAACAACGGTAGTGGCTGAATTAAGCCACTACCGCAACAGCTCCCTTGACATCACTTGATATAATAATAGAGGTTAATCTACAGTCCAGTGTGGCCGTAGTCGCATTTGGCCTAAGTTATTTGAAATCTAGACTTTACTCGACTTAGTAAGTCCAACTTCTTGATTCTAAAGGCAAAGCGCAGAAAAGTCGCCAGCAACCCCTTTGTTATGAATACTTTATAATTAACTCTTTTAAAATGAATACTTTGAAAAAATGCGAGGGGGGGGAGGGGGTACCCAAGTTTCTTTCTGATGATTGGTTTCTGGCGAATGCCAATAACTCCTTATTCCTGAATATTTTACATATAAGTCCTTTAAACTCAAAGATCTGAAAGGATTTTTCTCCTAAGTCTTTGATTCCAAAAGACCGATGATTGAAATTTTTTCAAGCTTAACGCCCCCACCAGCCAGTCGCCATCTACCAGTAACCCCTTTGTTATGAATACTTTAATTTTAACTCCTTTGGAATGAAGACTTTGAGCTAGCATGGAAGATCTCATCCTCGTCACCGGCGGCGCGGGCTTCATTGGCTCGAACTTTATTCTCCAATGGATTGCCTCTGAACCCGCCCGCATCCTGAATCTCGATAAGCTGACTTACGCGGGCAATCTCAACAATTTGCGCGCCGTCCAATCCCATCCGCGCTATTGCTTCGGGCAGGGCGACATCGTCGATCGCGAGCTATTGCGAAACTTGCTGAGATGCGAAAAGCCCCGCGCCATCGTTCACTTCGCCGCCGAGAGCCACGTTGACCGCTCCATCCACGGCCCCGATGATTTCGTTCGCACCAATGTTAACGGCACATTCAGCCTGCTCGAAGAAGTGCGAGCCTACTGGTCGTCGCTTCCAGAAACCGATCGCGTCACGTTTCGTTTTCTGCACGTCTCTACCGATGAAGTCTACGGATCGCTCGGCCCAAGCGACCCGGCCTTCAGCGAGACAACTCCCTACGCGCCCAACAGCCCATACTCCGCGTCCAAAGCGGCTTCCGATCATCTGGTCCGCGCCTATCACCACACTTACGGCCTTCCCGTTCTCACCACGAACTGTTCCAATAATTACGGACCCTACCAGTTTCCCGAAAAACTAATCCCGCTCATGATCCTGAATGCATGCGCCGGCAAGCCGCTCCCGGTGTATGGTGACGGCGAAAACGTTCGCGACTGGCTCTACGTGGAGGATCACTGCCGTGCTATTCGCACCGTGCTTGCCCACGGCCGCGTCGGAGAAACCTACAACATTGGTGGGCGCAGTGAGAAAAAGAACCTGGAAATTATCGGCGCGATTTGCGAACTGCTGGACAAACTGCGCCCGAACGACCCCGCCGTTCCCCACAACAAACTCGTCACCTTCGTCAAAGACCGCCCCGGCCACGACCGGCGCTACGCGATGGACACTCGCAAAATCGAGCGCGAACTGAATTGGCGCCCGCAGGAGACGTTTGCGAGCGGTATCCGCAAGACCGTTTGCTGGTATCTTGAACACGAAGACTGGGTCCGCGATGTCACCAGCGGCAGTTATCGTCAATGGATGGCAAAACATTACGCCAGCGAGTCTTAAGAAGGAAAGCCGAGAAGGAAAGCCGAGACTGAAACTCGACATGACCAAAACCGCGCAACCGAATTACAAGGGCATCATTCTCGCGGGCGGGTCAGGCACGCGCCTCTATCCCGTCACCCACGGTACTGCCAAGAGCCTGCTGCCGGTGTACGACAAGCCGATGGTGTACTACCCACTCTCCACGCTGATGCTGGCCGGCATTCGCGACATTCTGCTCATCTCGACCCCCGAGGATCTGCCTCGATTTCAGCACTTGCTCGGCGATGGCTCCCGCTACGGGGTGCATTTCCAGTACGCGCCTCAACCGAAGCCCGAAGGCATTGCCCAGGCATTCGTGATCGGCAAGGAATTTATCGGCTCCAGCGGTTGCGCGCTCGTGCTCGGCGACAACATTTTCTACGGACACGACCTCGTGAAAGAGTTGCGGGCAGCTACGCTCCAGGGCAAAGGAGCCCGCGTTTTTGCGTACCCCGTTAATGATCCCGAGCGCTACGGCGTCGTCGAGTTCGATCCACACGGGAAGGCGCTCAGCATTGAAGAGAAACCGAAGCAGCCGAAATCCCGTTACGCGGTCACTGGACTTTATTTTTACGATCGGCAAGTCGTCGAAATTGCCGCGAGTCTCAAGCCTTCGCAGCGCGGCGAACTTGAAATCACGGACGTCAACCGCGTGTATCTCGAGCGCAATCAACTCAACGTCTGCGTGATGGGCCGAGGCACGGCCTGGCTCGACACGGGCACGCACGAAGCCTTGATGGAAGCCTCTTTATTTATTCAGACCCTGCAAAAGCGCCAGGGCCTCATGGTCGCCTGCCCAGAGGAAATCGCCTATCGCTCCGGCTACATCACCGCCGCGCAATTGGAAGCGCTGGCTCAGCCGATGCGCAACAATGGATACGGCGCCTACCTGCTGCAATTGCTGCGGGAACGCGTCTTCTAATTGATGAAAGCTTTCCAATGAAAAAAATCGACACCAGTCTTCCCGGACTTCTACTCCTCGAACCGCGCGTGTTCGGCGACGACCGCGGTTTCTTCCTGGAAAGCTATAACCAGCGCACGTTTGCCGAACTCGGCATTCCAGAGTTATTCGTACAGGACAATCATTCCTACTCCGAGAGAAATGTCATCCGCGGCTTGCACTACCAGATTCGCCAACCCCAGGGAAAACTCGTGCGCGCCATCACCGGCGAGATTCTTGATGTCGCGCTCGACCTTCGCCGCCGCTCTCCCACCTTCGGAAAATGGGAATCCTTCAAACTCTCCGGCGAGAACAAATACATTTTATGGATTCCGCGCGGATTTGCTCACGGCTTCCGAGTCGTGTCCCAGACCGCCCATATTCTGTATAAGACGACGGACTTTTATGCGCCCGAGCACGAACGCACGGTGGCGTGGAATGATCCCGCGCTGAATATCGACTGGCAACTCGATGATTGGCAAATCGACGGCGAACCGGTCGGAGCCGTGATCGTCTCCGCAAAAGACCAGCGTGGTGTGGCCTTCCAGCGGGCTGAAAAATTCGACTAGCGCCGCATCAATTCAGCCGGAACTCGACCGCAATCGTGGTTTCAACCTCAACCGCCCTACCGCTGGATAGGTACGGCTCAAATTTCCAGGACTGCACCGCCTCGGTCGCCGATTGCACCAGCAGATCGGATCCTGACACAGGCCGCAATTGTTTCACGCTGCCATCCGGCGCAATCACCGCATCCAGAACCACCAGCCCTGCGGTTCCCTTCGTTCGCGCAGCCTCGGGATAAACCGGCTCCATCTTCTTTACAATCCGCCTCTCCATGGTTTCGGGAGAAACTCGCAACCTCGACTCCCCAACCGGTCCCCGCTTTTCCAGTTCGTTCCAGGACCTCTGCCACTGCCACCATCCCAGACCGGCCAGCGCCAGTATGCAAGCGATCAGCACATAAAATCCGCGCCGCCCAATGCGCACTCTGCGCCTTGTTTTAGCCGCAGGTTCCGCGGCGGCCACGGGAGCTTCCGTTCTTGCAGCTCCGCCGTTCGTTTCCTTTTTGAAATCCTCTTTCTTGAAATCTTTGAAGTCCACCGGCTGTGAAGCGGAACGGTAAAGCCAATACCGGATCATCTCCCGCTGCTCCACGGTCAGCCCCACAAACTCAAGCCCGCAACGGAGCCGCGACTGGTAACGCACCAGCGCGCGCGCCCGGACCGGCACACCAACATTCGGCAGCCGCAATTCGACCGCGACCTGTTGGCCCGTGGCCAGTTCTCCGGCCACCACCGCTCCCACCCCGGCTTCGCTTATGTCGGTGCAGCGCCCAGGTAAATTTTCCGGAACGCCGGATCGCAACGCGATCAAGTCCAGGGGTACGTTGATGGGATGACGTGGGGAAATGCGCTGTGGTGCTTCGTCGAACACTGGTGTTGGAACTGCACTCATCAGACTGCCTCCGCAGGATCGAACATCCTTGTCATGCGGCTGGAATCAACCGAAGAATCAACGACGAAGACGGCGCTTGCGAGGATCGCTCCACCGAGTATATCGGAAACATCGGATCGGAAACGCCGGAGCAGTGAATAGTTTTCCTCAGCCTCGAGCTTCATTCTTGGAAGTGTTCCCCCACTCCATGTCCCGCCAGTTTGGCCCCACTCCGATTTCGACCAGCAGCGGAACCGCGAGCGAATGCACCTGCTCCATGTGCTCCCGCACCAGCGTCTTCATTGCGTCCACCTCGTTCTCCGGCACCTCGAACACAAGTTCATCGTGCACCTGCAAAGTCATGCGCGACTTCAGCCTGCGCTTCCTGATCTCCTCATCAATCCGAATCATCGCCAGTTTGATCAGGTCGGCGGCCGTGCCCTGCAGCGGAGTGTTCACCGCCGTGCGCTCGGCAAACCCGCGCTGGGTGGCGTTTTTGCTATTGATGTCGGGAATCGGCCGAATGCGCCCGAACAGCGTCTTCACTCTCTGGTCACGGCGCGTCTGCTCGATCGTCGCATCGATGAACGCCCGCACGCCCGCATACTTTTCAAAATAGGCATCAATGAATTTCCTGGCCTCACCCGGCTCAATGCCCAACTGCTGCGACAAACCAAACGCCGACAAACCATAGACAATCCCGAAATTCACCACCTTCGCCTGTCGCCGGCGGTCCGGCGTCACCATCAGCGGCGGCACGCCAAACACCTGCGACGCGGTCAGCGTGTGAATGTCGTCCCCGCGCCGGAACGCCTCCACCAGTAACTTGTCTTTCGAAAAATGCGCCAGCAACCGCAGTTCGATCTGCGAATAATCCGCCGCCAGCAGTACGTGCCCCGTTTCGGCAATGAAGGCCGCCCGAATTTCACGCCCAAGTTCGGTGCGAATCGGAATATTCTGCAGGTTCGGATTCGTCGAAGACAGTCTCCCCGTCGCTGTTCCCGTCTGCCCGAATGTCGTATGCACGCGGCCGCTCTGGCCGCGAATGAGGGCCGGCAACGCATCCACATAAGTCGACTTCAACTTCGTCAGTTGCCGGTACTCCAGCACCAGTCGCGGAACTTCGTGATCTGCAGCCAGTCCTTCCAATACATCCACCGCCGTCGAAATCTTTTTTCCTTTCCCGTGTTTCGACGGCATCGGCAGCGCGAGTTTGTTGAACAGCACATCACCCAGTTGCTTAGGCGAATTGATGTTGAACTCCAAGCCGCAACGCTCATAAATATCTAGCGCTTTGGCTTCGGCCTCGCGCTGCAACTTCACCGACATCTCACCCAGCACCACCGGATCGATCTTCACGCCCGCATCTTCCATGCGTGCCAGCACGGGCACCAGCGGTGCATCGATCTTCTCGTACACCGAGGTCAGTCCCTGGTCGTCGACTTCTTTGCGGAGCGTGCTCGCCAACCTGCCTGTTACATCCGCCGCCTCCGCCAGGTTGCCGCTCATCCTCAAATTGAATCTCCGAACCGCAACTTCCGGCAGAGAATGCGATGAGTAGGTCGGATCGAGCAGGTAGGAATACAGCATCGGATCATGCTGCACTCCGGCCAGCGCAATTCCCGCTTCAGAAAAATGCTCTGCGAAATAATGCAGCGCCAACTTGAGATCGTGAACCGTCTTCGGCACAGATGCGTCTTCGAGCACGCTTTTCACTCGATCGGCGAGTTCCCTGTCTTCCAGCGCGATCATTGCCCCGGTTCCCGGCGCATTCGAAACAGCAATGCGCTGCACGCCTCCGGCACTCTGATCCTCCGCATCCGCGGGCCGCAGGGCTAGAAAGCCCGATTGTGCCGGCGGAGGCTCGTCTTCTTCTGCAGCGCTCTCAGCGAAAATGCTCTCGGTGTGTTCCGTCGGAATTGCCAGCGCCAGCGGCACGCTCTCGCCCAAATCTCGTAAGTACTCCTCGAATTCAGCCTTCGACTTGATCTCCCGGTAGTCGCCTTCCTTCACTTCAATTACGGGAAGCAGTTCTTTCAACAAAGAAGTAAATTCCAGTTCGGCAAACAATGCGCGCAGCGATTCAACGTCCGGTTCGCCCGCTTGCATCGTGGCAACATCCAACTCGACCGCAACGTCGGTGTCAATCGTCACCAGTTGCTTGCTGTGCAGGATGTTGTCGCGATTGTTCTGCAGCGATTCGCGATACGTCTTCTTCTCCACGTCGGCTGCATGTTCCAGCGCCTGTTCCACGCTGCCAAAACGCTGAATCAGCTCCACCGACCCTTTGTCGCCGATCCCCGGCGCTCCCGGAATGTTGTCCACGGCGTCGCCGCGCAACGCCATCACGTCGACCACCTTCGACGGCGGCACTCCGAGAAGTTCCTCAACCTTCGCTGCATCGCAAATCAGATTGTCCTTCGGCGGATTCAGCACCTGCACCTTGTCGTTCACCAACTGCAGCATGTCTTTGTCGCTCGACACCACGAACACGGGATGCGATTCCGCTGCCGCCTTCCGCGCCAACGTTCCGATCACATCGTCGGCTTCGTAACCTTCCAGCTGCAGAATTGGGATACGATACCCCTCCAGCGCCCGCCGAATATACGGAATCTGCTGCGCCAGATCCGGCGGCATCTCGGCGCGGTTCGCCTTATAGCCGCCGTATTGCGATTCTTTGAACGTCTGCGTCTTGATGTCGAACTTGCGGATGGTTGTGATCGCTTCCGCCTGCTGATTGCGGATGGTCGGCGCGCCCACATCAAAGACCGCCGCCAGATACTCGGGCGAAAAATCGTCGCGCAGTTTGCGTAGCATGTTGACGAACACGTAGGTCGCCGCCGTCGGAATCCCCGTCTTCGTGGACATCGGCCGCTGCCGCGCCATCGCGTGATAGGCGCGAAAGATAAACGACATCGTATCGATCAGGAAAATCCGTCCCTTACCATCAGCGGAGACACTCGTAGACCCAGGCGCAGCATTCACTTGCGGCGGCGATTTTTTTTTGGCAGGCAACCGGCCAAGTTTAACAGCTCCCGAGCGGCGAACAGCGAACGACGTTCTTCAAAATCTCGGGCAATCGCGTATGATATGGAGTTTTCGGCTCTCGCCCCGTTGAGTGCTGAATGCTGAGTGCTGAATGCTGCCCTTCAAGCTGGTCTACAGCGACGACTATTACCTGCCCATTGGTTCCCATGTCTTTCCCGCCGAAAAATACCAGTGCATTCATGACCGGCTGCTCGCGTCCGGAATTGCCGAGCCTTCCGATTTTGTCACCCCTCGTCCGGCCACCGACCAGGACGTGCTGCTCGTGCACACTCCGCGGTACGTCGAGAAATTGAAGACGGGCACACTCAGCGCGCGCGAACAGTTGGAGCTCGAAGTCCCGTACTCGCCGGAGTTAGTGAGCGCCTTCTGGCTCGCCGCCGGCGGTTCCATCCTGGCCGCCGATCATGCCCTTAACGACGGCATGGCCATCAGCATCGGCGGAGGATTCCATCACGCGTTCCCGGATCACGGCGAAGGCTTCTGCATGATCCACGATGTCGCCGTTGCCGTCCGCTGCATGCAGCGTGACGGCAAGATTCGCACCGCGATGACTGTCGATTGCGACGTGCATCAAGGCAATGGCACGGCGGTGATTTTTTCCGGCACGCGCGTTCCCAGCGAGCCGCTGCCGTCCGTGCCCAACTTCATGATGAATCCATCGCATCCGGTGGCACACGGGATAAGGCCGCGCAGCGCCCGCGCCGAGGACGTCTTCACCCTCTCGCTCCATCAGCAAAACAACTACCCTGTGTTTAAGCCCCCATCGTCGCTGGACTTGAATTTGCCCGACGAGATGGGCGACGGCGAGTATCTGGCGTGCCTCGGCGACGCGCTCAGCTTGGGATTGAGTAAGCTCCATCCGGAACTCATCTGCTACCTCGCCGGAGCGGATCCTTATCGCGAAGATCAGCTCGGCGGATTGTCGTTGACGATTGAGGGGTTGAAGGAGCGAGATGCTCTCGTGTTCGGAATCGCCAAGGCCGAGGGCATCCCCGTGATGGTCACACTCGCCGGCGGCTATGCCCTGAAGCTCGAAGACACGATCACGATTCACTGCAACACGGTGGTCGCCGCAAAGGAAGTGTTTGGCTGGAAGGGCTGACAGAGTAGTCAGGAAGCGCGGAAGATATACTCGAGGCTATGGACGTCATTCCTTCTCAACTTGCGCACCGTGAATTCTATAACATTCTGATCAGCGCCGTGGCGCCGCGACCGATCGCGTGGGTCTCGAGCCTCAGCGCTTCCGGACAACCCAATCTGGCGCCCTTTTCGTTCTTTAATGCCGTGTGCGCCAAACCTCCGCTATTGGCGTTTGCGCCGGCAATGCGCTCACCGAAGACATCGGGAGCGCCGGCAGGAGTACCTAAAGACACGTTGCGGAATATTCGCGAGACCGGAGAATTCGTGATCAACATCGTCACCTACGAACTGGCCGAGGCCATGAACCTGACCAGCGGCGACTATGACGCGACCATCAATGAATTCGAAGTGGCGAAACTTGCTTCGGCGCCTTCGAAACTCGTGCGGCCACGGCGCGTGGCGGAGTCTCCCGTCAGCTTTGAATGCAAGCTGCATCAGATTCTCGACTTCAATCCCGGTCCCGAGGGCGGCAGCCTGGTGATTGGTGAAATCGTCTCGATTCATATCGACGAGCAGCACATAAAAGAAGGCCGCCTCGACCGAAACTCGCTGGATCTGATCGGCCGCATGGGCGGAATGCAGTACACGCGAACCACCGAGCGGTTTGAAATGACGAGGCCCAAGGTGGAGTGAAGGGGAATTGTTGCTCGCAGCCCGTAGCTCGCAACTCGTGGCCGCAGCCTGTGTCCGTCTTCCCGCCTGCTAAAATAGTGCTGGTCCCGCATGTTCGAGAATCTCCAGGAAAAACTCCAGCGCGCCTTCAAGTCTCTTCGCGGACAAGCCGTCCTCACCGAAGAGAACATTGCCGAGGCACTCAAACAAATTCGTCTGGCGCTGCTTGAGGCCGACGTCAACTTCAAAGTCGTCAAAGGGCTCATCGACCGCATCCAGGCCAAGGCTGTCGGGCAGGAAGTGCTGACCGCGCTTTCGCCGGGCGAGCAGGTCATCAAGATCGTCCGCGACGAACTGGTCGAAACGCTTGGCAAAGATACGGCTAAATTAAAGTTCGCGTCGCAGCCGCCGACCGTCGTGCTCATGGCCGGGCTGCAGGGCTCGGGCAAAACCACGACCTCCGGCAAGCTCGCCAACTGGCTCAAGAATGGCGGACACCGCCCGCTGCTGGTCTCGGTCGACGTTTACCGTCCTGCGGCCCGCGAGCAACTCAAAGTCGTTGCGGCGGCGATCAAGGCCAACCTCTACGAAGGTGAGGTCGGCGAAGCGAATACGGCAACCGTCGAACGCCTTGCTAAAGAAGCGCGCCGCGAAGCGATCAACACTGGCTGCGACGTGCTTATCGTCGACACCGCGGGGCGTCTCCATATCGACGACCAACTCATGGAGGAGATGCAGTCGCTCAAGCGGCTGCTCAATCCGCAGGAAATTCTATTCGTTGCCGATTCGATGACCGGACAGGACGCCGTCAACTCGGCCGACGAATTCCATAAGAAGCTCACGCTCACCGGCGTTGTGCTTACCAAGATGGACGGCGATGCCCGCGGAGGCGCGGCGCTCTCCATCCGTCAGGTCACCGGCCAGCCTATCAAGTTCATCGGCATCGGCGAAAAGTACGATGCGCTCGAGCCCTTCCACCCCGACCGCATCGTCTCGCGCATTCTCGGCATGGGCGACATTCTCTCCCTCATCGAAAAAGCCGAGTCGCAGATCGACAAGAAAAAGGCCAATGAGCTTGCCTCCAAGGTGCTGGCGGGCGACGGCTTTTCGCTGGAAGACTTCCGCGACCAGTTACGGCAGGTTCGCAAGATGGGATCGCTGCAAAGCCTCATGGGCATGCTGCCGAGTATCGGCGCGTTTTCCGGCCTGCAGAAAGCCGCCGACAAGGTTGACGAAAAACAGATCAACCGGGTCGAGGCCATCATCAATTCCATGACCGGCTACGAACGCAACCATCACGAAGCCATCAACGGCAGCCGCCGCAAACGCATCGCCCGCGGGTCCGGCACCACCGTGCAGGAAGTCAACAACCTGCTCCGCCAGTACGCCCAGATGAGAAAAATGTTCAAGCAGATGGGCAAGCCCAGCTTCGCGCGGCGCATGGCGGGGATGAAGTTCCCGGGAATGTAGAGCCAGTTGTCAGTTGTCAGTTCTCAGTTATCAGTTCTCAGGAAAATCCTCACCAGCTCAGACGCCCGGAAACGACTCGGCTCCGCTCCGCTCCGGATGACTCGGGTCGGGCGAGGACGGTCGCAGTCGTTGGACTTTCTCCTGTTTACCCTTTAGTTAATAGATGGGGCTTTCACGAAATTTTTTTTTGCTCCGATCTTTTGGAATCATAGAGTTACGCAAAAAAACCCGCAAAATCTTTGAGTTTAAAGGACTTATACGTAAAATATTCCGGAATAAGGACTTAGCTCCTCAAATTGCGCTTAAGATGGCTTTGGGGCAGCTTCGAGGTTCGCCTTAGTTGACGGGTACACCTCGGAACTGCCCCATTCAGGAAACATTGTCGCATTGGATGAGTTGGAAGTCTGTGATGGCGGTCACTGGCTGTTTGTGATGAAGTAGACCAAGGTGTGCCGATGCGGGTCTCGGCTTAAGAAACTAACCTTATGAAGTGGCGCGCTCTCCAGGAATCCGGCTCCTACAGCGACATGCGCCCGCTACGCGAAATCTTTGCTGAGCGGAAAGAGCTCATTGCCAAGTACGTTCCCGCTGACGTGCAGGCTGTCCATGCCCGCGCCGTAGCCGGCCTCAAAGCTCAGGGACTCGCAGCCCAGGCGCTCAGCATCTTCAAGGTTGGCGCCAAGTCTCCCTCGTTCGAACTCCCTGACCACAACGGCAAGCTCGTTTCCTCTGCCCATCTTCTCGCCAAAGGACCCCTTGTTCTCTTCTTCATTCGCGGGCGCTGGTGCCCATTCTGCGTTGGCCAGATGGAGGCCATGAACTACATCACCGCCGAGATCGAAGCCGCCGGAGCGTCGCTCGTCGCCGTCTCCCCGCAAACGGAGAAGCAGGCCTTCTTCATGCATGACCAGCACAAGCTTGCTTTCCCTCTGCTGGTGTGTCGTTAGCACATGATATGTCCGGATGAGATAGCAAGTGATGTGTCCGCTTTGCAGGCGGCGAGGGTAGGAGAGCATGGAAGGCATGTTCTCTTACACGCAGGCCGCGATGGAGCGGACGATGA
>Ga0224555_1003009_pt1 | contig 18288 bp, 13 predicted proteins | sample 714S23034metaG_FD_180687 | JGI IMG/M metagenome (GOLD analysis project Ga0224555, IMG submission 180687) | Peat soil microbial communities from Stordalen Mire, Sweden - 717 S2 30-34 | ecosystem: Environmental > Terrestrial > Soil > Wetlands > Peat | place: Sweden: Norrbotten County, Stordalen...
TGCCTCCTCGATGGAATCGAGCAGGCGGGGGGTGGTCCGTTCCATGGTGCGGCCTCCTATCCGGTCGGGATGACCGCGCCATTGGATGTGGCCTACCGTTCCAACTCCGTTCATCGCGGCGCACTGACCGCGGAGCCACCGTTCCGCGTGGCAAGCGCGTCAAACTCTGTCGGCGGCGGTGGACGCGGAACGGCTCAGAACGCCTCCCCCTTCGGGGCCCGCCCGCCGCGCCGAGTGGGAGCCAGCGATCAGCAGCTGGCACACCGCCCGCAGCCTGCACGAGGAAGGAGACGGGCGCCAGCACCTCGGGGTAGGTCGGGGCGGCGGACAATGGCGGCGCATGACTGCGGCCGACCTTCTCAGCGCGATCACCCGTTGCCCGGTGGTGGATCGCTGCCGTGAGGGCGAACGGCTCGCGTGCAGCACCATCGTCGCCTCCCAGGCGCACCACGTCGCCGCCTTCCAGGTCCCCGAACCCTGGAGCGGCCACCTGAAGGCGGCGCCGCTCCTCTTCGTGAGCAGCAACCCCTCCATCGACCACGCTGAGGTCTACCCCACCGCGTCCTGGACGAACGCCGCCCGCGTCGACTTCTTCTACGGGCGGTTCGACCCGCGCCCTGAAGGAGCCTGGATCGATGACCGGATGCGGGCCCGTCACGTCGACCCCGCGGGGCAGCCGTCGCGGGGGACGACCTTCTGGCTGGCGACCCGCGCGCGGGCCCGTGAGCTGCTCGACCCACCCGTGGTCCCCGGCGTGGACTACGCCCTCACCGAGGTGGTGCACTGCAAGTCGCAGGAGCAGCCGGGTGTCGCCGAGGCGGCTGCCGTGTGCGTCTCCAGGTGGCTTCGCCCGGTGATGCGTCTGGCGGCCGCCCGCGTCGTGGTGCTCATGGGCCGCCAGGCCCAGCAGGCATTCCTCAACACCTACCCGGGGCTGGCAGCGACGACCTGGAGCGGCCCGCACGACCTGGAGGGGCGTCTCCGGATGATCCTCCGGTTGCCCCATCCCAACGCCCGTGTCAGGCGTGCCAACTGTGCTCCCCTCACCCTGGACGAACTCGAGGCAACGCGCGCGTACCTGCGAGGTGCCTGATCCCACCCAAATGGCGGGCGACACGAGGTGGCGGCCGACGCGTTCTGAGGGGCGGGGCCCGGTGCGCTAGGAGTGGGCCGCGCCCACGTGGCGGAGTAGGAGGAGGCGATCCTGGGCGGTGGTCGCCAGCTCGTGCTCGGCGTCGCGCAGTGCGGAGACCGCGAGAGCCCAGGCCCTGAGTTGAGCTTGCGCATTGGAGGGATCGTCGGGGGGGATCCGATCGTCGACGTGGCGGCGCATGGAGGCGGCCAGTTCTGCGAGCCAGGTCTTGAGGCGCGGCAGCCAGTCGGCGGCAGCAGTTCCTCCCGGGAAGATCGCTGTGGTGGGAACAAGGTCCGCGTTCAGGAGCAGGGAGACCATGGTCGCTTCGTCGTCCGTGGCGAAGGTCAGCCACGTGTCGCCAACCCTGAGGGCGCAACCGCCTCGCACGCTCGTGTCGTCGGGACCGAAGAGGTCCACCTGAGGCGGGACGGATCCGGGCTGGGCTAAGTGGAGGACATACCAGCCAGCATCAACGTCCGCGGCCGTCCAGGGCCATTGGGGCTGTGCAGAGGCGACTGCTTGGTCGGCCAAGCGTCGGGTGCGGCCGCCAGAGGTCGGACCCCGGCCTCGTCGGCCGGCGACGGCTTGGCCCTCGAGGCGCTCGCGCGAACCGACATAGGCTGTCACCCATGCATGCAGGTGATCGACCATCTCGGCAGCGTCGTTGCGAGTAGCGCCAGCGACCACAGCGACGAGCTCGTCCAGCTCCCGGCGCGAGCCGCCAAGGGGCTCCGCGCCAGCTGGCGGAAAGTCGTGCACGGGCTGCCTGCGCATGTCGCGCCATAGCCTTGCGAGGTCGTCGTGCTGAGCGGCCGTGGCGCGCGCGGGGTCGACGACCTGGAGCCGGAGGTATTGCGTCCGGCCACCGAAGCGCATCATCCCCTCCACGCCCACTTGGCCGCAGGCGAGGGTTGCGGCCAGGAAGGTCCAGGTTGAGTTGAGGATGGCGAGGCACGAGGAGAGCGGGAGATCCGCGCGGGGGGTGAGGTATGCGTTGGGGGACATGGTGAGGAAGCGAGACGAGGGGTTCTCCCAGACCTTCCAGGCGAACTGAGCGGCCGAGGGAACGATGATCGGGGCGCGCGGGCGATCTTCGACGGCGTACCAACAGGCCCGTGACCCCGTGTAGACCTGCTGGTTGACGCCATGCTTCTCGCCGAAGGCCACGTAGGCGCGCAGGCGGGGAGCGCGGGAGAGGTTGGTCGTGCGGGGGACCATGACGATGAGGTCGCCCTCATCGCCGCCGAGGACTCGGCGCGGGTGGTCCTTGGGTGAGCGGGCGGCGCGAGCCACGAATCGGCGCTCCAGCGGGCCGCGCCAACCTTGAAGGCCGGCCACGAAAATGAGGGGTGAGGCGGCGCCGGCGACCTGACGCGGGCGGAGAAGATGCTCCTTGAGTTCGTCCTGGGAAGGCTCGACCTCGCGCACGACGAACCATGGCGAGCCGAGCTTGGGGACGACGCCGGCGTCGTAGACGTCACCGAGTGGGTGGACGCCCGGGAGCTGGGAGAAGGCGTCCCAGACCGGGGGGGTGCGGAAGTGGACGGCCCATGACTTGGATGCGTCGAGTTGATCCTGGGGAACCCGGACGACGCTGAGATCGTCGTGCGGAGCTGCTCCGAGGATAGCGGCGATCAGGGCATCGGCAGCAGGCCAGCGGGACGCGGGGTTGCGGGAGCCGAGGAGGTGGGCGAGGGGAGCCTTGACCACAGCGAATGCGACAGAGTTCGCTGCGCGCCGGGCCGGGTCGGGCTCGCGCTCGACGACGGTGGCTACGCAATCGACACGAACGCCGACGAACCAGGGCTCGACGGTGCTCTTCAGCACCATGCGGATCCGGTGATTGGCGAGAAGGTGGCTACGGAGCGACTCGCCGCTACTGCTCTCAAGCCACGAGGTCGATGTCAGCAGGGCGAGGCGGCCACTGGGGCCAAGGAAGGGCAGGGAATGTGTCCAGAAGTAGGCATGGAGATCCGATAGACCGTCCAGCGGGGGGCGAATCCCGTCGCGAACGACGGACTCCGCGGCCGAGCGGAACTGCGAGGGAGAGAGGGACTGTCGCCGGACGTACGGGGGATTGCCGATGACGACGTCTATCTGTCGGGGGACGGCCATTGGCTGGTCGCCATCCTCGGCCGGAAGGGCGAGCAAGGGGTCCCCGGGGTGGAGGCGGAGGAAGTCGTGGTTGCCCACACGCGGGTAGTTGCGCTCACGGGCGAGGCTGCGGACAGCCAGGTTCACCGTGGAAAGGTGGGCGGCGAAGCGGGACACATCGTTGCCGTAGAGGCGGGTGAGGAGGACGAGGTGGTCACGCTCGCCGAGATACCGGAGGCGGTCGTAGGCACGGACGAGGAAGGTGCCGCCGCCAGAGGCCGGGTCGAAGACTGTGGTGTTGGCGTCGTGGACGGTCGCAGCGAGGAGAAGGTCGGCGAGCTCGGGCGAGGTGTAGTGCTGGCCAAGACGGTGCCGCTCCTCAGGGCTCAGCAGCCGCTCGAATATGGCACCCAAGAGATCAGTCGAGTAGGCGGCGAGGTCGACGTCCTGCACCCCTTGGATAAGACCGGCCCAGGAAGGCACAGCGCCATCGGCCTTGCAAGCAACCTCGGTCAGCAGCCCCGTGTCAAACACGGTCTCGTAGTCACGGGTGATCCGGCGTGCCTCGGCGAGGCGTTCGCAGAGCCTCAAACGCACGCCCTCGCCAGAGGCGGCGGCGCCGAGCTCGAGCGGAGGGAGCTCGGGAAAGACGCGCCGCATCGCGGCGTAGAAGAGGATCTGATTCATCAGGACGTAACAGGCAACCTTGGTGGCCTGCAGGAGTAGTTCCTGGCGTCGGTCGTCATCCCACTGCCACCCTTGGTCGTCGCGCATCCAGGCTCGAAGCGAGGTGCGGAAGGGCTTGTTCGCAGTGAAAGCGGAGTCGACGGCGCTCAGGGTGAGGCCCACGATGACGTCGAGGCGATCCTCCAGGATGTCAACGATCTGCTCCTCTTCAGCCGATCGGACGGGTGGGGGGCCGCCACGGGCCAGTTCGGCAAGGAGGGTCAGAAGGTTGCGGACGAACGTGCGCAACTCCTCGGTCGCGGCGGGCCCATCGACGGCGCTGATATTGCCGGTGGACACCGCGGGGAGGCGCTTGCCGACGCTTCGCTCGAGCAGGGGCACACCGGCCATGTCGGAGCGCCACAGCACGTATGAGGAGCAGTTGAATGTGCCGAAGTAAGGGTGCCCCTCGGCGACCGCCTTGTCATGAGCGTCCTGCACCACGGTGCGTACGTATGGGGTCCCACCCTCGGGGCTGGTGGGGACCTTGCATTCGATGTTGTGCCACGAGGCGCCGTTGCGGTAGATGACGACGTCGTGGCGCTCGCGACCACCGGCCACATGGACTTCGTTGTCGGCCCCGTCGAGGGGGGCGTAGGCACCGGAGTTGAGCTCCTGGTCTAGCCAGGACTTGAGACGAGCGGTGAGGGTACGTTCGTCCATCACGCCGCCGGGGGCGGGAGCGTCCAGCGAACGGAGCCGCGTCGCGCCCGTCTCCGGCCGGGCCGGCATAGACGCTGGACTGGGGCCGGAGCGTCGTGGGCAGCGACGTAGAGAGCGGCGTCGAGGCTTTTGAGCGGGGTGCGCGTGGCAGGCCGCAGGAAGCCGGCTTCGAGGGCGGCGGCGAGGATCTCGCGCGTCGTGAGAGGCCGTCCGGCAGACTCGAGGACCGAGACGGCGGCCGTCAGGTATGTCATGAGCGTCGAGGATAGCGATCCTTGAGCCAGTTTTGGGGAACGTGCCGGAGAACGGCGATCCCAGCGTGCGCTGGAGGGCCACGCATCTGAGAGGCGAAGTCAACGTAGCGACCGGAAGAAACCCACCGGCACCCCTGCCGACGCCGCTACCGCGCTCGGATCAGCCTAGACGCATGATGCCAAGTCAGGATGTCCCGTCCGGTGGGTATTCAGCCAAGAGACGACGGACCACGTTCGCCGACCGATGAATGCGCCCCGCGATGGTATCTAAGGTCATCCCACTCGCTCGCAGGAGGTGCGCCTCGGCGGCCAAGTCACGGTCCACGATCATATTCGCTGCTTCGCGAATGCGACGAAACAGCTGAGAGCGGCCTTCGAAGTGCCGCCACTCCGGAACAATGATCGGCAAGACGTCAACCTGAGCAGAGTACTTTGCCGACCGAAACCGTTCGTCCGCTGCAACCCGCGGCGCTAGTCGCTCGGCGATGTGGGGTGCCAGCGCCTCAGCTACTCTCCACATCGAAAACGCCACCCCATCAGCCTCGCGGCCGGTCTTCTCGCGACTGATTTCCTGCAGCGCCTTCAACAGCTCGTCGCTGCCCGCGGCCTCAGCAACGCGCCGATCGCCCGCGAGTTCCTCATAGGCGGCCTCATCACGCATGATGCCTGCGTCGAAATCAGGACCGGTCTCCCCTACATCCTCCTGAATGAGGCCGCGCAGCTCCTCAACGGCAGGATGCCGCACCGTGAAGCGATGACCCACTCCATCTGAGACCCACGCAAGGTCAAACGATACGACCCGGCCAAGCTGCCGACGAAGCCGAGAGCGAAGCGCTATGGAATCGGCATCTATGCCATCAAGAGGCTCGAGATCTTCCTCTGACAACCGATGGGAGCCGAAATACACCAGACGGATGCCCAGACTAGTCGCCAAGGCAAGGAAGGCCCCGGCGTTGCCGTCCTGCCACTGCACAGTAGGAAGGTCGGAGAGATCACCGAGGGTGTCCGTGCCCGAATCCCCAAGGGGGAACTCGAGGAAGCCTCCGGCGTCCATTGCCTCCCGGGCGGCCTGCAGCGCCTCGCCTACATCCCTCGTCTGCGAACCACTCATCCTCGAGCGAGCCTCCAGTGTCGATCAATGCTTGTCACGCCGACGCAGTGACCCAGGTGCGCCGGTCTTGCGTCATGCCAGTAGTGTCAATTCGACGTCGCGCATGACTAGCGCGTCGCGCTCCTCAGGGCCGATCCACTCGGCCACGCTGCTCCTATCACCGGGTTGCCGGTGCACATACAGAACGTCGTCGATGCGCTCGGCCACGGCCTTGAGGTGACTGACGACCGCAACCAAGCGACCACGACCGGCGACACGTTCGAGCTCCGAGAGGGCCTCGTCTATCGCGCCGCCATCGAGGCTAGCGAACCCCTCGTCGAGGAAGAGAGCATCGAGCCTCCCGCCGCCACGCCCCGCGACCTCCAACAGGCCGAGCGCTAGCGCGAGGCTGGCGAGGAAAGTCTCCCCACCCGACAGGGTCTTTGCGTCTCGCGGCAGATCCCCCATCCGGTCCACGATTTGGAAGTCGCTGGAGAACCCATAGCGATCCCCTGTCATCGAGGACAAGATCTCCGAGGCCGCGGCAAGGAGCGCCTGCTGCTTGCGGGTAGCGACGTACCTGACGAACCTGGCGTCCGTGAGCTGGGCTGACAGCTCCTGAAGGTCCTGAGCCAGAGCGGAAGCCGGAGCGATCTGGGCGTCAAGGGCTGCCACGATCGGGATCTGCCGCTCAGCCTCCGCCTCGTCCCGATCCGCGGCCAGTCGGTCCGCTAAGGCGCCAGTCAAGGCGTCGAACAACGTTTCAGCACTCTCGAACCCAGCGCCCAGGAGAGCTTCCGTCCGCTCCAATTCCTTCGCACTCTTCGCGTCGAAGGTCTGAGTTCTTGCCAACTCAAGGCGCTCACAGAGGTCGCTCGCCGCGGCCTCCAGGTCTTTGGCCCAAACCGCACGCGTGATGAGGTCGGCATCGTTAGCGATCGCGCGCGGAGTCTGCGAATCCAACGACTGAGCTGCATCTTGAATGCAACGGTGGAGGTTGGCAAGTGGGGCGGCGGTAGCCGCGACTGGACCGTCCACCTCGGTGCGGCGTCTCCGATGCAGCGTCTCCCGGCGCGCCTCCTCCTGCTGGCGTTCAGCTTGCGCCGCCTGCCGGGCTCCATCGACCTGAGCGAGCTGTCCCTGCCTGGCAGCGACCGCATCCAGGGAGCGGCGGCACGCCTCCTCAGTGACCGGCACGGGCGGCCGGTACCCCTCCGGAATCGCACCGAGATACCGGGTGACACGCTCCCCCGCCTCCCCGATTTCCCTTTCCTTACCTCTCACGGCCTCGGCAGCCGCGGTGACGGCCTTAGTACGTTCCGACGCCACGCCTCGCTGGAGGGCGACAGCCTCCTGCGCCTCGCGCAGCTGCCCGTCCGCTTCACCCAGCTCACGGGCAATACCGTTGACTGCACCACCCGCTGGGGCAAGCAGGAGCGCGTCGTCTGCGGCCAGGTCGGCTGCGCCGACAAACGCTCTCAGCGCCTCAACACTCCCGTCAACAGCTTCTCTGGCTTCCAGCGCACGCAGCTCCGAAGACTTCAGATCCTCGCCGGCGATGCGAGCAGCCTCCTCGAAACCCGCCACCTTGCGCTCCGCGTCGACCTCATCAGTGCGCGCGGCCGCCACGACGCCGACGGCCACGTCCTCGTCGGCGATCTTGGGAGGGGCGAATCCATCAGGAAGCGGGCGAGAGCAGACCGGACACGCATCGCCCGGCTGCGCATCATGGGCCGCGTGTGCGGCGGCGTTGCTGCGACGCAACTCGTCCAGTTCGGCCTGTGCGGTAGAAGCGGCCGTACGGGCTATCTGCACTTCGGGCCCCACCGCCTCGGCCTGAGACCGTGCCGCCGCCAACGCGACGGTGGCTGATGCGACTGCAGCGGAAATCTCGGTGGCCCTCGCCACTTTCCTCCGGTAGGCCTCAAGCGCGCGGGAGACCTCGCGAAGCCTTTCCTCCGCGGCGTCCTTGCCCACCGCCAGCCCTCCCTTTCGGGCGTCGGCCGCCAAAAGAGCGGCTTCCAGCTCGGCGAGTCGGATCGAGTCGCCCTCGGCCTGAGCGAGTAGTGCACGGTGTCCCGCACGGGAATTGACTGCGGCCTGCTCTCGACCTCCCAGAGCCGCCACCTCCTCTATGAGGTTGGGGATGGCCTGCGACGCTCCCAACAATTGCGCCAGCCCAACTCCAGTCTGGTTGGCCTCGTCGAGCAGTTTGGTCGCTGCTCGCTCCCGTCCCGCCGCATCCTCAACCAGACCCGCCTGGGTTGAGAGTTCAGTCGCGATCTCCGTGTCGAGCTCAGCCAACCTGCCGAGTCGCTCCGCCATCCCCGTGGGAGCCCCGCTGATCGCCTGGCGAAGGCCATTGAACCTGCTTGCGCGTTCGTCCTGTTCCGCGATGGCCGCCCTCAGGACATCCAGGGTCGCCTTCACCCCTTGGAGGGAGCTGACTCGGGTCGCGGCATCCTCCTTACGCACCCGAGCCGCCATGAGGTCGTCGACGGGATCCAGCCTATAACGCTGGCGCTCCTCCACCTTTGCCGCAAGCCGTGGTCGGAGGCGGCTGAGGGCGCGCTCGGCCATCTCCCGGACGACCTCCAGTTGCTCCAGTCGCAAGATGCCCTTGAGGATCGCCGTGCGGTCTCCAGGACTACTGCGGAGAAGGTGCTGAAACCGCCCTTGAGGCAGGACCACCGCGCTCTGGAAGGTGTCGTAGTCGAGCCCGACGATCTTCTTAACTGCGTCGTTCACGGCCGCCTCTCCGTCCACGCGCGCAAGTGGATCATCAGCGTCAGAGGTGCACTCCAAGAGATGAACTGGCTGGGCCGTCAAGCTCGTCGCCCGGGTCACTCTCCACTTCTTCTCGCCCACCGCGAAATCGAAGACGACCGATACCTTTTTGGCTCCGCTGGAAATCAGGGCCCGCACACCGCGCTGATCCCAACTCGTGGCTGAATACAGCGCGTAGACGATCGCCTCGAGGATAGAGGACTTCCCTGCCCCCGTGTCACCGATGATGGCGATGAGGCCGTCCCGGTCGAACAGTATGTCGACGGGATGCCGGTAGCTGCGCAGTCCCTCCATCTGCAGGCGCAGGGGTCTCATGATGCAGCCCCTAGTGCCTCAGGGGACGTGCTACCGCCGTCAACGGTGCTGTCTACCAACAGGGTTTCCTCGGCGAACGTCGGCGGTCCTTCGTCCCCGACGGCTTCAACCAGTGTCTTAAAGGCCTTGAGCACACGATCTGCCGATCCCACCCTAGTCCCGCGCTGCGAGAGGAACTCAGCGAACATAGTCGTGAAGTCCAACTCTTCGGTGGCCGCGGCGTCCGCGCGCGTCAACGCCTGAAGTTTGCGGCTGCTGCACTCCTCTACTACTTGGAGGAGCGTTGCAGCCGGGAGCAGCTCTCGCACGTGGTCAGAGAGGTCGACGGCGGGCTCGGTCGTCCTGACGATCACCAGAGCAAGCGCCTTTCCGACACTAGAGGCGCAAGTCCGGAGCTCGTCCAGGGTGCCGGTGAAACGCCACAGGGGACGTCCCCGTCGGAGCGGAACGCGGCTGACCTTCGTCGGTGCCTGAGGGGTAGCCTCGTAGATGACGACCGACTTCTCCTCCCCCTCCTCGCCGAAGTCGATCGGGATGGGTGACCCAGCGTACTCGCCGGTCACCAGGGTGCCCGGCAGCGGCTGTGGACGATGGATGTGGCCGAAGGCCGCGAAGTTCACTACCGGTAGGGCTTCGAGAGTCGTGCCATAGATCTCGCTGATATGCAGGGGCCGCTCGCTCCTGGAGAACTTTGCTCCGGCGACGTGAAGGTGGGCAGCGAAGATAAGCACATCGTGGGGAGGGTCATATCCTTCCTTCAGGCCACCCGCGAGCACCTCCTCCACTCTGTGGATGTAGTCGGCGTACGATCCCGTCCATCTCCCGGCGTCGCCCAGGATCTCTTCGCCGAGCACCCGGTTGGCGTGCACGAAAGGAAGAGAGGCCACACGGAGGCGCTCCCCATTACGGGCAGCCAGGTCCAGGATCCCGCCGTCTCGAGGAAGCCGCGCCTTGTCGATGAAGCGAATCCGAGAGTCCTCACCAAGGATCTTTGTGAACAGGCGGAACAGGTTTGGCGAGTCGTGGTTGCCGCATTCAACGATCACGCCTGCCGGGGCGATGGCCTCGAGCTCCTGCAGCCAGGCGAAGGCTCGTTGCATAGCCTCAGTCGAAGGCCGCACGGAATGAAAGAGATCGCCGGTGTGAAGCACCAGATCGGGCTTCACCTGGCGAGCAATCTCGACGGTTTCCGCGAGGACCTCGTCATGATCAGGGGCGCGGCTCTCGTTGTATGTCAGCACATCGAGGTGGGTATCAGAGGTGTGAAGGATGGTAGCCATCAGAGCTTGCTCATGATCTCCGCAGCTGCCTCGGAGCCGATTGCCTCGCGTCCCTCATCGGCGCAGGTGGCAAAGCCTGGGAAGGGGAAGCGGATCGGGATCGGCGCCGGCACCAGCGGCTGATCGAGCACCAGGGTTCCGGGAAGGAACCGGCAAGCCCTCTCCCGGAGCTCGGGGCTTAGGAACCGGTACCCCTCCGTCTCACCAGCGTCCAGCCGACCAACTACCTTGATCGAGGCGTTTCGGACGATGGTGGGCTCCACCTCAGTCGCCGCCTGCTGAGCGCCGATCAGAAGCACCCCGAGGCTCCGTCCCCGGGAGGCGATGTCGACGAGCACCTCTTTGATTGGAGACTGGCCGTCCTTGGGCGCAAACTTGTTGAGCTCGTCGAGCACGATGAAGCGCAACGGCTCACGACCAGATCCCTGCTTCTCCTGCCAGATCCGCTCCAGAAGTGCGCCGACCACAAACCGCTGGGCGCTGTCATGGAGGCGGTTGATGTCGACCACGGTCACTCGCTCATCGAAGGTGACGGGTGCAACTCCCAGGGTGACGAGCGCACCCAGCCGGTAAGTCTGGGCGAAGAGGCGACGCAGGAACGCGGCCTGGGTACCCGCGCTAACCCCGCCGGTCCACATCACCGACGCTGGACTAGCTGGACCGTCGGACTGAGCCTGCTCGAGTGTCGCCGCGAGGAAGTCCACGAGGTCAGCGAAGTTCCGGACCGGGATCCCGTCTCCAGGTGGCTTCGGCGTCCGCCCTTCGCCGATCACCGCGTTGAAGTTCATGGAGCAGTTCGTTGGGGGATCGGCCAGGAGGACAGCGCCGGGTTCACCCAGAAGTGGGTAGGCGTGCCTCGCCAGCTGAAGGCGAACCCTCTGCTCGATGAAGCTGATCTGGGTAGCTCGGTCGTCGGTCTCCGTGAAGCAGAACCGGAGGAGCCCTTGCCGGATGAAGTCACCCGGTGTCCAGCCGTACGCCGCCACATCCTTCTGATTACGTGTCTTGACATCGGTCACTGTCTGACCCGGACGGCAATTGGCCGACCGCGGCGAGTAGAGCCTGACGCTTGTGAAACGCCCCGGCTTGGCGATCCCAAGTCCGGCCCACTTTGCATCTTCCTCGCTGGCCCGAGCCGGATACGCGTTGTTGTCGCGGTCGATGTGGAGGAGATCCTCCCCCTTGGTGTTGAAGACCAGGGCGCGGGTGTTGGCAGCGTGCTGGCCGAGAAGGCGAAGCCCCGAGGGCGTCTCCAGAAGTTGATAGAGGAGGAAGAGGGCATAGGATGTCTTCGTCGCCACGCCGCTGATCCCGCTGATGCTCACATGCCCGCCCTTTGTGCCGTTGAGGAACTCGAACGCGACATAGACAGGCTCGCCAGCCTGGTCAAGACCCACGGCGAGCGGTTGCTGCATCTGATCGAGAAAGAGTGCGTCCTCGCGCTCCTTGCCGACCGCCCTGCGCACCTCCGACCCCGGCTCCGGCGCTACCCAGATCTCCGGGATGGTGCGGAGGATCTGAACCTCAACGCGCCGCGCCGTCTCGCCGGGCATCTCCTTGCGGACCGCGATCCGCTTGGTATCGCCAGCGAACTCCGCGCCCTCGATCTCCCCCGAACCCTCGACCACGATGCCGTAGTGAACCACCCGACGGCCATCTGGAAGCGCGCTAGATGTCGCCAGGAGTTCATCGAGCTGAACAACGGCGTCGTCATTGAGCGCCACGTGAAAACGCCGAGTATTTGCCGTCAGGGAGCCGTCGACGACACCGACGAGGGGATCGGACTGGTCGGACGGGGTGGAGGTAGGCAGGGTCATCGAGGTTCCCTATGCGACGGATGGAAGGCGGAGGGAGGCGACGGAGGCACGAACCGCTCGGACCGCGAGTCGTGCGTCTCCAAGCCGGTGCCGAAGCTCTCGCTCGAGCGCCCCGATGGGTTGGAGGTTCTGGGGGGCCCGAGGGTCGGTATGCGGAAGGCTGGCGTACACGGGGAGCAGACCGGCCAGGCGGGTTGCTTCAGTGGTGACAGCCGCGAGGCCCGCCGAGACTGGGAATTCCAGCCGGACGATCCCGTACCACGGCCCTGAGTCCCCTGCCGCGTCCTTGAGTCGTAGGTAGCACGAGTACAGTTGGGTGCCTGGATCCTTGCCCCGGAGCACGAAAAGCGAAGTGCGCTCGCCACCGCGGAGCTGGCGCACCTGACGGTGAAGCTCGGCGGGGAGGTACGGGCGGGCGTGAGTCTTCACATAACCGCAGACGGGGAGATGGTGGTACCGCACGAAGTGCAAGGGGCCGTCGAGGACGACGTGCCAGCCCGCCTGGGCAAGATCCTCAGTGAGCCGGGCCTCGTTTTGCCGCATGCGGGTCTGTAGGGTCCGCACCGGTGCATCCGGAGCAGTGGTAGCAACGGATTCGGACTTCCATGACCAGCCCCCTGCCACCGGTGGAAGTTCCCCGGTGACCCCTGATCCCCAGATCACCAGGCGGGTCACGCGGACGTCCGCGATGACCGGCCGGCTGCCCTCTTCACAGAGCACAGCACCACAGGCATGAGTGGCTGCCACGCCACGGGCGATGGCTCCGCTGTCCGAGTCCTCCTGGTACAGAGAGACGTCTCCCCGCCGCACACCGTCGACGAAGGCGAGTTGGAGATCCCCCGGTTCGGACGGGTGGCCAGCGTGGAAGGTGAACGAGCCACCATCCTCAGCCACTTCAGAGGTCTCCGCGCGCTCGGCGTCATCGGCGATCATATACGGCGTCCCGAAAGCGGCTGTCCAGTCCTCGACGTAGATGCGACCGGGATTGCCTCCCTCGGGGCCCGACGCCACCTCTGCGGTGCCGCGAGCGCCACTAGGCTGCCCGCTCTGCTCGGAACCGCAGTCACCCGGAATTGCGTTCACGACACCTCTCTGGCTACGCCAGTATTCCGGGCAGGCTGACCTGACCCGACGTGGGGGTCGGGAGGGGGCCTGAAACGGGCGTCCCGTCCTCCTCGCGATGAGCGTGGCCACCGAGTTCCAACCGTACCCTCATGGCCGTGGGGGTGACCCCGAAGGTCTCGGCCAGCTGGTAGACGAGGGGCCATCCTCTCCATGGCGTCGCCGGCAAGACAGGTAGGAGCCGGTCCCGGGGAACCAGGAGGTAGGAGGCGAACCGGCTTGCCTGGAACTCGGGAGGCTCAACGGAGTTCGACCGGCACCACGTGCGACCCCCTCCCATCAGAGGGAGGACGCCAACCCATGAGTCATCGGCATGGAGGACGGCGTGGCCCACCTCGTGGGCGACCGTGAAGCGCTCAAGACCGGGCATCGTTTCAAACTCCGCGAGCCGCCCCTGGTTGAGGATGACCAGGTGCTCCTCAGCCTGGAGGGCGCCGAGGACATCTGCCGGCAGCTGATCCCATAGCAGGTTCAGTTGCAGGACGTCGAGAAGCCGCTCGGTATCGAAGTTCGGCTCCAGCCCCTGGCGGCGCCAGAGCTCCGAAGCCCGCGCCTCAATGCGGAGTTCCGGGATGAACGTCATCGCCGCGGTGGCCTTCGCATCTGGGCGTCGCGGTACAGGCGCTGGAGCACGTCATCGGGGAGTGCCGGCAGCCTACGCAGGAAGAGCGCGAACTCCTGGTCCGTCGCCGCACGAGCTCGAAGCTCGGTAGGAACCTTGCCCGCGAGAGCCAGGAGCTCCTCGGGGTCCAGCCCGAAAACGGCCGCTAGCCCGCGGATGGTGTCCTCTCCCGGAGGCTCACCTCGGCTGTTCTCCAGCTTGGAGAGATACGTGAAGTCGATGCCGAGCTTCTCGGCAACCTGGCGCTGTGTCAGGCCGCTCTGCCGGCGGAGCTCCTGGATCCGTCGCCCGAACGAGGTGGCATCCGACTCTGGGTCGGAAGGGGTCACGCGGGTTGCCTCCAGCTGGTTTTGGTGGGTCATTATATTGGGTCGGCTCCCCAACATCAACTTGGTCGACCGCGGCGATGGCCTGGGCCCCTGGCGATCCCGAGGCCCCGAACTGGTGGACCTGGGTCCCGTGAGGATCGGCCGGTTGCGCCCGCCGCGCAGGTTGTAGTAGTCTTCCCAACATCAATATTGGGATGGCGACCCAACTGCAACCGCTCTACGGATCAGGCGGCCACGCTGGGGAGCCTCGGAGGGCGGCCGCGGCCGCCAGGAGGTCGACATGGCCGGAATCGAGATCCACCCCAATGCGCTGGGAGCTGAAGCTGAGGCGGAACTCGAGCTGGTTGGGCAGCTGAGGGCGATGCGAGGGGTGTCGACGTCAGCCGGACCCGGTCGCCCGGGGCGCGTCCTCCTGGGCTGGCTGGACCCCGATGCGCCTCAGGCGATCTCCGGGCGGCTGGATCTGCCTGATCAACTTGTGGCGGATCGCATTCGCATCGAGCGGGCGCGATCCGTGGTCGCCGAGCGACCCCCGGGAGTCGACCAGACCAACCTCATCCAGGCGGCACCCCCGGAGCTCCAGGCCCACATCCAGGCCCTGCGCTCATCACCTGCGGCGGCGCCGTACTGGGCCGAGGGGTGGCAGGTTGGCATAGCGGATCTCGGGCGGGTTTGCGCCTTCCAACCCATCATCCACATCGACGAGGCGCTGACCCGGACGGGGGTGGCGCTGGAGCTCGCGGCGATCGCCGAGGTCGCTTTGCCGGTCGCGTCCCACACCGAGACCATCAACGTCTCGTTCGATGAGAGCCAGCGGGCTTGGGTGGTCATGTCTCGCAATCCGAACTTGCGCTTCACCGGATCGTTCAGCGCCCCGACCAACGGCATGCCGGGACTCGGTTTCCAGTACGGGTTGCTGCCGTCTTTCATTCAAGTAGCGGAATACAACGGTCGGTACTACCTACGCGACGGGTATCACAGGGCGTTCGGGTTCCTGGCGCGCGGTCAGCGGCGCGTCCCTGTGTTTTGGCGCCGGCTCTCGACCATGGAGCAGATGGGGATGCCGAAGGGAATGCTGCCCCACGACGCTGTGTTCGGCGAGCGGCCTCCGACCCTCCTCGACTACCAGGACGATGCGGTCTCGGGCTCGTGCATACGCCCCAGCCAGGTCAAGCTCTTGGTGATCAACGCTCTCGAGACCACCTCTCCCCTCATCTAGCTGTAGGCACCCCGGGTGTTTACCGGGCAGAGGCGGAGCTGGCTGGTACCCACGGGCAGCGCCGAGCTGCGGGGGGGCCCCGGCTCCCGAAGCGCCCGTCGCCGAATGGAAGCCCAGGAAACCTCCGCCTCGCCGCGCCGTAGACTGAGCCGGCCATGGCGATCCCGAAGTTCAACGAGCTCCTGCTCCCCGTACTCCGCGCATCGGGCGACGGGATGGAGCACCGGGAGCGTGATCTGATCAGTCAACTCGCCGACGCCCTCCGACTCTCCGCCGAGGACCGGACCGAGCTGCTCCCGAGCGGCGGCAGTCACTTCGGAAATCGCGTCGGCTGGGCGATCACCTACCTCAAGAAGGCGGGGCTGCTCGATCGCGGCCGCGGCGTCGTCGGTGTCACCGACGAGGGCCGCCGCCTTCTTCAGGACCCGCCCGCCCGACTCGACGAGACCTTTCTCCGCCAGTACCCCAGCTTCGCGGAGTGGGTGACGCGCAGCGCCTCGGGCGCCGCCGGCGAGGCTGCGGCCACCGGGCCCGTCGCTGGCGACGTGGAGGACCCCGACGAGGCGATGGAGCGCCTGTGGCGCGCGAGGCGCCAGCTCGTCGCCGGTGAGCTCCTCGAGCGGATCGGCCAGGCCTCGCCGGCGTTCTTCGAGCAGCTCGTGGTGCGCCTGCTCGTTGCCATGGGCTACGGGGGGAGCTACGCCGAGGCATCACAAGTGGTCGGCCGCTCCGGCGACGAGGGGATTGACGGGATCATCAAGGAGGACCGCCTCGGTCTCGACGCCATCTATGTCCAGGCGAAGCGCTGGCAGAGCGGCGTCGGGCGTCCCGAGATCCAGAAGTTCGCCGGCAGCCTCGACGGGGCGCGCGCCCGCAAGGGCGTCTTCATCACGACATCCAGCTTCTCCCCGGACGCGCGCGCGTACGTGGATCGCATCGACAAGCGCATTGTCCTCATCGACGGGCCGATGCTGGCTGATCTCATGATCGAGCACGGGGTGGGGGTCGCCCCCGAGCGGACCTACACCATCCCCAGGGTGGACACTGACTTCTTCGAGCCGGAGTGACGGCTGCATAGGCCCCGGACTCCCGAACGCGCGACGAAGTGCAAACTAGTTCCGGAAGGAGTTCCTTCGGGAACGTTCGCTCAGCTCCCCTGATCGAAGTGGGTGCGGGCGACCGCTGAGGCACCCCCTTTCGGGAACGATCCCAGGGCCTCGATGGCGCGGACCACCCGCGACCAGCTGGGGTGATCGGTGACGGCTCGCCTGCGCCGAGGCCGACCAAGGCTCTTCGCCTCGGCGCGGGCCCGATCCCTATCCAGTCACCCAGGATCACCCTCACTCCCCTCGTGACTGGCGGGATCGACGCCGACGTCGCCAGACCCCTCCGGAAGCAGCCGGGCGTAGCTGTGGCCCGCCCTGCCCCCCGCCAACCCGACATCACGTCCGCCAACTGACGCCCTGGATCGGCAACGGTCCAGGGCCGTGACTCTCACTATCAGACGGCCCCACTGTCACCACCGGCGCTGCGGGCGACGCCACGGGCGCTGCAGGGGGCACCGGTGGCGCAACCGGCAACCGCCAGGCGAGGATCATCACCACCAGCGCCATCAGAGCGAGGACGACGGCGACCCAGGTTCCCAAGAGTGCCCAGTCCAGTCGCCGACCGCCGCCGTGCCCGTTCGTCGTCCGCCTCGACGGTGGCACTGGCCCCCGTCTGCACCGTGAACAGCATCTTGCCCGCTGGCGCCGGCCGGGAGGGTTCATCGCCCAGCCTATACACCATCCTGAGACTTGCCCAAGAAATCCTCACAGCTTGGGCAACTTTAATTTTGTGGTATAAGGCCCCCGTCTCCCGCCCCAACCGTTTCGCCACGCACTGCTGGGCCGCTCCGCGCGGCACTTACCGCTCTCATGCGCACGCGCCTACGAGCTCCAGTAACGTCGTCCTGTGGCCGTCTACCCGCCGCCCCCGACCTGCGACGTTTGCGATCCCCGCTTCCAGGCGGAGTCGGGCTTCCGCATCGGCCAGGCCGTCGGCCAGAACATCGACCTCGACAAGCCCGGCAAAACGCTCTTGGTCCTCGTGGCGGGAGTCGGCGCATTAACCCTCCTGGCCAAGGCGATCGACAGTGTGTGCGGCGGCCGGCCGCCTGAGCCGCGTCGGCTCTACCGCTCTCGCTGGGCGCTCCCTCCTCCGCGCTCGCACCAGTCCCAGCGCCTCTCCCCACGCGGTACAGCGTCGGCGATGGCGTCGAGGGGCGGGCATCGGCACCCGAGCTGGGTTAGGTGGCGCCGGTCCCGCCCTCGCCGGAGCCGAGCAGCAGCTCGGCCAGCTGGGGGCCGAAGGGATCGCCGGCGCCCTCCAGCTTGCGCAGATAGGTGGTGGTGGTGGCGAGCGAGGCGTGGTCGAGGGAGTGCTGGACGTCCTCGACCGACGCCCCCACCTCGCGGAGCAGCCGGGCGTAGCTGTGGCGCAGCGCGTGGACCGGGCGCCGGGTCGGGAGTTCGGCTTGAGCGGCCGCCCGGGTGATCAGCCGGGTGACGTGGCGGGGGCTCAGCGCGTCGTTGCCGAAGCGGCCGGGGAAGACGGGGCGCTCCGGCCCGGTGGGGACCTTGCACCGGCGCGCGTAGGCGAGGGTCAGGTCGCGGAGGACGGGGAGGAGCGACCGCTTCTCGCTCCTCCCCCCCTTGCGGGTGTAGGTGTAGGTGCCCGCCTCCAGGTCGAGGTCGCCCCATCGGAGCCGCAGGATCTCCACCCGGCGCCGCCCCGAGAGGAGGTACCAGAGCAGCAGGCAGCGCAGCCGCGCCCCCTCGTCGCTGTCGGGGATGG
>Ga0224555_1003012_pt1 | contig 18277 bp, 20 predicted proteins | sample 714S23034metaG_FD_180687 | JGI IMG/M metagenome (GOLD analysis project Ga0224555, IMG submission 180687) | Peat soil microbial communities from Stordalen Mire, Sweden - 717 S2 30-34 | ecosystem: Environmental > Terrestrial > Soil > Wetlands > Peat | place: Sweden: Norrbotten County, Stordalen...
ACGGCGTATGACCGCACGGCGGCGATTGCGCTGGAGCGCGGTGGTGAGGTGCTGGTATGCGCGACGAGTCAGTTTCACCTGCTGCACTCGGGTGGCGGGAAGTCGCTGCTGTTTGGGCTGGACCGCGGAGCGCTGGAGCTGCACACGGCGTCGGATGCGCAGGATGTGATCTTGACGCCGGATATACGGTTCACGATTGAGGCTCCGGGAAGATACGACCTGCGGTTGCGAGTGACGCGCGATGGCGATACGTGCGTGGAGAACGCGGGGAAGAAGGCGCCGGTGCTGATGCTGAATGATGCCTTCTCGCGGGCCAGCTACCGGCTGATGCCGGGGCAGCATGTGCTGTTCGAGCATGGGAGTTTGCTGGAGGTGGTGGACAACGAGCGCTCGCCATGCGGGTGTCCTGGGCCGACGGTGCCGGTGCAGGTGGTGGCGAATGCGAGCCCGGCGGAGAAGGCCTCGGCGGAGCATCCGTTCCCGGCCGCTGCGAGCGAGGGGCTTGCGGCGACGCAGCCGGTGGACAATGCTGCGCCGGCGGGGGAGAAGCAAACGCAGATCTCCACGACCTTTACCTATGCAGAGGGTCAGGGGCCACCGCCGAGCACGGTGGAGGCGCCGGCGGATGCAGCTGCAGGTCTGGCCACAACCCCAGCGGCTTCGGGGAAACATTCCTTCGGGTATAAGTTCAAACATTTCTTTTACAAGCTGTTTCATCCGGGCGGTTGAGGATTCGGGTTATCGCGGGGCCACGGGAGAAGCAGATTTCCCATTCGACTTCGCTCAGGGGAGTGACAGAAAGAAAAGCAAAAGCAACTGCCGACGCAAAGAACGTGGAGGGAACGCCCAGGTTCCCAAAGGAAAGGCGGCTGCTGGGCTACAATCGTAGGGTTGGGCCGTTTCTCGAATGCCCGCAATTTACCCACAGAATCAGGAGTTTTCTATGGCGATTTCCGCCACACAGATGCGCCCCGGCATGGTTATCAAATTCAAGGGCGATCTTCATCTCGTCTTCTCCGTAGAGCACCGCACGCCGGGCAATCTGCGCGCATTCATTCAGGCCAAGCTGAAGAATATCCGCACGGGTGCGATGTTTACGGAGCGGTTCCGGTCGCCTGATCCGATCGAGCGCGTTCACGTCGACTCCATCAAGATGGAATACCTCTACAACGACGGGGACGACTATTACTTCATGGATCAGGCGAACTATGAGCAAACCGCACTCAAACGCGACACGCTCGGCGACGCCGTCGAATACCTCACGCCCAACCTGCTCATCGAGGTCAGCTTTCACGATGGCAAGGCTGTGGGTATCGAGTTGCCGACTTTCGTGGAGATGACGGTGGTGGAGACGGAGCCGGGGATCAAGTCGGCGACGGCGAGCTCGGTGACGAAGCCCGCGAAGACGGAGACCGGCCTGGTTGTGCAGGTGCCGCCGTTTATCAATGAGGGCGAGAAGATTCGGGTTGATACAGCTGAAGGCGCGTATTTGAGCAGGGCGTAAGAGCAGATCTCCAGATGGTCATTCACTTTCTCATCCGCGGACGTGTGCAGGGGGTCGGGTTTCGCTGGTTCGTGCATCGCGAGGCAGCGGAGCTGGGCCTGCGCGGCTGGGTGCGCAATACGGATGCGAGCGAGGTGGAGATTGTCGCGGCAGGAAATGTAGAGGCGATCGAGGATCTGCGGTCTGCGCTGCGCAGGGGGTCGCGTGGAAGCCGCGTGGACGCGGTGATCGAACACGAGCTAACAGAGGCCGAGGCGGAGTCGCTCGGTGCGTTTCAAATTGAAGGAGCCTGGTAGCTTCTAAATTGAAGGAGTTTGCTGAAAAAGCACTATATGTCGAAGCCTATTGATTGCGAGCCGCTGAAGCAGCTCATCCGCGCCGTTCCTGATTTTCCGAAGCCTGGGATTCTGTTTTACGACATCACCACACTGCTCAAAGAAAAGGCAGGCTTAGCGCAGCTGATTGACGCGTTTGCGCAGTACTACATCGACAAGAAGGTCGACCTGGTGCTGGGGATTGAAGCGCGCGGATTTATCTTTGGGCCGGCACTGGCGTACAGGCTGAATGCAGGGTTCGTTCCGGTGCGTAAACCGAAGAAGCTGCCCGCCGCGGTGGAGAGGGTGCAGTATGACCTCGAGTACGGTTCGGATTCGCTGGAGATTCATGCGGACGCGATCCGGCCGGGACAGCGGGTGATCATCGTCGATGACTTGCTGGCGACAGGCGGCACGATGGAGGCGACGATTCAGCTGGTGAAGAAGCTGGGCGGCGAGATTGTCGGGCTGACCGTGGCGATCGAGCTGGACTTTTTGAAGGGCCGGGAGAAGTTTCCGGAGATCGATGTGTTTAGCTTGATGCACTACGACCAGTAATGCGATGAAGCTCACTCTATTGAAAGATGCAACGATCTGCCTTCTTGCGGTCGGGATGCTGGTGCGTCCGGAGCGTTAGCGCAGCGTGCTGATGCACCGCAGGACCTCGAACGACTGTCCGTGGCGACGGCGCTCGATCGCGACGGCTTTGCCTCCATGGCACCTTCGACTCATCGCAGACCACGTGTGCTAGCAAATATGTTCCAGCGACACTTGATGTCGCGTCCAGTGGCAATTCTGGCAAAGCCTCATGGAATTCATGCCCGGTACGAGGCCCCGGAATCTTCTGCGCTAGGTCAGCAACTCAGGCAGCAGGAGGAGAACCGGACCCTCGCGCTTCTGTGGAAACCACCGGAGACGGGACCGTGCGCAGTTGCGCCGGCGGGCCGTCCCACTCAGCCATATCCTTCCGCAGGTCATCTTCTGGAACGAACTTATACCCGCTGAAGATGCTGTCCATAATGCCACTTTCTTCTTCAATAGAGATGAGGATGGCCGTATAGAGATGATGAATGAAGAACATCCAAAAGCCGAACATCAAGAGGAAATGGATCTCACGAAGCCACTGGATATCGATAAGGCGGGGGAGCCAGCCGATGCAGAAATTCAGATATCTGCTCCCAAGAACCTGGGAGTAAAGCGCGAAGCCGGTCAGGATCTCAACGATCACCATTCCGTAAACGGCCACATAGGCTGCACCTGCCATGGGGTTATGGCCGATATAGGCAATCGGAGACCAAGCCATGAAAGCGTAATACTTGCCGACGGCGACGAGACCCTTGGCGCGCTTCTTCGTTGTCGGGAAGTATTGATCCAAGCGCGCCCAGCGGTTGCCGAGAAAGAACCAGACCAGCCTGAGCAGAAACGCTGCTGTAAACGCGAAGGCGGAGAGGAGATGCACAAAGCGCATCGTCCCCATGACAAAGGCGGTCCTGCCTCCCGCGACCATGTAAGGGGAGTGCATGTAATAGCCCGTGATCGAAAGCGATAGGATGCTGAGAACCATCACCCAATGGCTGACTCGTATGGGCAATTCCCAGATGTACACTCTCACCTGCCCTGGTGCAGGATCTTTCCAGGACGCCTCGGAACTAGAACTCCGTGTTCTTCTCATAAGCCCTCCCGATTAGTCGAGGTCCCGTCTGGATCGCAAGCTTGCTCGCAGATGCCGAATCCTTCAATGAGAATCGGAGGATTCGTCTTCTTTATCCTCCAGGTCTTTCGGCCTCGTCTTGTCGCGCACCGCGTTGCCAATCACCTGGGCCACCATCGCAGCGGCAACGGCCCCGGTGCCGATCCATCCGATCTCTTCGGCCTTGACATCTACGCCGAATCCCGGCACCTTGGGCAACCGATTGTAGAAGGGCGACTTCGTGTCCCAGAAGCGAGGTGAGGCACATGCAATGCAGCCGTGCCCAGCCTTGACCGGCCAACTGGTCGCATCATTCCAGCGAACAGCGGGACAGTTATACGTTGCTTCGGGACCTTTGCACCCCATTTTGTAAAGGCACCAACCCTTGCGGGAACCTTCGTCGCCCCACTCTTCGACGTACCGGCCGGCATCGTAGTGGGCGCGGCGCTCGCATTGGTCGTGGATGATATTGCCATAGGCGAAGAGTGGCCGATTGTATTGATCGAGAGCAGGTAGTTCGTGGAAGGTCAGGTAGTGAACAAGAACCGCTGCCGTATTGACCGGATTGTGCGGGCAGCCGCCTAGATTTACAAGGTTCTGGATTCCAGGAACCGCTTCGTGCAGTCCGAGTGCTCCGGTTGGATTCGGAGCCGCTTTGACAAGTCCACCATCCCAGGCACAAGCACCGACTGCTATGTTAATGGCTGCGTTGGAGGTAACGTGCCTCGCAATATCCAGAGCCGTCTTACCGCCAATGGTGCAGTAAACGCCGCCATCTTCGGTCGGAATCGCACCCTCGACGACACAGATGTATTCGCCCTTGCAGTCGCGTACGACACGCTCAAGTGCATCTTCGGCATGTTTGCCGGATCCGGCCATAATCAGTTCGTGGTATTCCCAGGAGAGAAGCTCCAGTACGAAGTCTCCGACGCCGGGATGGGGCGAGCGCAACATGGACTCGGAGTTGCCGGCGCAATCCTGAAACTCCAGCCAGACCAGAACGGGTCGGGTGGTCTTTTCGAGGGCCTTCACGACGGCATGCACATAGCGAGGCGGCAGCGCCAGAGTTGCTGTCATCAAGCTGCAGAATTTAACGAACTGGCGGCGGGAGATACCATGTGCCTTCAGTACCGATCCCAACTCGACTTCAGGTGATACATCATTCATGATGGGCGTCCGAATTGTGCGGGTGCACGGTGTGCCACTAGCTGGATCGCCTCAATGTGAGGGCGTCAAGCTGGCAGCCATTATTTCCGTTGGCCGCCTCGTATGCTGTGACATGGGTCACATTGATGAACCATTTATCTTTTCTTTTCTTTACGTTGGATTGTGACCCGTGTCACAGCTAGGGGCTCCCTCTCCAGCGTAGGTTTTTGCAGAGCTTTACATCGTGAATTTTTAAACGGCTGAATTGAATAGCCGTTCAAGATCGCATCAATCGTGGTTAGGTCGCGTCAATGGGGTGCATGGACAAGGCAGCCTCCGGAGGAAGTTCAAATGGCACGTATTGTGATTGATCCTGTGACGCGGATTGAAGGACATCTCCGCATCGAAGTCGAAGTAGAAGGCAATAAGGTCAACGATGCCTGGAGTTCAGGCACGATGTTTCGGGGTATTGAGAAGATCCTGCGTGGGCGCGATCCCCGCGAGGCGTGGATCTGGGCCCAGCGCATCTGCGGCGTCTGCACGACGGTACACGCATTAGCGTCGGTCCGGGCAGTTGAAGATGCGCTTGGAATCGAGGTGCCGGAGAATGCCACCCTGATTCGCAATATCATTGCCGGCACGCAGAATGTTCAGGACCACATCATCCACTTCTATCATTTGCACGCGCTGGACTGGGTGGATGTGACGCTTGCGTTGAAGGCCGATCCGGCGAAGACGTCGCAGATCGCTCAATCGATCTCTGATTGGCCGAAGTCGAGCACGACGTACTTCAAGGCGGTGCAGGACCGCGTTAAGGCGCTGGTCTCCAGCGGGCAGTTGAGCCTCTTCAGCAGTGGGGATTGGGGGCACCCGGCGTACAAGTTGCCACCGGAGGTGAACCTGCTGGCGGTGGCGCACTACATCGAAGCGCTGGAGGTGCAGCGCGAGTTCATTCGCGTTCAGGCGGTGCTGGGAGGCAAGAATCCACATCCACAAACGTTCCTCGTTGGCGGCATGGCGACGTCGATGGACGGCAACGAGCCGGATGCGGTGATCAATCCCGAGCGCATCACGCTGCTCAACCAATTAGTGAAGAATGCGCAGACTTTTGTGCAGCAGGTATATGTGCCCGATGTAATGGCGATTGCCGGCTTCTATAAGGAGTGGTTTGAGATTGGGGTTGGCATCGGGAATTACATGTCGTACGGTGACTTCCCCACCACCAATATCCATGATCCGGCAGGATTCATGGTTCCGCGCGGTATCATCCTCGGACGCGATCTTGCGAATGTTCATCCGGTCGATCCAGGGCAAATCGCGGAGTATGTGACGCACTCCTGGTACACCTACGAGGAGGGCGATCAGGCGGGCAAACCTCCGGCGCAAGGGGAGACAAGCCCGAAGTATACGGGACCGAGGCCACCGTACGAGTTCCTCAATACGGATGAGAAGTACTCCTGGGTCAAGTCTCCGCGATACAGCGGAATGGCGATGGAGGTTGGGCCACTGGCTAGAACGCTGGTCGCTTACGCATCGGGCAAGCAACAGGTGAAAGCGGCTGTGGATGGCGCTCTCGCACAGCTCAAGCTGCCGGCGACCGCACTCTTTTCCACGATGGGCCGTATCGCTGCACGCGCCTTGGAGGCGCAGATCCTGGTGGGTCAACTCTCCGAGTGGGTGGCCAAGCTGGACGACAACATGGCCCATGGAGATCTCAAGGTCCACAACGGGGATAAGTGGAATCCGGACAGCTGGCCGAAGTCCTGCCAGGGGTTTGGACTCGAGGAAGCTCCGCGCGGTTCGCTGGGCCACTGGGTTGAGATTGAAGATAAGAAGATTGTGAACTATCAGGCAGTGGTTCCTTCAACGTGGAACGCGGGGCCGCGTGACGGGAAGGGCCAACGCGGAGCCTATGAGTCGGCACTGCAGGGCACGCCGATCGCCGATCCGAATAGACCGCTTGAAGTTCTGCGGACAGTGCACTCGTTCGATCCGTGCCTGGCCTGTGCAGTCCATGTCGTGCAGGCGGACGGAACGGCTTATGGCAGGAAGGCGCTGGTGCTCTGACAATCACGGAGATTCCACAGGAGCAGAGGATGAGTCAAAGTGCACCGACGCAGATACGCCTTCTTGGGCTGGGCAATCTTATGCGCACGGATGATGCGGTCGGCATGTTGACAGCGCGCATGCTGACGGATTCGGGCCGCCTGCCGAGCACGATTGAGGTCATTGAAGGTGGAACGCTGGGGCTCGACCTTCTCGGTCAGCTCGACGGCACGTCCCATCTGCTGGTGCTCGATGCGGTGGATTCCGGGGCCGCTCCGGGCACTCAGAAGAGCTTTCAGGGAGACGAACTGGCGAGGCTGCCTACGTCAAAGAGCGTCCATCTGCTCGGACTGTCAGACCTTGTCAACGCAATGCTCTTGATGGGTGCGCCTCCCATGGAGATTATTCTTCTTGGAGTGCAGCCGGAATCTACGGATTGGGGAACGGCCCTGACTCCAGCAGTTGAAGCTGCCCAGAGTGGCTTGATCGAAGCTGCGCTGGAGCAGATCAAACGATGGACTAAGGAAATCTCCAGCGCTACGACCGAGACGGTTCCGGTGTTAGCTATTCCATAACGGAGATATGGTTCCAGGGGCTTCAATCCCGGGAATGGGATCTCAATTGAGGCATACAGGCTTCCTCATCCGTGTCGTGAATATCTCCCACTCCATGGAATTTGGCTGAGCGATCGATACGGCGATGCTCGGATCCCCGCGGCGTGCTGCTGAGATGGTCATGTGGATTCAGCAGCCCGTATAGATCGTGGAAGCTGGGAGGATGCGCTCGGCCATGATGGGGAATACGGTGGGGGCCCGTAGCAGCCCGCGTCATCTTAGCCATCACCCGACCGCCGTTATAGGCTGCCGAGGGAGAAGTAGTCGCGGATCGCGATGAAGAACCAGAGGACGGGGGCAGCGACGAGGAGGGCGTCGATGCGGTCGAGGATGCCGCCGTGGCCGGGAAGGATGGTGCCGGAGTCTTTGACGCCGGCGCCGCGCTTGAGGGCGGACTCGAGGAGGTCGCCGAACTGGGCGGCGGCGTTGAGCACGATGGCGAGGATCAGGAAGACCCACCAGGGCTCAGTGGTGTGAAGGCGGGTGAAGCTGGAGCCCTGCTGGGTGAACCAGTCGCCGAGCAGGATGAGGCCCATGCCGAAGATGCAGGAGGCGATGACCGAGGCGATGGCGCCTTCCCAGGTCTTATTGGGCGAGAGGCGTGGGGAGAACTTGTGGCGGCCGAAGCGCTTGCCGATGTAGAGAGCAGCGACGTCGCCGGACCAGACGCAGAGGAAGAGGAAGAGAAGGAGCGCGGTGCCGTTCTCTTCGTTGAGTATCTGCGGGAGGAGCGTTAGCGGATAGGCGACGTAGACGAGCATCAGCAGGCCGGCTGCGGTCTGCCAGAGGACGCGCTCGATGGGGATGCGGAAGGCGGCGACGGCGAAGAGGACCAGCGTGACGAAGGCCACGACGGTGATGGTGTCCTGTGGACGGAAGAAGGTGGCGAGAAAGAAGAGCGCGACGGCGGAGAATGTCCACCAGAGTGGGATGGGGCAGGCGCCGACGTCGGCGAAGCGACGGAACTCCAGCGCGGCCAGAACGGCTACGATTGCCGCGAAGACGGTGACCATCCAGAGCCTGCCGAAGAAGATCAGGGCCGCGACGAGTGCGATGAGGACGATAGCAGTGAGGATGCGCTTCATAGGTCTTGTTGAGGATACATCGGGGCGCAACCTTGGCGCGATCCGCGCATGCTCGTTTTTGGGGGGGAGATGTTGCAGAAGGCGGGTGGCGCAATGGCCGTGCGCGATTGCGGAAGCAGTAGATTCCCTTCCAACCCCAGGCAAAGAACGCCTGCCGGGAACCCGGCTGCCGGAATGACAGAAAGAAAAGCAAAAGCAAAAGCAAAAGCAAAGGCAAAGGCAAAGGCAAAGGCAAAGGCAAAGGCAAAGGCAAAAGCCTTGCGGTCGTGGCTAGCGGCGGGTGAGTTCAGCTTCGGTGGGGAGGGTGCCGGCGAAGGACTCGTCGGAGGATTCGCCGAGTCCTCCGAAGCGACGCTCGCGCTGCTGGTAGTCGGCGATGGCCTCGAGGAGATGGAGGCCGCGGAAGTCGGGCCAGAGGCGGTCGGTGACGAAGATCTCGGCGTAGGCGATCTGCCAGAGGAGGAAGTTGGAGATGCGCTGCTCGCCGGAGGTGCGGACGACGAGGTCGGGGTCGGGCATGTGCGCGGTGTAGAGACAGGCGTTGAGTTGTGGCTCGGCTATTCTCGTTTTGATGGCGTCGTCGACGCCTTCGGCGGCGAGCATGTCTTCGACGGAGATGCCGCGCTGGTGGGCTTCAGCGATGAGGTTGTGGACGAGGGTGCGGGCGGCGTCGACGATCTCGGAACGGGCGCCGTAATTGAGCGCGAGGGTGAGGGTGGTGCCGGTATTCCTGGCGGTCTCCTCGGAGGCCCACTGCATGGTGTCCTGGACTTCCTGCGGGAGCTCGCAGGTGCGGCCGATGTAGGCCATGCGGATGTTGTTGTCGTTCATCCGCTTGACGTTGGAGATGAGGTAGCTGCGGAGCAACTTCATCAGGAAGTTGACTTCGCTTTTGGGCCGGCGCAGGTTGTTCTCGAGCGAGAAGGCGTAGAGGGTGATCCAGGGTAGATCGATGCGGGAGGCGGTCTCGACGACGAGCTGAACGCACTCGGCGCCCTGCTGGTGGCCGAGGAAACGCTTGAGGGCGCGCTTGCCAGCCCAGCGGCCGTTGCCGTCCATGATGATGGCGACGTGCTGGGGCATGCGCAGGGGGTCGAGCGTGTCATAGATGGCACGTTCTTCGGGCGTGAGTTCGTGGGCCCGGTTGGAGCGATGATAGACGCGGCTGGAAGAAGGTTCGCGCACGGTTGGCTCTCAGGAATGACGATAGCTGAAAAGCAGGAACTAGGGAACAGGGAGCAGAAAACAGGCCAAAAACTGCGGAAAATGCGTTCCTTGCCGGGGTGCGGCAGATGCGGAGAGGCGCCGCAGCGCTCGTCCTGGGAGAACGAGGGTTGCGACGCCAGGGAGGTACGTGACGCTCGACGGGCGGGTCAGGCCATCCGGCGGTTGCGGCTCTGGTTGGAGTTTTGCGAGAGCTCGCGGACGTGGTTGAGGAAGATCGACTTCTGGGTAGAGGTGAGATGCGCGGTGTACTTGGCGATCTCGGCCAGGAAGGGGTCGGTGAGCAGGACGGCCGACTCGTCGCGGTGACGTGTGTGAGCGTCGCGGAGCAGGGCGGAGATGTCGACCTGCAGGGCGCGGGCGAGGCGATCGAGTGAGGACAGGGTGGGCATGGCCTTGCCGTTCTCGATCTTGGAGATGTAGGTGCGGGGCACGCCCATGCGGGCGGCGAGCTGGCGCTGGGAGAGGTTGCGGACGTGGCGGAGATCGCGCACGGCGGCGGCAACCTGGGGACCGGTATCGCGGGTCTCGGCTGTGGGATCGAGGACGAGAGCTATGGCTGGTTGGACTTTGGGGGGTTCGGGCAGCAGGGACTTCTTGCAGCGGCGGCATGTGTCTGAAGCGGTGCGGAATTGCACCAGTTTGCAGGCTTCGCAGCGTAGCACTTCACGCTGAGGGACCTCGCGCTCGGGCGATTCAGCGTGGGGCTGAACCTCCAGTGGGCTGACAGGCGCCATCATGGTTGCCATAGATTGTCTATTGCGGACGGCTGCCAGAGCGGGCACCGTACGCCTGCGTCCGATAACGAAGACAAGCGATGTGCCTAGAGTGACACTGGGTGCCGAAGGAGTCAAGGGTAATGCCGGAGATTCTGCCAAAAATATGGTAGAAAGTGGCAGTGGAACCAAAGTGGTACACAGTCGCGAAAGACAAAGGCAATAGAGAGCGGAGGTGCTTGTGAGCGCAGAGTTTGGGGTGGAGCGGGCGGAGATGTTGCTGAGAGAGTGGACCTCCAATGAGTCGCTGGTAAAGCATGGGCTGGCGGTAGCGTGTTGCACGGAAGGTTATGGGGTGCGCGAGGCGGCGCGGCTGGGGTTGCATGATGAAGAGGCTGCGCGATTTGCGGAGCTGTACCGGTGTGCAGGGCTGCTGCATGACTTCGATTACGACAGGCACCCGACGCCGCAGGAGCATCCGTTTGTGGGCGTGACGTTCTTGCGCGAGCAGGGATGGCCGGAAGAGATATTGCACGCAATATTGGCGCATGCGGATTATTCGGGCGTGGTGCCGGAGACGCATCTGGATAAGGCTCTATTTGCGAGCGATGAGCTGGCGGGGTTTCTGACGGCGTGTGCGCTGGTGAAGCCGCGCAAGGCGATTGCGGAGGTGGAGATCGCGAGCGTGAAGAAGAAGATGAAGGACAAGGCCTTTGCGCGGGCGGTCAAGCGCGAGGATATTACGCGGGGCGCAGAGTTGCTGGGGATTCCTGTGGAGGAGCATATCGGGAACTGCCTGCGCGCAATGCAGGAGCACGCGGCGGAGTTGGGGCTGGTGGGCGTTACGGGCTGAGGGCTAGTGGCAGCCACGCAGGACCGCGAACCAGGCGAGCGAGAGGATGATGGAGCCGATGATGCCGATGGCTAGTCTCGGGCCTCGAGTGCCCTGGGTTGTGCTGGCAGCGGCGTGGGTGTTCTGGTGGGGGGCGTCGGGGTTGTAGCGGATGGGGAAGAGTGTGCCCTGCGGGATGGCCCTGGCGGAGGTGAACTCGCCGGTGTGGAGCTCACCGCCGGCGAAGTAGTTGTAGGAGATGCGGAAGTGCTTGCTGGTGGGGATGCCGAAGGCGAGGGCGCGACCGGCGCCGAAGTCGTACTTGCAGGCGGTGACGGTGGCGAAAGCTTCGGGCCATGTAGCTTCGTTGGTGGTGGGTTCGGGGTTCACTATGTGAGTAGCGCTGTGGATGAGATGGGCTGGACGCCGGCGGCGGCGAAGGCGCGGTTGGTGGCGTCGACGGTGCCGGTGCGATCGCTCGAGGCAGGAAGGTTGACAGCACGGCTGAGGTCTTCGATCACGATGGATTCGAATCCCAGGCTGGCGGCGGCGAGGGCTGAGAAGCCGACGCAGAAGTCGTAGGCAAGGCCGGTAAAGAAGAGACGTGTGAGGCCGCGCTCGCGAAGATAGCCGGCGAGGCCGGTGGGGGTGACGCCGTCGTTCTCGGTGAAAGCGGAGTAGCTGTCGATATTTTTCCGAAAGCCCTTTCGCAGGATCAACTCGGCGTGGGGGATGGAGAGGCCGGGGTGGAGTTCGGCGCCGCGGGTGCCTTGGATGCAGTGGTCGGGCCACAGGGTTTGGGCGCCGTAGGGGGCTTGGATGGTGTCGGTGAATGGCTGCTTGTGGTGGGTGCTGGCGAAGGAGATGTGGCCGCGGGGATGCCAGTCCTGGGTGAGGATGACGTGGTCGAAGTGGGCGGCGAGGGCGTTGATGCCGGGGATGATCTCGTCGCCGCCTTTGACTTCCAAAGCGCCGCCGGGGAGGAAGTCGAGCTGCATGTCGATGACGAGGAGTGCGTCGGTGGAATTCAAGGGGCGGAGTGCCATGAGTCTCAGCGTACTATTTCCTGAAAAGTCTTGAGGTTGTATGGGAGGGCATCCCACTGCGAATCTCCAGCCGAGCGGGGGCCCTGGCCTTCGACCTCGCTCAGGGGCAGGATGACGGCGAGGACCAAAGGCGTGCATTATGAATGGAACTTGTAGAAACAAGGAGCAAGAAGCAGATTCCCCGTTCGACATGGCCCAGGGGAATGACAGAAAGAGAAGCAAGGGTTGAGGCAAGAATGGGCAGGTGCAAGACGTGGTGAAAATTATTGAGTGTCCGCGGGATGCCTGGCAGGGTTTGCCGAAGGTGATGAAGCCGGAGGTGAAGGCGGAGTATCTGCGTGCGTTGATTACAGCGGGGTTTACGCATATCGATGCGGTGAGTTTTGTGTCGAAGGCGGTTGTGCCGCAGATGGCGGACTCGGAGCTGGTGCTCGAGTACCTGGATGCGGAGGCGAATGTCGAGATCATTGGGCTGGTGGCGAATGTCAGGGGTGCGGAGCTCGCTGTGGGCGGTGGGCGTGTGACGACGCTGGCGTTTCCCTATTCGATCTCGCCGCAGTTTTTGGAGCGCAATCAGCGGCAGACGCCGGAGGAGGCCCTGGATCAGTTGGAGCAGGTTGGAGAGCTGGCGTACAAGGGCGGCCAGGATGTGGTGGCGTATGTGGCGATGGCGTTTGGGAATCCGTTTGGGGATGTGTGGGACATCGATGAGGTGGTGAGCGCGGTGGATTTGCTGGTGGACTCGGGCGTGGCTCAGGTCTCGTTGTCGGATACGGCGGGCGTGGCGTCTGCAGAGCTGGTGAGGGATGTGGTGCGACTGGTGCTGGATGTGCATGAAGGGCTGGAGGTGGGCGTGCATCTGCATGCACGGCCGGAGGATGCGGCGGCGAAGGTGAGGGCTGCCTATGAGGCTGGGTGCAGGCGGTTCGATGCGTCGATCGGTGGGTTGGGAACATGCTCGTATGCGCAGGATGCGCTGGTGGGGAATCTGCCAACGGAGGTGTTGCTGGCGACGTTGAAGGAGCTGGGTGCGGAGTTGCCGGAGATTGAGCCGCTGGATCAATTGATTGCGATGAGTGCGGACATGGAGAAGAGGTTTGGGTAGCGACGCTGTAGGGCAGAGGGTAGCTGTAGAGGCTAGACGTTCGGCTTCTTCTAAACTGTTGGGATGAGTGATGTCGAGAAGTTGATCGAGCAGGGGTATGCAGAGGCACGGGTTCGGGTGCGGTATGCAGAGACCGACCAGATGGGCGTGGTGTATCACGCGAATTACCTGGTGTGGTTTGAGGTGGGGCGGGTGGAGTTTATCCGGCAGCTGGGGATGGACTACAAGAACATGGAGCAGGAGGACGGGGCGCTGATTGCGGTCGCGGAGGTGACGGCCCGGTACAAAGCTCCGGCGCGCTATGACGATGAGTTGATTGTGCGGACGACGCTGGCGGGAGTGCGTGGGTCGATTGTGCGGTTTCGATATGTGATTGTGCGGGCGGCAAGTGCACCCGCAGATGAGATGGTTTTATGCGAGGGGGAGACGGTGCACTTCGTTGTTGGACGGGACATGAAACGTCGCGAGATGCCGGCGAAGTATGCAGAGCGTTTTGCGGCGGTGATGCATAAGATAGCAAAGCCGGATTGAGGAGAGCGTGATGAGTGAAGCGAAGGTTGCCCTAGGCAGAGTCGCATTGATTACGGGAGCGAACAAGGGGCTGGGGCTGGAGACAGCACGGCAGCTCGGCAAGCTGGGGTATACGGTGCTGCTGGGATCTCGTGATGCGTTGAAGGGCGAGATGTCGGCCCAGCAGTTGCGTGATGATGGCGTGGATGCGCGGGTGGTGAAGCTCGATGTGACGAAGCAGCCGGACATCGATGCGGCGGCTGCGCAGATCGAGAGCGAGTTCGGCAAGCTGGATGTGCTGGTAAACAACGCGGGCGTGATGATCGAAAGGGACTGGACGAAGAATACGACCAGCGAGACGACGATCGAGGATCTGCGAGCGACGTTTGAGACGAATCTGTTTGCGGTGTTTGCGGTGAGCAAGGCGATGCTGCCGCTGCTGAAGAAGTCGGAGTCGGGCAGGATCGTGAATGTGTCGAGCATTCTGGGCTCGGTGAGCTTGCAGGCGATGAAGGGTTCGCCGACGTACAACACGAAGCTGTTTGCGTATAACGCGTCGAAGGCGGCGCTGAATGTGCTGACGATCTCGCTGGCGCATGAGCTGAGGGGAACGAAGATCAAGGTGAACTCGGCACACCCAGGATGGGTGAAGACAGAACTGGGCGGGAGTGCGGCGCCGATGAGTGTGGTGGATGGAGCGAAGACCGCGGTGGAGCTGGCGACGCTGGGTGAGGATGGGCCTACCGGTGGCTTCTTCCACGCGGGGGGAGAGATCGCGTGGTAGCTAGTTGTCTGTGCTTTACTTGCGGGCGAGTTCCCAGGCCTTGGCGTACTTCCAGCTGACGTAGACGGAGTGGTAGAGATGGAGGAGTAGGCCTTCGCGGCCGTCGAGGAAGCCGAGGCGGACGATGTAGTTGTAGAAGAAGGTCGCCAGCGGGTTGAGGACGACGTTCCAGAAGAAGCTGAAGGGGTTGCGGCTGGTCTTGCCGCGGGCGGCGGTGAGGCGCGCCATCTCGTTGCTGTAGCGGCCCATGTGCTCGAGGTAGAGCGGCAGGGTGGGGTAGGCGTAGTGCAGGAGATCGCCTTGGATGCGGCCGGTAGGACCGTCATGGAAGGGCGTGCTGTGGGGGCTGCCTTCGTTTGTCATCCGTGCGGCGCAGCGACGGAAGAGGCGTAGCTTGCGGTCGGGATAGAAGCCGCCGTGGCGCATCCAGCGGCCAAAGATCTGGTTGCTGCGGTTGATCCAGTAGGCTTCGAAGGGTGGAGAAACGCCTGGCGGGATACTGCTGAGCAGCGTTCGGATGTGTTGCTGGAGCGGCGCGGACAGGACTTCGTCGGCGTCGAGCAGGAGGATCCAGTCGGAGGTGCACTTGTCGATGGCAGAGTTCTTCTGGCCGCCGTGGCCCTTGAAGGCTTCGACGAAGACCCTGGCGTTGTAGCTGCGGGCGATCTCGAGGGTGCGGTCGGTGGAGAAGGAGTCGACGATGACGATCTCGTCGGCGAAGCGAACGGAGTCGAGGGTGCGCGGAAGGTTGGCCTCCTCGTTCATTGTGATCATGGCGACGGAGAGGGTCATGATCAGCTATGCCGTGAGCGTGATCGAGGGGTTGTCGAGCTGCTCACGGAGCAGGCGTTCGGTGAGGGTGCGGAGGTCTTCGCCGGTCTTGGGGAGGGTGAAGGCGTGTGTGGCTTCGTTCCACTCGAGCTTGTACGACGTGGAGAGTGCAGAGATCCAGACCTGGCGGACGGGGGTGTTGGGTGTGAAGACGAATTTGGCCGCGCCGTCTTCGAAGAGAACGTTGAGGACGCCATTCTTCTCATCGGTCTCGAAGCCGCCGTCTTCCTCGGCACGGAAGAGGGTCTGCTTGAGAGCTTCCAGGGCTTTGTCGGATTCGTTGCGAAAGGTGGTCTCGTCGATCATGCAGAGACTAGTGTAACGGTTGCTCGTGCTGCGGGGCGATGCAGGGAGTGGGGTTGGCGGCGGGCTCGAAGTGCAGGGCGGTGTCAGAGAAGACGAAGGGCTGGCAGGTGAAGGTACGGAGGTGGGCGGCCTCAAAGGTCTCGGCGCGAGCGATGGGGTCAGTGGCGTCGTTGGTTTTGACGTGGCCGGTGGCGGTGACGAGCAGGAAACGGTGCTCGGGATCGGTGGCGTCGGGCTGGAGCCAGCGCTCGATGATCTCGCAGGGACGCTGATGGGTGGGATCGCAGGAGCGTTCGGTGGAGGCGAAGCTTATGGTGATCACGGCGCGGCCGTTGAGGATGCGGAGGTGGGCTTCGCTTTCGGTGAAGTCGCCGTTGGAGCCGTTGGTGGTGGTGTGGAAGATGGCGGCGTAGCGTCGGCGCTCGATGAGGGAGCGGTCGGCACGAAGGAAGGTGGAGGGCGTCGTGGTGGGATCGCTGAAGGCGGTGGGGTAGATGACGGTGGCGATGCGGTGCCACTCGTCGTCTTCGGGCATCAGGATGGCGCTGACGAGGTGTTGGTCGAGTTCGACGGTGAGGATGGCGTCGAGTTCGTTGGTGTTGCCGAGGGCGAGAAAGTCGAGATGGATGGAGTGGGGGAAGGGGATGTGGACGTGGTCGAGGTACTGGCCGGGAGCGCCGATGGCGGCAAGCGCGGCGGTGCGGGTGCGGTCGTCAGAGGATTGCAGTTGGAGGATGAGGGATTGCGGCGCGGAGACGCCGTAGTTGACGGTGGAGAATTGGAGCGCACCGAGGCTGGAACTGATGGGAAGGATGGTCTGCGGCGCGACGACGGCCTTGGGCGGCGGGGCAGTAGGTGGGGAGGATCCGGCGTCGTGACGCTGTGCCGAGGCTGTGCAGAGTACGCAAAACAGCGCAAGCGGCACGGCGGCGAGTGATCGAAAAGCGCGCATGAATAGAAAACCAGACAACACTTCAAAAAATACACTAAAAGCGTGTGGCGGCATTTCAACATTCCGTGGTGGGGTCGAGGGCTTATGGCGCGGGCTGTACCAATCCGGAGCCTTTTGGGGGACTCGCCCAATCCCTTCAGGCCTCGGCATTCCTTCAGAATCTCAGCGGCTACCAGATATTCTGCTTGCACCTTCCGCGCTACGGGCTGATTTCTTGTCTAAGGAACACTTTTCAGCTGGTTATTTACCTGACTCAGGTAGTCGCTGTCGTTTGGCTCACCTATTCGAGATCCTGCACGATAAGATTGTTCCCATCATGCCGGCTGCATCTCAGTCCGCTGAAGTCACACTCCACGGTTCGGTGCTGGTGCTGTTGCAGTACGACGTGTGTGAGGCCATTCGCCTGGACCAGTTGCAGGAGCTTATTCGCGCACGCACGGTTAAGCTGCCCAGCCCGAAGCATCCTACGCCGGGATATGTCCGCTATCAGAGACCGCCGGTAGTCGACTCGCTGGAGACGCTGGTCCTCGAAAGCGGAGAACGGCTCCAGGGCGAAATCAAATACTACGATTATGGCGTGCTGAGCGTCGTCTTCGAACTGGTCTTTACGGGAGGATGGGAGAAGCTGACGGGGCTGGCGAGCAGGTGGGTGTGGGATGTCGATTTTGCGGCGCAGGCGACAGAGATTGTCCGTGGCAGACTGGAACGGGCCGCCCCTGCTCTGATAAAGCCATATAAGGAGTGGCTGAGCGAAGACTACCTGATCTTTCATGTCCGGGAGATCAATGGCTCACCATCCGCCACCGATCTGATCCAGCAGCACGGCTCGCGCATCGCTCAGGTGGTTCGCGGAGATACCGGGAGACTAGCTGAGAGCGAGTGCAATGAAGTACTCCAGTCTCGCATCTCATACTATGAGAACGATTTGGCAGTGATCGGCTGGAACGCGGCGTTCATCTACGACAGCACGACGGGTGCGGAAACAGCGATCCAGTTGCTGGAATATGCGAACTCGCAATTGCTCGTGTTTAGACACTATGACGATCTGCTGACCAAAGAGCTGGAACGCGTGTACACGCTGCTCGATGAAGGAACGGGCATCTTTGCTCGATGGCGGCTGGCCCGGTCAGCGACCAGCCTGCATACGGTACTGCTCGATGTAGCGGAGTTGACGGAGCATGCCGACAACGCGATTAAATTTCTCAGTGACATGTTCTCGGCCCGTCTTTATAAGCTGGCTGCTTTGAAAGTGGGCGTACCCGACTACAAGGATCTCGTGACTAAGAAGGTACGCACTGCCGAGGAGTTGTATCGCTTTATGGTGGACCAGTTCAACCAGAGTCGGGCATTCTTTCTGGAAATGACGGTGGTCATCATTCTGGTCGTCGAACTGGTGTTTTTATTCTGGGGTAAGCCGTTTTAGAATGATGGAAATTCGACTGCTTTAGTTCCACCCAATCTTGCATTGACATTGTCAGCACAAGAAGAGGCTCCGGTCTGGAGCGCAGCGGTCACTGCTGCTTCGGCGGCGGAGCAAAAAACTGCAGAGACCAATGAGGCTTTAAATTCCTC
>Ga0224555_1003013_pt1 | contig 18276 bp, 20 predicted proteins | sample 714S23034metaG_FD_180687 | JGI IMG/M metagenome (GOLD analysis project Ga0224555, IMG submission 180687) | Peat soil microbial communities from Stordalen Mire, Sweden - 717 S2 30-34 | ecosystem: Environmental > Terrestrial > Soil > Wetlands > Peat | place: Sweden: Norrbotten County, Stordalen...
GGCCCCTGTACCGGTTAGGCCACCGTGACCGGGCTTTATTGCGGGCGGGTGTTATGGGATTGTCCGGCGTGAGTTCAGCAGGGTGTTCCAGGGATCCGCGTTGACACCGCCCACTTCCCGGAGGAGGTTCGACTTATGGGACACAACCTGGCGCGTTATGCCACTCTGATCTTGCCCGTCCGGGCCGATGGGCTCCCCCCGTCTGGGAAACTGATCGTGAACAACTTGCGGGTCAAGGGGTGATCGACAGCCCGACGAAACGCAGGCGGATCCAGCTGCGCGACCGTTCCGACCGAGATGTCCCAAGAACTGATCGCTAGCGCTTCAGCCACACAGCGGCGTGCCTTGAGAAGGTTAGAGGCCGCTGCCAGACCTACGGACTTTCGTATCCGCAGCTGCGCGAGCATGATCAACGCCTCCGCCTGCTGGTCCGGGTCGGTGATGGCGCGAGCCAGGTCCTCGGCGGGGGCGTCTGAGCGGTGAGTTTCGGGCGAGTTGTGTCACTAACGTGTCGCTCTCGGGGCATCCAATCCGCCCGTCATCGCCGGTCTGGCCCATCTGCATGACGCGTAATCGGCGCCGGATCAGTAATGGTCATCCGCGTTGAAATTGGTCGAGACAATGGCGCCAATCTGTACGAGGATGAAGCCATGCGATTCCTTGTCATGCTTGCGGGCTTCGCCGCCGTGCTCGGGGTGGCCACGCCGGCACAGGCCGATCCGGGCAATTCGGGGCCCGACGCGAGCTTTTTGGCGGCGCTCAACAAGGCCGGCATCACGTACCAGGACCCAACTGTCGCCGTCGCGGTCGGCAAAAAGGCGTGCGAACTGATGGACCGGGGCAATCCCGAAGTCGACGTCATCAAGAGCGTGTCGTCGAGCAATTCGGGATTTACCGTCGACGGCGCCGCCCAGTTCACCATGATCGCGGCGAGCGCTTACTGCCCCCAGCACATGGGGCAACCGATCACGCAGGCCCCGCCAACTCCGCTACCGCCGCAGCAATCGCCAATCATCGACTTTCCAATAATCACACCGGGAGCTGGGTAGGCACAGCCGGCAGCCCACGCTAGGCGAGGTGCCCGCCGCAACCACTGGTAACAATGGTGCGTGGCGATGCGCAGGGTGAGCCGAGCTGAAGCCACAGAAATGCTGTCATGGCTGGTGCGCCGGTCACCCGCACAGGGCGTGACGGGGGTATGACCCACGTTGCTGGGCCGATTCGATCGGGTTGCTGCACGCCATGTTCAAACGCCCCGGGCTGCGCCCTCTTGAGCGGCGCCGCCAAGCCGTCGCCACGGCCATTCCACTGGGATAGGCCTCGATGACCCACTACACCGGGCGCGCCCGGCGTTGGCCGCTCTGCGTTGATCCTCGGGGCTATTGGCCTCTAGATGCTTCGGTTGTGCAACCTAGACAAGGTGCCCGGTCGGCAGGGTTGCATCTTTGCCACGTCCCGATGGCGGTGATCGCCGAGTGGCTGGGTCACGCCGACGCGTCGATCACGGCGAACATCTACGCCCACTCTCAGCGCGATGCGTTGGGGACTGACGGCGCAGTGGAGCTGCACGGCGGGGCGGGCCTTTACAGTTCGAGTCCGTAGTCGCGGTCCATGCCGCGCTCGGCGGCGCGTCCGATGTCGGCGGCGAGGTGTTTGTAGCGCTCGTAGAACGCGCGTTGGGCGGCGGTGTGGTCGCGCCAGGCCTGGCGGCGTGCGGCGCGGCGGGCGTCGTGGCGGTCGAGCAGCCGGCCAACGATGTCGGGGAGCAGCTCGCGGTCGGTGTGTTCGGCTTCGGCGTGCATGGTGTGGGGCCGCCCATCGTTGGCCAGGATCATCCGGAAGTAGTGGGCAGCGGCGTATTTGGTGCCGCGCCGCAACTCATGCACGTCTGCGCTGGCGACAGGGGTGGTGTGTTCGTGGTCGGCTTCGCCGCTGAAGTGGGTGTAGATGTAGGCGTGGTTGGTGTCGCGGCCGCGGCTCATGGCCACGTAGGCCATGGCCTGGCTGGCGGATTCGGCGATGGCGGTGTGCGCGGTGTCGGCGGTGACGCCTTGGGCGGTGTGCACGGTGACGGCGTAGCCCAGGTGGACATGCTCACGCAGATAGTCGCTTTCAAACACCACGCGGGCGTTGTCGGTGAGCCGTTCGGCGGCGATGCGGTTGGTGACCTGGTCGATGCCGGCGACGCGCCAGCGGTTGCCGTTGCGCACCTGTTCGGGGTGATCTCTGTCCGCGCCGGACGCGGCTAAGACCGGGATGCGGGCATCGTTGTGGCGGCTGATGATGAGGTCGCCGACGCGGATCGTCTGGTCGCGGGCCGCGTTTGCGGTGGGGCCGTCGGCAGCGAGAGTGTGGTGCAGGCGGCGGTTGAGGGCGTCGGCCATTTCCCAGGTGTCACACACCAGTAGTGCATCCTTGTCGGCGGCGTCGGCGGCCAGGTAGGCGTCGAGCGCGTCGGCGGCCATCGCGACCTGGTCACCGGTGTGCAGCCGGTGGTGGGTGCGATACCAGCCCACCGCTTTGCGGAGCCGGTTGCCGTGCGCGGCGCGCAGCGCCAACGAGGCGCCGCGCTCTTCGGGGTCACGCATCCGCCACACCTGCGACAGGCGCTGGGCCCACGGCAACTCATCACAGAGCTGCTCGAACATGCCGCCGCGCGCCTTGACCGGCGCCAACTGATAGGGATCTCCCACCAGCAGCGTCTTGGCCCGGGCGGCGGTGGTGGCTTCCAGCAAGCGGCGCAACTCATGGGTGCCCACCATGGAGGCCTCGTCGACGACCAGCACGCTGCGCGCATCCAGCGCTAACTGTCCGGTGTCGAGGAGCTGCAGCGCTTTGGCCACCGTCAACCCGCGATCCCCGGCGCCGTCCTGCATCGCCTCGTCGACCGCCTTGCCCGTCGGTGCCACCACCAGCACCTGTTTGTGTCCACGGGCCGCGCCCGCGCGCAGGGCGCGCAGCGAATGTGTTTTGCCCGCCCCGGCCGGCGCGCACAGCGGCTGCACCAAAAACGGCGACGCCGCGATGTTGCGCACCGCGCGCGCCTGATCCGCCCACAATCCCGCAACGTCGTCGCAGCGCACATCCAACCGTGCGCGGTTATCGGCCGCATCAACCAGGCCGAAGATGCGGGCCTCTTCGGCCATGATCACATCCAGCGTGTATTTCTCGTGACCCTCGCGCTGGTGTGCGCGCCGTGGTGCGCTGATGCGCACCCCCACCGCGTCGACGATCTGCTCGATCAGTTCCCGCGGCTCACCAGCGACATCGACGGGCAGTTGAGCGCCGATCAGCTCCACCATGTCCGCGCGAGTGAAGGCCGCCTTGTCGATGTGTGCGGCCATCTCGGCCACACGTGCGCGCTCCAGCGCGCGCCGCGCTGTGCGCTGCCGCTGGGCGCGCGCGCCGTAATGCGCGCCGCGGTCCAGCACGAGACCGCGCGTATCGGCGCGCCACTGCTCCTTGAGCGTCTCCCAGGCCAGTGCTTCCGGTTTGGCCGGCCGGGTGGCCTTCTGCGCGGCCGCGGTCTGCGCGGCGCTGAGTTTGCCGTCGACCACCACCAGGTTGCTGTGCGCCCATTGCCGTAGCCGGGTGGAACGCTGCGACCACGCTGTGAGGCAATCTGGGTCGACGCCGGCGATCTCAGCCATCCCGGTGAACGGGTCGACCGGCTGCCATTCGACGCCACGTTCGGCGCGCAGCTCGTGGCGCAGGGTGGCTTGGTAGATGATGCCGGCGGCCTTGGCCTCGTGATACAGCGACTTGGAATCCAGTGACACCAGTGTCCCGTCGTTGCGGGCTTGCCGGTTGGGCACGATGACGTGGGTGTGCAGGTGCGGGTCGCCGCACCGGGAGGTTTCGTGTTGGTAGGCGATCGCCGCCAACCCCGGCAACCGCTGCAGATCTTTTGTCCCGGTGAGTGGGTTGTGCACTCGGGTGTAGCCGGCGTGCTCGTGCAGATAGGTCATCGCCGCGTCGACGGCCCGCAGATGGGCGGCCTGCATGACTTTTTCTCCGACGTCGTCGGTCAACGCTCGCAGCAGCGACACGCTCTTGGGGGCAGCGAAAGTCAGGTCGAATCCGTGCACGCTGGTCTTGGCAAATGCGCGCCCGCTCGCTGCGTTGGGTGCGATTCCGTCATCGAGCCAGCGCTGCACCACCTCTGGGTCAACCGGGCCGCCATCGGCGGCGCACCCATCCAACCCGAGCAGCTCGGCGGTACGGGCGGTGTCCCCGGCGATTAGCCATGTCGGCGTTCGGGTGTCGCGCTCGGAGTAATACTCCCCCAGCCCCCCGTTGGCGCGTTGACGATCCATCGCACCCTTTTTGGCTTCGCGGGCGGTGTCGTTGTAGTAGTTAATGCTCCAACGCGATAACCGCGAGATCGTCAACACTTGCGACCACCTCACGACCCGGGTGAACGAGGCCGCCTGCGGCGGACCGTGTTTCGGGCACGATCAGCGCGCCCAAAATCAGTATTGCACCCTTGTGCCAATGTGCCGTGCAGAAATTTCGAAGCACGAGCGATGGAAATAACAGGGCCGCAATGGTTTTGGTATGAGTTGAGAATAGATGAATGGCGTTGAGTGTGGACGGTAGTGCGTTGAGAACGATTGAGTTGCTGTGATGACAATCGAGGGTGAGTTGCCGTGAATCGAGTCGGCTGCCCGCGCGCGACCGGGCTCGCGATCGTCGTCAGCGCCGAAACTTTTGCATAAAGCAGTATCCGGGGAGGCTTACGCTCATGTAATACCGCGTCGATCGCAAGCGGGAAGGATCGAAACGCCATGGGCGACAACGTCAACGAAAGGTGGCTAAGTCGCCAGGAACTTGCTGATCGCTACGCGCTGCCAGTCAAGACGCTCGCGCAGTGGGCTTCGAAAGGAACCGGCCCGCGTTACGCACGGATGGGTCGACACGTCCGATATCGCCTCAGCGACGTCGTCGACTGGGAATCTGCGCGGATCGACGACCTACGTGAGGCCACAGAGCCTGCCGCGGCAACGCGCCACGCGTTCGAACAGCTCGCGCATACGGCCTCTCAAGACGCAAACGAGGACAGCCTCGGGAATGTGCCATGATCCCCATCATTTATGACCTCGCAGAGGCGGCGCGCATCCTCGGATTCTCCGAGTCCTACCTTCGAGCGAAACTTCGCGATCGAACCTTCGCCGGCATGAAACGAGCGGGCAGATGGGCGATGACCGAGGCCCAGATCGAAGCAGCGATCGAGTCGATGTGTATCGATGCACGGGCAGCGGATCCGCCTCGGCCTTCGAGATTGTCGAAGCACAGCCGATTCGCGAAGCGCCTGAACGTTTCCCGGATTGGACGCCTGCCGAGCTCGTCGAGTTCCTCTGCCGCACGCACGCCGGCTGCTACCGCGATACCGAGGTCACGCGCATCGAGTGACGCTACCTCGACGCGGCACGTGAGTCGGACAAGACGGGTGAGAAGGACCTACCTCGAAGAGGACGACCTACAGGAGGAATGCAATGGCCGAGCTGATTGCGGTCCCGGCGGTGATGGCACGCCTCGGCATCGGTCGCACGAAGCTGTACGAGTTGATCGACTCGGGTGAGCTGCGCAGTGTGAGAATCGGTTCGCGCCGATTTGTTACCGACGCAGCGCTCGACGAGTTCATCACACGTCTCGACGAAAGAGCGCAGCGCCTTACCGGATAGAGATTCCAGGAAGGACCCGCGCACGATGCCGCGCCAGCAGCTCCCCCCACAGATCAAGAAGATCACCCTCAAGAACGGCAAGGTCCGCTACCACGTCAAGGAGAACGGCCGCGTCGACCCGATCACCAAACAGCGCCCCAAGCTCGACAAGCGATTCGACACCGCGCAAGAAGCGCGCGACGCCCTGCGCGACTTCCAGTACCAGACCGCTCGGGGCACCTACGTGATGCGCTCGACACTCACCGTCGAGCAGGCTTGCGCGGACTGGCTGGCCGGCCGACACGGTCTGCGCAAGTCGGCCAAGGCCGCCTACCGCAATGGTCTGCAACCACTGCGTGACCGGCGCGGCGAAATGCCGATCCAGGCGCTGGAGAAGCGACATCTCGATGAACTCGTCACCGACCTGATGGCGGGCGGCGTCGTGCCGGTCCACGTGAAAGAGGGCCGCGGTGTGCGGGGACGTTACCGGCGGCCGTGGAAGGCCACCACGATCAATCCGATGCTCAACTACCTCGAGTCGATGCTCAATGAGCTGTTCAAGCAGGGCAAGGTCAACTACAACGTGGCCGCGCTGGTCGACCGCCTGCCGGTCAGCAAGGTGCCCATGCAGACCTTCACCACAGTCGAGGTCGAGAAGCTCCTCGACACCATCGCCAAGGACCGGCTCGGACACGTGTGGCACCTCGCGCTGATCGGCCTGCGGCGCGGTGAGCTGTGCGGGCTGCGCTGGACCGACATCGACTTCGAGGCGCAGACGATCAGCATTGAGATCACCCGCGTCGTCGTCGACGGCGAGGTCGTCGAGGGCGACACCAAGTCCGAGACCTCGACCCGTGTGCTGCCGCTCACCCCGGAGTTGCTGGCGGCGCTCAGGGCCGCCACGCGCATGCAGGCCGAGGAGCAGCTCGCCGCCGGGCGGCCCGCCTACGAGCGCAGCGGCTACGTCGTCGTCGACCCTCTGGGGCGGCGCTACCACCCCGACACGCTGTCCGACTACTGGGCTGCCGCGTGTGCGAAGGCGGGCGTGAAGCGCATCCGGCTGCACGACGCCCGGCACACCTGCGGCACGCTGATGCACCTGGAGCACAACGTGCCGGTGGCGATCATCTCGGCGTGGCTCGGGCACGCCGACACCGCGTTCACTATGCGCACCTACGTGCACAACCAACCGGAGAAGCTGGCCCTCGCGGCCGAGAGCATCTCGTCGTGGACGAGGCGTAAGAAGTCCGCACAGTAGGGAGTCTGACCTGCGATTTCGTTCTTCCTCGCCGGTCCGGGAATCGAAAGCGGTTCTCGGACCGCTTTTTCGGCCCCATATGGGGCGAAGTCCCGATTTCCGCCGCCCGGCGTGACGGCACGGAATCGAGTTGACGGCAAATGACGGCAAGAACGCGATCTTGATCGCTGTCGGGATCGCGACATGACCCGTGAACCGCGCTTTTGTGGAGCCTCCTGTCAGGATTGAACTGACGACCTTTCGCTTACAAGGCGAGTGCTCTACCACTGAGCTAAGGAGGCCGGTTTTAACCGGTGTCAGCCTAGCGGGGCGACGATGCGGGCTGGAACGGCCCGCGGAGGAGCCGCGCAATCGAGCCTAGCGGGGCGACGATGCGGGCTGGAACGGCCCGCGGAGGAGCCGCGCAATCGAGCCGGCGGCTCACTCGTCGTCGGGGCCCGAGCGCTCGTGGTCGATAACACGTTGGGAGCGCACCGTCCGCGGCGGCCCAGTCCGCCGGGGGCGACGGCCGGGCAGCGGAATCCGCTCGGCGATGCTGCTCAGCGGGTTGACTACGAAGGTCAGCGACATCACCGCCTCCTGCAGCGTGGCGATGGCCGGCTCCAGTGCCTCCATCCCGGGCGCGAGCCGGCTCAGGGTGTCGGCGACTGCGGCGAGTTGCTCAAGAGGCCCGTTCCTGGCGGTGAGCTTATCGATCAGACCGCCCTCGGCGAGAAGCCGATCGGCCAGCCCGTCCTCGGCGAGGATCCGCTCGATCAGCCCGTCGTCGGCGACCAGCTGATCCACCAGCCCACCGCGCTGCAGCGCGCGTTCCAGCCCACCGCCTTCGGCGGTTAGCCGGTCGAGCAGACCATCTTGCTGGGTCAGCATGTCGAACACCCCGCCCGGGCGCAGCAACCGATCGATCGGCCCGTCAGTTGCAAGGGCACGGCCGAGAGGCGCGTCGTCGTCCAACAGCCGCGCCAGTCGGTTAGCCCGGGTAATCGCATCGTCGATGCCCAGCATGTGCGTGACCGCGTTGGACCTGCTCGTCGTGCCCGCTTCACCCAGGGTTCGGTGTGCCAGGCCAAGCGCCGACGTCGCAATGCCGAGGCCCGCGTCAGCGGCGGCGAGCCCGACTCGCACAGGTGCGGTGGCGATGCTCGCCAGGCTTTTGCCGAGATTCATCACCCGAGTCTATTCAGGCCGGGCGATATCCCGTGGTCGTTGGCCGCGATCCGGCTGGCACTGAACTCTCAGCCGCAGCACAGGCGCCTTGGAGGATTCCCTTAGCTAAGTACGAGGGAATTGACCCCATGGTCGCGGAAATCGCAGAAGTAACGGCACCGGAGGCGCGGGTACTCGTCGTCGACGACGAAGACAACATCGTCGAACTGCTGTCGGTAAGCCTCAAATTCCAGGGGTTCGAGGTGCACGCGGCCACCAATGGACAGGCGGCGCTGGATTTGGCCCGCGAAGTCAAGCCGGATGCGGTGATCCTCGACGTGATGATGCCCGGAATGGACGGCTTCGGGGTGCTGCGCCGACTGCGCGCGGACGGCATTGACGCACCTGCGCTGTTTCTCACCGCCCGTGACTCGTTGCAGGACAAGATCGCCGGGCTGACGCTCGGTGGCGACGACTACGTCACCAAACCGTTCAGCCTCGAAGAGGTCGTCGCCCGGTTGCGAGTCATCTTGCGGCGCACCGGTAAAGGCATCACCGAGGACCACAGCGCCCGCCTGACGTTCGCCGACATCGAACTCGACGAGGAAACTCACGAGGTGTGGAAGGCCGGCGAGCCAGTTTCGTTGTCGCCCACGGAATTCACGCTGTTGCGTTACTTCGTGATTAACGCAGGCACCGTGTTGAGCAAACCGAAAATTTTGGATCACGTCTGGCGTTACGACTTTGGCGGTGACGTCAACGTCGTCGAGTCTTATGTGTCCTATCTGCGTCGCAAAATCGACACCGGTGAGAAGCGCCTCCTGCACACCCTGCGCGGAGTGGGCTATGTCATGCGCGAGCCGCGATGACAAGCATCCGGTTGTCGGCGCAAGGCCGCACGTTGGCCGGATAATGAGCCGATGCTGAAACGGCTGCGCGCAACCGTGCCATTGCGGGTTGGCTTGGTCGCCGCGACCCTGCTGCTGGCGGCATGTGGGCTTGCGGTTTCGGGTATCGCGGTCACATCGATCCTGTACGACAGTCAGATTCGCCGAGTCGATCGCAACTTGCTCGACGCGAGCCACGGCTGGGCCCTGGCGACCAGAACGACGTCGCCGGGGCTACATCTCCCTACGGCCGATCGCCCTCCGTCGAACTATTACATCCGCAGCACTACCCCGGATGGGCGCACCTGGTCGGTGGCCAACGACACTAGGCCAGAGCCTGCGTTGCCCGCGAACAACGACGTGGGTCCGACGCCGAGAACAGTTGGCTCGGTTGAGCATTCCAGCACTAAGTGGCGCGCGGTGTCGGTGCGAAGTCCGCGCGGCAGGTTGATCACTGTCGCCTACGACCTTTCCGATTTTCTGCAGACCGACCGCTCGCTGGCCTGGTTGCAGTTGGGCATTGGTGCTGCCGTCCTGCTCGCGCTGGGTTTGGCCAGCTATGCGGTCGTGTCCCAGAGCCTGCGACCGCTGACTGAAGTCGAACACACCGCCGCGGCAATCGCCAGCGGTCAGCTGGATCGCCGTGTGCGCGAACGTGATGCACGAACCGAAGTGGGCCGGTTGTCGTTGGCGCTGAACGGGATGCTGGCGCAGATTCAAACAGCGGTGGCATCGTCGGAGTCGTCGGCGGAGTTGGCCCGCAGTTCAGAGGAACGGATGCGCAGGTTCATTACCGACGCCAGCCATGAGCTGCGCACCCCGTTGACCACCATTCGTGGTTTCGCCGAGTTGTATCGGCAAGGGGCGGCACGCGATATGGAGCAGGCGATGTCGCGGATCGAGGGCGAATCGCGCCGGATGAGCCTGCTGGTCGAAGATCTGCTGCTGCTGGCACGGCTGGACGCCCAACGCCCGCTGGAGAGCCGCCGGGTGGATTTGCTGGCGCTGGCCTCCGACGCCGTACATGATGCTCGCGCGATCGCCCCGCACCGCAAGATCACGCTGGATGTGGTTGACGGACCGGGGATTCCAGAGGTGCTCGGTGACGAGTCCCGGCTACGCCAAGTCCTCAGCAACTTGATGATCAATGCCGTGCAGCACACTCCGGGTACCGCTGATATCGCGGTGCGCGTCGGCACAAAGGACGACGATGCGGTTCTGGAAGTCATCGACGACGGGCCTGGCATGTGCGAGCAGGACGCGCAGCGCGTGTTCGAGCGGTTCTATCGTGCGGATTCGTCGCGGGCGCGGACCAGCGGCGGTTCCGGACTCGGGCTGTCCATCGTCGACTCCCTCGTCCGCGCTCACGGTGGCAGCGTCACAGTGACCACGGCGCCCGGACATGGCTGCCGCTTCCACGTGAGTCTGCCGCGTATCGCCGACCTGCCTGTGCGGGCCGGTTAGCCGGGTATCAACTCGGCAAGCACCGCCTTGATTTTGGCCTGCGCCTCATCGAGGGATTCCGCAGACGGGTTGCGATCGACGTTGGCGAAGCCGAAATCGCTCAGGCTGCGAGTCGGGAAGACGTGGACGTGCAGGTGGGGCACCTCGAGTCCGGCGATGATCACCCCGGCACGGTCGGCGTCGAATGCCCGGCAGACGGCCTTGCCGACTAGCTGGGCGACCGACATGATCCGGCCGAACACCGCGGTGTCGATGTTCTGCCATTGATCGATCTCTGCTCGCGGCACCACCAGCGTGTGTCCCTGGCTCATCGGCTCGATGGTCAAGAAAGCGACGACGTCGTCGTCCTCGTACACGAACCGGCCCGGCAGTTCGCCGTTGATGATTCTGGTGAAAATGGTGGCCATGGCTGCAGCATATGGGCCGCCCGTTCGAGTCTAGGCAGTTCCGCCGTCGATCAACGCGGAAAGCTCGGTCACCGACCACGGTGTTGCGTCGTGGTGGTCTCGGTAACCGATCAGATCGGGGGCGGCTCGTGGGAATCGCCCGACGAAACCACCTGCGGCAACGAAGATTTCGCCGGTGATCTGCTTGGCAAGGTCGCTGGCCAGGTAGACATAGGTCGGTGCGGCGTAGTCCGGCGCTGCGACGTCCAGCGCACCCTGCATCGAGACGTCGTCCAGCAGCCCCCTGCGGTTCAGGTCGGTGATGTGGGCGACGTAGTCCTCTCCGGTGGACAGCCGCGTCTTGGCGCCGGGGCACACCACATTGGCCCGTACACCGTGCCCCTTGAGTTCGGCGGCGATCGCCAGTGTCAGGCTGTTGACCGCGCCCTTGCCGGCCGGATACCCGGTGCCGCCGTAGTCGCCGAGGAACGCGAACGAGCTGGTGTTGACGATGCTGCCGCCGCCCTGCGCGACCATTTTGGGTGCGGCGGCACGGCAGGTCGCGAACACCGTGCCCAGGTGCGCGTCGAGCAACTCCGCGAACTGCGCCGGGCTGATGTCGAGGATGGACGAGCCCGGCGGTTCGGCGATGCCGGCGCAGTTGACCAGGATGTGGACGCCACCGAACTCGTTAATGCACCTGTCCACCAAACACTCTGCGACCGCCTGATCGGACGGCGACCCGGGATGGGCGATCGCGCGCCCGCCCGCGGCGGTGATCCCCTCGGTGGTGGACTGGGCGGCATCGGCGTCTCGGCCGTTGATCACCACGCCGGCACCGTGCTGCGCCAACAACGCTGCGACGGCTGCGCCGATGCCCCGCGACCCGCCGACCACGACAGCGCCGCGGTCGGCGAGCAGTGAGCTCACTCCTCGGTGCCGAAGGTCATCGCGTCGAGGTTCCAGTAGCCGCGCATATTCGCGATCAGCCCGGCGTCGTTGACCCGGTAGGTGAACACGCCACGTACGCTGCTGGTGATTCCGTTGTCAAACTTGCTGCGCAGCACCAAGATATGCGCGACCTCGTTGGGGTCGCTGGACGGAAACGTCTCCTCGCAGGTGATCCTCAGCTGGTTGGCGGCGATGTTGGTGTCGTAGAACTCGGCGACGCCTTCCTTGCCCCGCACGCCGGTGCCGTCAGGGTTGGTGACGGACTTGCCGATCGGGTCCTCGACGACGACGTCGTCGGCCATCAGCGCCAGCCAGCCTTCCCGGTCGTGGGCCTGGACGCAGCGCCATGACGACTGCGAGGCGGTCAGTGCGGGGGACTGCTGAACAGTTTCGGCAGACATGTTCACTCGGCTCAGCGGTCGGCGTCGGTATAGCGGATGACGCCGCGAATGTTCTTGCCGTCCAGCATGTCCTTGTAGCCGTCGTTGATCTGCTCGAGCTTGTACTGACGGGTGATCATGTCGTCGAGGTTGAGCTTGCCGGCTTTGTACATCGACAGCAGCTGGGGAATGTCGAACTGAGGGTTGCCGCCACCGAAGATGGTGCCCTTGATCGTCTTCTGCATCAGGGTCAGCATCGCCAGGTTCAGGGTCACGTTGGTGTCCAGCAGGCTGCCGATGGCGGTCAGCACGCAGGTGCCGCCCTTCGCGGTCAAGATCATGTAGTTCTCCACGTCGGCCCCGAGTAGCTCGCCGACGGTGACCACGACTTTGTGGGCCATCAGGCCGTGCGTCACTTCCATGATCCCGCCCATCGCGGCGAAGATGTCCGGGTAGACGTGCGTTGCGCCGAACTTTAGGGCCTGGTCGCGCTTCCACTCGACCGGGTCGATCGCGAAAATGTTGCGGGCACCAGCGGTGACGGCACCCTGCAGCGCCGCCATGCCGACCCCGCCGATACCGACGATCGCGACGTCCTCTCCCGGCCGGACGTCGGCGGTGCGAACCGCCGAGCCGTAGCCGGTGGTGACGCCGCAGCCGACCAGCGCGGCGACCTCGAACGGGACCGACTCGTCGATCTTCACGACCGAGCTGCGGTGCACGACCATGTACGGAGAGAACGTGCCCAGCAGCGTCATCGGGAAGACGTTCTCGCCGCGGGCCTGGATGCGGAAGGTGCCGTCGGAGACCGCGGCGCCGCCAAGCAGTCCGGCGCCGAGGTCGCACAGGTTACGCAGGCCGGCCTGACAGGTCGGACAGGTGCCGCAGGACGGGATGAACGACAGCACCACGTGGTCACCCTCGGCGATGTCCTCAACGCCCGGGCCCACTTCGGTGACGATGCCGGCGCCCTCGTGGCCACCGAGGACCGGGAAGCCGGCCATCGGGATGCCGCCGGTCACCAGGTGGTGGTCGGAGTGGCACATGCCGGCCGCTTCCATCTGGATCTTGACTTCGTGCTTCTGCGGGTCGCCGATTTCGATTTCCTCGATCGACCAGGGCTGGTTGAACTCCCAGATCAGCGCGCCTTTTGTTTTCATGAAAGACCTCCAACAGAATGCCCTGACCCGAGTGTCGGTGAAAGGGACCGGCCTGGGCCGGACGGCAATTTAGAACGTGTTCTCATTCGAAGCCCATTATGACCTGCGTCACCGTGTTGTAAACAACGGGGATCACCAGATCCCTACCGGAGCCTGTCCCAGCGGGTAGTAGCCGGGCAGCTTCTCACCGGCCACGCTGCGTTCGATGCGCTTTTGCATGCCGGTGCTCAGGTCGCCGGACTCGATGAGACTTGCGAACATCTTCGCGACGTGTCCGAAGTCGAAGAAGTCGCGCTGCCACTCGATGAGCCCGTCGTTGTTGAGGCGGAACCAACTGCCGCCGATGCCGTAGATCTCGTCCTGGGTGCCGTCGTTCTTGTTGACGATCTGCTTCCAGAAACCGACGATTTCGCCCTGCTTGTCGTCGATCAGGACCTTCTGGTACTCGTACACCCAGTTCTCCAGGCCCTCCATCTCCAAGCCAAGAGCGACGTCCCGGATCTCGTCGACCCCGACGCACATCACGTCTTCCTTGGGACCGATGTTCCAGCCGTAGGTGGCCTCAGGAGCGTAGAAGTCGGCCAAGGGTCGCCAGTCGCCGGCTTTTTCACAGTCCTTATTGGCCTGCAGCCAGCGGTCGACCCATGATTCCAATTGCTCACGTGAGTGTGACGCCTCCGACATAATAAGTCAGTCTCCTTTGTCTGTTTTGATTAATAGTGCTTGTGTTGGGCACATTTCGGCGGCCCGCTCGATTTCGTCGCGGGCTTCCTCGGGCGGCTCGGCGTCGAGGATCTCGACTTTGCCGCGTTTGGGCACCCGGAAATAGTCGGGCGCCTCCAGCTCGCACATCGCGTGCCCTTGGCACAGATCCAGATCGGCTTCGACGCGGTAGCCCATCGTCAGCTCCCGTTACGCCGGCGGTAACGCACCTTGGCCGGCCGGGCGAGTTGCACCACCATCTTGGAGTGGTCGTTGTGATAGCTGTCGGCGGGCTGCGCCATCTCGAAATTGTATTCGCGCAACAGAACCGAGAAGATCGCTTTGATTTGCATCTGCGCGAACGCGGCTCCGACGCAACGGTGCCGGCCGGCGCCGAACGGGATCCAGGTCCATCGGTTGACGACGTCGGCCTGCTCGGGCTTGTTGTACCGGTCCGGGTTGAAGGCGTCGGGGTCCGGAAAGTCCTCGGGGATCCTGTTAGAGATCGCAGGGGACGCCGCGACGAAGTCACCTTTGTGAATCGGGAAGCCCTGAACCTCGAACTCGCCCTGCGCCACTCGCATCAGGATGATCAGCGGCGGGTGCAGGCGCAGCGTCTCCTTGACGACGTTGTCCAGCTTCGGGATCTGGCGCAGCGCGTGGAAGCTCACCTCCTGACCGTCGGCGTAGAGCTCCTCCAGCTCGGCCAGCACCTCGGCATAGACGTCGGGGTGGCGGATCAGCTCGATCAGCGTCCACGACGACGTTCCGGCACTGGTGTGGTGCCCGGCGAACATCAACGAGATGAACATGCCGGTTACCTCATCGGCCGAGAACCGGGGATTGCCCTCCTCGTCCTTGATCGACACCAGCACGTCGAGCATGTCGCGATCGGCCTTGTCCTTCGGCGGATTTGCCAGCCGCTGATTCATGATTTCCTGAACCAGCGCAACAAGTTTCACACGGGCTTCGTCGCGGCGCTTGAAGCTCTCGATCGGGAGGTAGGGGTCGACGTAGCACAGCGGATCCGTGCCGCGCTCCAGCTCGTGGTAGTACTCGGCGAATCGGTGGTCGAGCTGCTCGCGGAATTTCAGGCCGATCAGGCAAGCCGTCGACGTGTAGATGGTCAACTCGGAGAAGAAGTCGAGCAGCTCGATCTCGCCCTCGTCGCCCCAGTTGGCGATTATCTTCTTGACTTCGCCCTCGATGGTGGCGGCGTGGCCCTTCATCTGTTCGCCGCGCAGTGCGGAGTTGTGCAGCATCTCCTTACGCCGCTCGGGGCTGGCGTCGAACACCACACCCTTACCGAAGATCGGTGTCATGAACGGGTAGGCCTCGGCCTGGTCGAGATCCTCATCGGCGGAGCGGAAGAAAAACTCGTTGGCCTCGGCGCCCGACAGCAGGATGACGGGCTTGTCGACGAGTTGGAACCACCCGACATCCCCGCATTCTTCACGGACGCGCTTCATCAAACCGATCGGATCGGTGCGGAACTCCTCGAGATGGCCGTGCTCTTCTTCGCCGCCTGAAACCCGGGGCACAATCGCTGTCGTCACTGTCCTGGCATCCCTTCTTCACCGAGCGCCAGTTTTTGGCGTTCCTTGTTGTCAGCCAATGGCGCCTCGGGCTGAAGCTCCATGTTGACCACGAAGCCGCCCCGTGGCGTCTCGGCCACGAACGTGATCGCCCGGGCCAGGTCAGCGGCCCGCAAGAAGTAGTCGTGCCGGGCCTGGCCCCACTTGGCCCAATCCTCGAGCGCGGGCCCGATCGACTCGGCGGGCAAGCTCCAACCCATCGAGGTCTTCGTCGGGCCGGGGTGCACGATCGACGCGCGCACGCCGGTGCCCTCCAGCTCCATCTGCAGGTTGGTGACCATCGCGACCAGCGCAGCCTTCGCGGCGCCGTAGGCACCCATGTGCGGGCGTTGGCGCAGCGCGACGTCGGAGCCCACGAAGATCAGGTCGCCGCGCCGACGCTCGATCATCCCCGGGAGCACCGCGGTGGCCAGCCGGTTGGCCCCGATCAGGTGGATCTGGATCTGCGATTCGAAAGTCGCGGTGTCGATTTCGTGCAGCTTGCCGAAGTAGGTGTCGCCGGCACCGGTGACCAGAACTTCGACGTCACCGAGCTGTTCGGTGACTTGGTGCACGAATCCCTTCACCGACTCGACGTCGGTCACATCGAGCGGCAGGGCTATCGCCTCACCGCCGTCGGCGCGGATCTGGTCGGCGATCTCCTGACACTTGTCGACGCGCCGCGCACCTAACGCCACCGGAAAGCCATGCGCGGCAAGCTCAACGGCGGTAGCCGCGCCGATGCCTGACGACGCGCCGGCGACGATCGCGGGCCGACGGGCGGGATGTGGGTCGAAGCGGGGCATCTAGGAGACCTCCAGGGTCATCGGTAGGTGTGCGAACCCGCGCACGTTGCTGGAATGGACACGGACCGAATTGGCCTCGTCGACCTGATAACCCTTGATCCGTTTGAATAATTCGGTGAGTGCCACCCGGGCTTCCATCCTGGCCAGGTGGGCGCCCAGGCAGAAGTGTGCGCCGCTGCCGAAACTCAGTAATTTGGAACCGATTTCGCGACCGATCACGAAGTCGTCGGGATTGTCGAACGCGCGTTCGTCGCGGTGCCCGGAGCCGGGCAGCAGCAACAGAACGTCGCCGTCGGGGATCGTCGTGTCATACAGGGTCAGCTCGCCGGCGACGGTGCGGGCCAAGATCTGGCTGGAGGTGTCGTAGCGCAGGGTTTCCTCCACCCACAGCGGCACCCTCGACAGATCGGCGTATACGGGGGTCAGCTGATCTGGGTTCCGGTGACCCCAAAAGGCCGCGTTGGCAAGGAGTTTGGTGGTGGTCTCATTGCCGGCGATCACCATCAGGAACATGAAGCCGAGGATTTCGTCGTCGGTGAGCCGGTCGCCGTCGATCTCGGCCTCCAGCAGCGCCGTCGTCAAGTCGTCAGTCGGCTTCTTGCGACGCTCGGCGACCATCTCCTGGTAGTACACGATGAGATTGAGCGAGGCCTCGACCGCCGCGGCCGGCACGTCGGTGACGCCGTCTTCTCGGTGCATGACGCCGTCGGCCCAGGCGCGCACCTGCGCCCGATCCGGATCGGGGACGCCCATTAGCTCGGAGATGACGTCCATCGGCAGCTTTCCGGCGAACTCGTCGACGTAGTCGACCGCACCCGAGGTCGCCTTTTCCACCATGGTGTCGAGGTGCTGCGTTGCAATCTCGGTTACGCGCGGCTCGAGCTCCCGAATCCGCCTGGGCGTGAAGCCTTTCGACACCAGAGTCCGCAGCCGCAGGTGCGCTGGATCGTCCATTGCCAGAAACGACATGGTCTTGGAGGCGTGCGGTCCCCTGGAGGCGGGGTCCAGCGAGACGCCGAAGCGGTTGGACAGCGTGGTGCTATTACGGAAGCCCTGGTGCACGTCGGCGTGCCGGGACAGGGCCCAAAAGCCCAGTTCCTCGTTGCGATACAGCGGTGCCTCGTCCCGCAGCCGCCGGTAGTACGGATAGGGATCCTCGTGGAAGTCGTAGTTGTACGGGTCCAGCAGCGGGCTGTCGATCTGACTGGTCATTGGTCTTCCCCCGTTTTGAGAATGAGGCCGACCGCATAGGCGAGGTGGTCGGCGATCTGGTGATAGGTGTAGGCCCCGCTGGCGGCGTTGACGAGCGCGCCGAAGAACGCCATCTCGAGTACCGATACGGTGCGGGGATCGGCGTCGGGCCCGATGGCCGATGTGATGCGGCGGTGAATCTCGGCGCCGATGCGGTCGCGCACGGACCGGACCGCCGGATCTCCGCCGCCGCCGAGCAACGCTGTCGTGCACGCCGCTGCGACTTCGGGTTCGTCGGCCACGACCAGCGCGAGGTGACGCAGGGCCTTGTCCACCCGAGTCGGCATGGGCTCGTTGACGTCGGTGAAGTAGGGGACCCGTCGCACGAGATCCAGGTAGACCTCGGCGATCAGGTGGTTTTTCGAAGAGAAGTAGGTGTAGGCGGTCGCCGGGGCGACCTTGGCGCGGGCGGCCACCGCCCGCACGGTCAGGTCGGCAGAGGACTTTTCCCGCAGGACCTCAACGCCCGCGGCAAGCACCTTGCGGAAGGTTTCTTCCTGTCGACGGTTGCGCGGCACGTCCCGGGTCGGACCGCCGGCGTCGGGTGTGATCGTGACCACTGGGTCGCTGGACACATGTCCAAGTTATCCGATACCTCCGACACGAGGCAAGCCCGTTCGCTTAAACGACGTTCAAACAGCATATTTA
>Ga0224555_1003014_pt1 | contig 18272 bp, 11 predicted proteins | sample 714S23034metaG_FD_180687 | JGI IMG/M metagenome (GOLD analysis project Ga0224555, IMG submission 180687) | Peat soil microbial communities from Stordalen Mire, Sweden - 717 S2 30-34 | ecosystem: Environmental > Terrestrial > Soil > Wetlands > Peat | place: Sweden: Norrbotten County, Stordalen...
TCTTGGGTCGCATAATTTTCCCCAGTTTCTCCTATAATGACTGCTTCTACTGGGGAATTCTAAACCCGTTTTCGTCGAGTTTCACCTGCTTTTATGCGGCCTTTACCGGTTTTTCAGGATCGACTAACTATGGCTGGACTAAATGGAAGGATGCAGCTCATGCTCTTCGACATAAATCCGCCCTCTCCCAATACGATTTCATACTCGGTTCTATGCGGATTTTGGAGGGCAGATTCGCGCGGGCCGTTGCAGCGAAAAACCACTTTTGCACCAGCGCTGACAATTCGTCATCGCCGCTTGCGGTGACGACGCGCAACGATGGAAGCGCCGAGCCCAATGAGAATGAGCGACAATGTGCCCGGCTCGGGAGTTACCGGCGGCTTGCTAGGCGGCCCCGGAATTGGTCCCGGTCCACTGCCCGGAGGCAAAGGACCCCCTACAAATATCGGCGGTATCGGAGGAGGGATCGGAGGGTTCACTTCCGATTCGTTGTAGGGCGGCGTCGCCGCCACTTCTGGGGGTGCCATGGGAGTGGGAGTTTCCCCGAGGAGTTCCCCGGGGATCTCGGGAAACGGTTCCGGCTCGGGCGGAACAAGATACGCCACAGGCGGTTCTTCTTCGGGCGGCAGGACTGTGCCTGGCTTTCCTGGCGGCAAGACCCCCGCGACCTGGTTGCCGCATACGCAGAGATACATATCCCCTCGCCCGTCGGTGAAGACTCTTGTGCCCGCAGGAATGAGGATCTTCCTGCCGGTCCAATGAATCACCTGTCCGTTCTCCATCTTCCAGTAGGTCACATAACGGTGCAGCGGAAGCGAGGTCTTCACCAAATAAAATCTTTCCGGATTGACGCCGGAAAAGATCGATTGCCAGAACGGATCCCGTAAGAGCGCTTCCCATTTCTTTCGGGATGCCTCTTCCTGATCAGAAACGTTGCTCGGGACGCAAATTCCATGGCGAACCACGGCGTATGGGTTCACCCTGGGAACCGCCGGCGACGCGGATCGCGGCATGGGCGCCGCGTAGGTGAATGCCGACGTTCCGAGGTCGCCTACGCCCGTAGGCGCAGCCGTGGTTCCGGAGTCGGCTACGCCCGTGAGCGCATCCGTGCGCGGCCGGTTCGCCCGCCTATACACCAGGAACGAAACCACAGCAACCGCAATCAGGATGGCCACGAGGGCGAGGGCCCTTTTCATTCTCATTTGCCCTCCTGTTTCGGGGTCTCAGCATAGTCCACACAAAAGCCCGTCGTAATTGAGTCCCGGGCGGATTTACCGGCAATGCTGACGTGGTCTAAAACCACTTTGGGTCACACTTACCGACGACTCACGAACTACTCTGATTTGCCTCGCATGGGCTGGACTTTCAGAAGAAATGGAAAGAGCAGCGTCAGTCCTAAGCAAAGCGGAGGAGACCATAGCCAAGTTCGTCCCGGACTCCTCCGGTTAGAGATCAAGTCCTCAACGTCTTAAAGGGTAACCCCAAAGAGAATGGCCGTCAATCCCACTGTGGTATAGGTTCCCATGGTCTTTTGGAGACGATCGTGATTACTTTTGCGCCAGATGATTTTGCCATTCTGGTCTGGGTTCTTCCGCATATTTGCCTTGTCTGCGTTCGATGACCATGTTGCCGAGGTTTACGACGTGCATCACCCACTTCTAGCCATTCAACACACGACAGCCCCATCGGGAAACCGGTGGGACTTTGCTTTTAGGTGTGCTTCCCCTCGGCGGCACGTCGTGCTGAGTTCTTTCTCCACGACGCTTGCCGGCATCTCCGGCATCGCACCTTGGGAGGACCTTTACGGTGTTCGACCACGATGTTGTCTGGGGCCATCAGGTGACCCTTGGAGCAGAGGCGTAACCCCTCGGGCGGAAGTGGTGCAGGAGGCGGGATAAAGGTTCGCACGTTGTCCCACAACATGTGCGATGGGTTGCAGCACTTCTTCCCGATGCACTTCTCTGGCGGGAGGCGGTGGTGCAAATAATGAAACTCGGTAAGCTTCTCGACCCACTCCTCATAGAACACCCGGTGTGCTTTGTACTCCATGTTGTCCGCGAAGATGCGCCCGAACCCGTTCTTGTCCACACTGCCCTGGAACTCCCAACAGTCTGTATCCGGGCGGATCTTAATCATAGCGATGAGTTGTTGACGAGTGAAGTTCATGCGATCACTATAACGCCCGGATAAAAATTAATGATACGGGAAAGATGGCAGATAACAAACCTGGTGCTACATTTGGTGCCACATTGGTTTCGGATTCTGAGCAATACAGTGCGCCGCTGTGCAACAGCGTAGAATTTATATTCACTTTAGAATGAATAGATTGTGCAACGCCGTGCAACTATGGGCATCTAGGTGCAGCAGGGCTAATAAGGGATTTCGAGTCAGGTGCATTCAACCGGGCTCTGCCGCCTCTCCGCGCTGGCCATCGCTTAAAGAAATCGTAATAAGGGTGATACGACGCGCCCACGAATTCGTTTCCAGCGACTCTGGAACACCGGCCTTGGCTAGTTTAGTGGTAAACCAGCTCCGATTGCAACGCGCTGCGGTCGGATGAGGATATCGGCCGCCGCGGCTTTACGCCCTCGATGTCCGGCTCGCGTTGGCGCCCGATGTGGCGAGGGACGGGGTGGAGGCCGCGATGAGTGGACATATCCTGGCTGAGGGTCAAATCGTCGGGGTCTACCGGCGACCATCCCAATAGGAGATGCAGTGGTTGTGACCTGTGTCGTATGAAACGGGCCGCAGTTGCACCAGAATGAAGATTCCTGTACGGCGCGGCTGCGGCTTCTTTGGCCTGCTGCCGGCGGGGTCTGGCTCAGAGAAGTTACAATCACAGTTTCCGGCTCGCATCTTACCCAATGGTGAATCTTTTGCTTTGATCGCGGCCGCCCAGAACGACGCGGTTTGCCGGTGAGCGGCACAACGACGGAGTGGGTTCTTGACAATGGAGTTCCACATTTCGCGGAAGACGCGGGAACGATACGGATTCGCGGAGACTCTTTTCTCATACAACGGCAACGTTATTTTGCCCAATTTGCCGGAGTGCCGCGAGTTTGCACATCGCATGAACCAGGTGCGCGACGTCGAGAAGCATCCGGAGCTGGCCGTGCACGCCGGACAGCTCTTCGCCATGGGGCTCATCGATGAAGCCAGCCATGTGCTCATGGCTCGCTACCGCGAGCAGTTCGATCCCCTGGTGATGACCTCAGCGCTCGAGTGGTTCGGCGCGCAGGTGGGCACCGACAACCTGGAGAAAATGCTGCTCGTGTTTGTGGAGCATTTTCCAGGGCAAAGCGTGATGCGCGGCCAGGAGACGCCGGCGCAGTGGCTTGCGGGCGAGACCGGAGGAATGCCGCACCGCGCCGCGGCGCTCGAAGAACTGCTTCTGCTTTGGACGGCGAATCGCAATGAGGCGTTCAAGCTGTTTGAGGAGCTGTTCGAGGACCGGACGCTGGCGGAGAAAACCGTCTACAAGCAAGTGACCGCGCAGATGCCGGAGTATTTCGCGACGCGGCCGCTGATTCCGCTGCCAGGCGCTCAGGCGATCAGCCTGCTCGACTTGTTGCGCGCCCCGGCACTGCGCTCGCCCCGGTCGCTCAGCGATCAACTGGAGATTATTCGCCAGCTTTGGAAGCCGCTGATTGGCGACAGCCTGGAGCGTTTTCTGCTGATGGCCGCGGAAATTCTTCGCGAGGAGGAGCTGGCCGTCTGGGCGCAGTTCAACCCGCCCGGGACGCGGCGTGGACCGCAGGAGTGGCCGTCGTTTGCAAGCCGCGCCGAGGTGCCGACCTTCGGCGATCCGCTGCACGAATATGAGAGGTTTTCGGCCGACATGGCCTGGATGCCCGGCGCGGTGCTGATGGCCAAGAGCACGTACGTATGGCTGGCGCAATTGAGCAGGCAATATGGACGGCATATGGGGCGGCTTGACGAGATTCCCGACGAAGAATTGGCGACGCTGGCTCATCGCGGCATCAATTCTCTGTGGCTGATCGGCGTGTGGGAACGCAGCCGCGCCTCGAAGACCATAAAGCAGCTTTGCGGTAACCGTGATGCGGTGGCCTCGGCCTACTCGCTGTTCGACTATCGCATCGCCGACGATCTGGGCGGCGAGCCGGCTTACATCAACCTGCGCGACCGCGCCTACCGGCACGGCATCCGTTTGGCCAGCGACATGGTGCCCAACCACATGGGCATCGACTCACCCTGGGTGATCGAGCATCCGGAGTGGTTTATCTCGCGCTGGGAATCGCCCTATCCGGCCTACAGCTTCAATGGCCCCGATCTCTCGCACGACGGCCGCGTGGAGATCAAGATCGAAGACCACTACTATAAGCAAACCGATGCCGCGGTTGTTTTCCGGCGGCGCGACAAGGCCACCGGAGAAACGCGCTACATCTATCACGGCAACGACGGCACCAGTTTTCCGTGGAACGACACAGCGCAGCTCGACTACCTGAATGCGGCGGTGCGGGAACAGGTGATCCAAACCATCTTGCACGTGGCACGCCTGTTTCCCGTGATTCGTTTCGACGCCGCGATGACGCTGGCCAAGCGGCACTTCCACCGACTGTGGTTTCCGGGGCCGGGTTCGAGCGGCGCGATCCCTTCACGCGCCGAGTACGGGATGAACCAGGCGGAGTTCGACCGTGCGATGCCGCACGAGTTCTGGCGCGAGGTGGTCGATCGTGTGGCCGCCGAAGTGCCCGGCACCCTGCTGCTGGCCGAGGCGTTCTGGCTCATGGAGGGTTACTTCGTCCGCACGCTGGGCATGCATCGTGTGTACAACAGCGCCTTCATGATCATGCTGCGCGACGAGGACAACGCCAAGTACCGCTCGGTCATCAAAAACACGCTCGAATTCGATCCCGACATCATGAAGCGCTATGTGAATTTCATGAGCAATCCCGACGAGCGAACGGCGATTGACCAGTTCGGCAAAGGTGACAAGTCTTTCGGCGTGGCAGCGATGATGTCAACGCTGCCCGGCCTGCCGATGTTCGGCCACGGCCAGATCGAGGGATTCACGGAGAAGTACGGTATGGAGTACCGCTGGCCGCGGTACGAAGAGAACCCCGATCGCTCGCTTGTGGAGCGGCACGAGCGCGAGATAGCTCCGCTGCTCAAGCGGCGTTGGCTGTTTGCCGAGAGCGGCAACTTCCTGCTCTACGATTTCTTCGCTCCCAACGGCTCGGTGAATGAGGATGTGTTCGCGTACTCCAACCGCAACGGCGGCGAGCGCGCCCTGGTGGTTTATCACAACCGCTACGCCAATGCGCACGGGACGATCGATTTTTCCGCCGCTTATGCCGACAAGGGATCGGGCCAGCTTCAGCGGCGGCGATTGGGCGAGGGGCTGGGGCTGAGCGGCGACCGGGGCTACGTGGTTGCCTGGCGCGATTCGATAACCAGCCTGGAGTATCTGCGCCGCGCCGAAGACTTACTCGATCGCGGCCTGACACTCAATCTCCACGCCTACCAGTGCCATGTCTTTCTAGATTGGCATGAATTGCGTCCCACAGCGGAGCAGCCTTGGGACAGGCTCTCGGACTGGCTGAACGGGCGCGGCGTTCCCAATCTTGCCGACGAACTCGTCAATCTGGAACTGAGGCCTGTGCACGACACACTGCGCCAGCTTCTGGATTCGGGCGTGGTGCGGCACTTTGCCGACATTGCAGAGCATCCGCGCGCCGCGGGTGTTGCTGATCGGGCGAAAGAGACGGAACGGGAGCGGACAGAATTCCTGAAGCAGGTTTGGGTGCGCGGCGAGGCTTTCCTGCGGGCAGCACAAGCGGCCTACGCGGATCGGCTGAAGGCAGAAAATCAGCCCGTGCTCGGCGGCGAGCCGGCCAATACAGCATCGCAGGCGCAGCGATTCATCGAGCTGCTCCGCGCCGCCATGCGCATGCCTCAGGTTGAGGCGCTGTTCCCAGCTCCATGGACCGCTGCGGCCCGCCGCATGCTGCCCAGTCCCAGCCCGCAGTTCACGGCAACGGAGATGTGGGGACCGGTGCTTGCCTGGTGCGCGCTCCAGTTGCTTGCCGAGTGGATCGATAAGGAGCAGCCCGAACGAACTGCGCTCGATCTTTTCGATCGGCTTCGACTGCGCGAGCCGTTCGCCCATGCGCTTGCCTCGCTCGGGTTCGAGGGCGAAGCGGCATGGCGGGTGGCCGCGCGGATCAAAGTGCTGCTGCTGGCCAGCGCCGGCGTTGGTAAAGCGCAGGAAGCGGAGCCTGCGGCCAACTCCGGGATTGCAGCGACGGAAGCGCCGGCGAAGCAGGTGGCCGCGCCCGAAATGTCGTCAGCTCACGACGAGAAGGTGGCTCTGGCTCCCGCGCTATGGCTCGATCCAGACGTGCGCTGGCTGTGCGGCGTGCATGAGGCGGAGGGGCACATCTATCTGATCCGCGAGCGCTACGAGGAGCTTCTCTGGTGGTTGCTGATGCCTTCGCTGCTGCGGCTCGCAGGCGAATCTGCGCCGAGCCGTTCTGCTGTGGAGGAGTTGAGCAAGACGGTCGCGGCGGCATTGGCGTCGGCTGAGGCCGCTGGTTACCGGATCGATGTGCTGCTTGGCGCGAGAGAGGCAGAGGTCATCGGCGAATCCCGGGAACCGGCGCAAAAAAAGAAGCCGCGAAAAAAGCGGGCTCGCAAGCCCAAGAAATAGGGCCAGAGACGCCGTGCCCAGAGGCGCCGTGCATCGATGAGTCCGCGCTCCCTTCGTCCGGATTCAGGTCGGGCGGAGTTGCGGCACGTACAAGCTTTGTCGCACATAAATTCAATCATCACAGTTGCATGTGACCTCAGGCACATCAGATTGACGCCGCAAAGGCGCATAGTTCCAACCGGACTTTCTGTGGAAAGAAGTTGACTGCGCAGCCGTGTGTCCCGGCAGGGCCGAGTCGAGTAGGGCGGGTCGCAAGCGCGCATACAGTACGGGCTTGATCCTTCATTTTGTCCCTTCTTCCCGCCGGTCCGAGCAAAATCGGGAGCGTCCGTAGCGCGTGATTGGCGCCGAACGGCTCAGGGAGGGACCATGGCAATCGCCGTCCACGAAATCGCGCGTGATGGTCTTGAAGCTCAGGAACGCCTGGTGATCGACCAGGCGATCGCCTCGCACGCCAACCGCCCCGGGGCGCTGTTGGGAATCCTCGAAGACGTGCAGGCCGCGAACCCGCACAAGTTTCTCTCCATGGCGGTGCTGCGCTACATCTCCGAGCGCACCGGCATCCCGCCGTCGACGGTCTACGGCACCACGACGTTCTACTCGCTCTTCAATCTCGATCCGCAGGGCGACAACGTGATCTGCGTCTGCCGCGGGACGGCCTGCCACACTCGTGGCTCGCGCACCCTGCTCGAGAAGCTCTGCCTCGACCTCGGCCTCAGCGAGCATGAGTCGGGCGACACTAAGGAAACCGAAAAGCTGGCGCTCACCACCAACGACAACAAATTCACGATCCGCACCGTTGCCTGCTTCGGCCAGTGCGCGCTGGCCCCGGTGGTTGAAGTGAATCACCACATCCTGAGCCACGTGAATGAGCGCACTCTGCAGCGCGAAGTGAAGTCGTTGACCCAAGGGAGGAAGTGATGCCACGCATTCAGGACATCGGCGTCTTCAACGCGGTCCGCGAAACCGGGCTCGCCAAGCTGACGCCTGCCATTCCCCGCATCACCGTGAGCATGGGCACCTGCGGGCAGGGCAACGATGCCGAAGAGGTCTATCACGCCCTGTATACGGCCATCGACCACAGCGGTCTCGACGTGATGCTCGCCGCAGTCGGCTGCTTCGGCTGTTGCTTCCAGGAGCCGCTGGTCAGCGTGCGCCTGCCTGGATACCCGATGGTTGTCCTCTCGCGCGTCCAGTCCAACGATGCAGCGCGCATCCTCGAAGGCGTCTCTTCCGGAGTCATGCCCGCCGATCTCGTCTTCTGCAAAATCGAAGAGTGGGATCATATCACCGGCCACGTGCGCTACGGCCAGGGCTACCCTGAGATTCCGCTCTGGAATTCCATCCCATTTTTCAAGGGGCAGAAAAAGATCGTCCTGCGCAACTGCGGGCTGATCAGCCCCTCCGATATTGAGGAGTACATCGGCGTTGGCGGCTACCAAGCGCTCTACAAGGTGCTCATTGACGGCCGCCCTGAAACCATCATCGAACAGGTGAAGGCTGCGCGGCTGCGCGGCCGCGGCGGCGCGGGCTTCCTGACCGCCAACAAGTGGGACTATCTCTCCAAGGCAAAGTCCGACGCGAAGTACATCATCTGCAACGCCGACGAGGGCGACCCCGGCGCCTTCATGAACCGCAATGAGATCGAAGGCGATCCGCATTCACTGCTCGAAGGCATGATCATCGGCGCGTACGCCACCGGCGCCACGCAAGGCATCATCTATGTGCGCGCGGAATACCCGCTGGCGATCAACCGCCTCAAGCGTGCCCTGGAGCAGGCAAAGGAATACGGCGTACTCGGCACGAACATCCTGGGCCGCGGCTTCAACTTCGACATCGAACTGGTGTGTGGCGCAGGCGCCTTCGTCTGCGGCGAAGAGACGGCTATGATCGCCTCCCTCGAAGGCCACCCCGGGCGGCCGCGCCCCCGCCCGCCGTACCCCGCGCAAAAGGGTCTCTACGGCAAGCCCACCAACATCAACAATGTTGAAACCTGGTACAACATCGCGCCCATCGTCATGCGCGGCCCCGCCTGGTTTGCTGAAACGGGTAGCGCGAAAAGCACCGGCACCAAAGTATTTTCGCTGGTGGGCAAGATTCACAACACCGGTCTCGTCGAAATGCCGCTGGGCACGCCGCTCAAAAGCTTCATCTACGACGTCGGCGAGGGCGCAATCAACGGCCGCAAGATCAAAGCCGTGCAGACCGGCGGACCCTCCGGCGGCTGCATCCCCGCGACCATGCTCGACACGCCCGTGGATTACGAGAGCCTGGCGCAACTCGGCTCCATCATGGGCTCCGGCGGCATGGTGGTGATGGACGAAGACAACTGCATGGTCGACGTGGCCCGCTACTTCGTCGAGTTCACGCATCCTGAGTCGTGCGGCAAGTGCGTGCCGTGCCGCGTCGGACTCGACAAGGGGTTGCGCATCCTCAAGGCCATGACCAAGGGCGACGGATCGCACGAACTGCTGGAGCGCCTCGACGAACTGTGCCGCATGGTCCGCGAGTGCTCGCTCTGCGGCCTCGGTCAGTCCGCGCCCAATCCCGTGCTCACTACGTTGCGGCACTTCCGCGACGAGTACGAAGACCACATCGTGGCGCACCGCTGCCGCGCCGGCGTCTGCCAGGAACTCACGTTCTCGCCCTGCGAGAACAGTTGCCCGCTGCACATGAACATTCCCCGCTTCCTCACGCTTTATCAGGAGGGTCGTCTGGACGATGCCTTTGTGTCCGTCGTCCTCGACAACCCGCTCCCCGCCTCGACCGGCCGCGTCTGCCAGCATCCCTGCGACAACCGCTGCCGGCGGCAATCGTTCGACGAAGCTTTGAACATGCGCGAGGTACACCGCTTCATCGCCGATGCCATCTACCAGTCGGATCGTTTCGGGCCGATGGTGGAACGGATCCTCGCCCGCAAACTCCCTGCCACGGGCCGTAAAGTAGCCGTCGCGGGCGCCGGGCCAACCGGCCTCACCGCTGCGTTCTACCTCGCCTTGCTCGGCCACGACGTCACCGTCTTCGACGAGCACTGCGAGGCCGGCGGCATGCTGCGCTTTGCCATTCCCGAGTACCGGCTGCCCAAATCCGTTCTTCGCCGCGAGCTCGACCTGATTGAGGCTGCAGGCGTCAAGATGCAATTCAACATGCGCGTGGGCGCCGATCTTCCCCTCAACGAACTTGCCGAAAAGTTTGACGCCATCTTCATCGCCATCGGAACCTGGAAGGAATCCTGGCTCTATCTTGCTGGAACCGAAATGAAGAGCGTCTACCCGGCGCTCGAATTCCTCGAGGCCGTGGCGCGGAAGGACGAGATCATCGTGGGTTCGCGTGTCGCCATCATTGGCGGCGGCAACGCGGCCATCGATTCCGCTCGTACCGTGCTGCGCATGGGAGCGCAGCCCACCATCCTCTACCGCCGCGAGCGCAAGGACATGCCGGCCATCGACGAGGAGATCCAGTCCGCCGAAGAAGAAGGCGTGCGCTTTGTGTTTCTCGCCGCGCCGCACCGCATCATCGGCGATGCCAAGGGCAACGTGAAGGCCATTGAGATCGTGAAGACGCGGCCGGGCGAGTACGACAAGTCAGGCCGCCGCCGGCCCATCCCCACCGATGAAGTCCAGCGCTTCGAGTGCGACAGCGTGATTCTCGCCGTGGGCGAAACCTTCGATCAGGATTTCTGCCGCGCTTCAGGGCTGGAACTGAAGGAGTCCGGCACGATCATTGTCGACCGCTACACGTTTGAAACCAGCCGGCCCAATTTCTACGCCGGTGGCGATGTGATCACGGGCGCCTCCAACGTCTCGAACGCCATGGGTTGCGGCAAGCAGGCGGCCATGAACATCGACGAACGCCTCATGGACGAAAGGCGATGGGAGAAGCTGTTTCCCGACTTCGAGTATGGCGGCCAGACGCCGCCGGAGCCGCGCCTCAGCCGGCGCCATGTAGCCAAACTCATGCCGGCAAGCGCCCGGGTGCACTCGAAGGAAGAAGTCGTTGCCGGCCTCAGCGCTCAGGAGGCTTTGGAAGAGTGCCGACGCTGCCTGCGCTGCGATCTGAGAAGCACAGTAACCGTCAGGTGAGCAAAAGTAACGGGAAAGGAGCGCCAACTTGCCGAGCAAAACCATTTCGGTCCGCATCGATGGCGAATTGATCACCGCGCAGGAAGGGCAAACCATTCTGGAAGTGGCGCGCGCCAACGGAAGGGAGATTCCGTCGCTCTGTTATCTCAAGGGCCTGAGCGCGGTCGGCGCGTGCCGCGTGTGCATCGTCGAGCTCGCTGGAACCGATCGCCTGCTGCCGGCCTGCACCACGCCCATGCAAGAGGGCATGTCGATCGTCACCAACTCCGCCAAGCTCGATCTCTACCGGCGCATGGCCGTCGAATTGCTCCTCGTCGAGCGCAATCACGTCTGCTCGTCGTGTGTTTCGAACGGCCACTGCGAGCTGCAGTCGCTGGCGCAGGACCTTGGCATCACCCACGTGCGCTACGCCTACAACAATCCCCGCCTGCCCGTGGACATGTCCCATCCGCGCTTCGTTCTCGACCACAATCGCTGCATCCTGTGCACGCGCTGCGTGCGGGTCTGTGCCGAAGTGGAGGGCGCGAATGTTTGGGAGGTTTCGTCGCGCGGTATCTACTCGCGCATCGTGAGCGACCTGAAAGACGACTGGGGCAAGGCGAGCAACTGCACATCGTGTGGCAAATGTATTCAAGCTTGCCCCACAGGCGCGCTCGCGGAGAAGGGCTTCGCGGTCCACGAGATGGTGAAGCAAAGCGAGCAGGTAAGCCGCCTGGCGACGCGACGGACCGGCCCTGCCAACGGGGCGCACTAGAGCGGAACCAGAGAAACCGTGTCCTATTGAGTTTTGCGCAGGGTCGCCGCTCCCTGATGGTCGCGTCGACTTGAGCTCAGTGCTTTCGGGATACGCCGACTCTGGTTCCGCTTTCACGACCGGCTCGGCCAGTTCCACAGCACTTTGTCCTTCCGTCCGTTGGTTTCCATATCCCCTGGTTCCCAAAATTTGTCCCAACCGGCTCTGCCCCGTAGAATGACAAAAGGGCCGGCGGGTGCACCCGCAAGGCACCCAAAAATCGATGAGTGAACAGGAAACAGAAGTTTATCCACAGACGCAGCCCGTTTCGCCGGCGTGGGACAGAATTGAGCGGGCGCGGCATCCCCAGCGCCCTTATCCCATGGATCTAATCGAGCGCATCTTTACGGATTTCAGCGAGATTCACGGGGATCGCGCCTTTGGCGACGATGAAGCTGTGGCGTGCGGCATGGCGCGGCTGGGCGGGGAAGAAGTGATGGTGATCGGCAACCGCAAGGGCGGCAGCACCAAGGAACGGGTGCGCCGCAACTTCGGCATGCCGCATCCGGAGGGCTACCGCAAGGCGCTGCGCGCCATGAAGCTGGCGGAGAAGTTCAGCCGGCCCGTGATCACCTTCATCGACTTGCCGGGCGCCTATCCCGGCGTGGGAGCCGAGGAGCGGGGCCAGGCTGAGGCGATCGCCCGCAACCTGCGCGAAATGGCGCGGCTGCGTGTGCCCACGATTTCCATCATCAGCGGAGAAGGCGGATCGGGCGGAGCGCTGGCGCTGGCGGTGAGCGACCGCGTGCTGATTCTGGAGAATGCGCTCTACTTTGTCATCACTCCTGAGTCCTGCGCGGCCATCATGTGGCGCGATGCGGCGCACAAGCAATTGGCTGCCGAAGCCATGCGCATCTCAGCGCCCGAGGTTGCCGCCGTGGGTTGCGTGGATGAGATTATTGCGGAGCCGCCGCAAGGCATTCACGTCGACCGCGAAGCCGGGATGGGAGTGCTGGGATCGGTGCTCAGGAAACATCTGGCCGAATTGAAGGCCATGCCCGTCCAGGAGCTGGTGACTGCGCGGCAGCAGAAATTCCGCAACATCGCGCAGTTCTATACGCAGAGCTGATTCCCCAAGTCTTCTTACGGCCGGCAGGAAAGTCATCGCGGTAGCCATGAAGAATAGACGAGTGAATGTGCGCGGCGAATGGTACGCGGCCGGTCAAGCCGGGCGCTTCGGACAGATTGTGCGCCGGAGGCGGGCATGATCGAACCCGGCTATACCGGCGGCCGCTTGCGTGCCTACCTGCAATTCCTCGGCGCACTCCTCTATTTCTTCTTCGCGCGGTCGCTGGCGTTCCATGCGGCTGAAGGGCTGGCTGGTGACTCCTGGTTTCCGCTCGCGGAAAAGGCCATGTTGGCGTTTCTGCTGCTGGTGGGATTCGCGGCCGTGGGCTTCTGGCTCGATCGCCAAATCCGGCCCATCAGCGAACAAGGTTTGCCGCGACGCGAAGGCTGGCTGCACGAGGTGGGATTGGGCCTGGCAGCCGGGTGGGGTTTGGCGCTGGTCTGCGTTCTTCCCTTGATGGTTGCCGGCGGCATTGCCGTCACCGTCTTCACGCAAGGCTCGGCCTGGGGTTGGCTCGTGGCCGATGCGGCGTTCTTTGCGCTGGCCGCGCTGGCGGAGGAGATTGCCTATCGCGGCTATGCCTTCCAGTGTTTCGTCCGCGCGGTGGGCCCGGTGGGGGCAACGCTGGGATTCGCCGCTATCTACGCGATTGTGCAGGCCCTCGCGCCCGGCTCCAGCCGCGCCAGCTTTATCGTCTCGCTGGCATTCAGCTTCTTGCTCTCTACGGCCTATTTGCGCACGCGCGCTCTCTGGGTAAGCTGGGGCCTTAACTTTGGCTGGAAGGCAAGCAGGGCGCTCGTTTTCGGACTTGCCGTGAGCGGCGTCAGCAGCCATTCGCCGGTGGTGCAGGGCGATCCGATGGGGCCATTCTGGCTCACCGGCGGAGCGTTCGGCCTCGACGGCAGTTGGCTGGCGTGCGGTGTTCTTCTTCTGGCGCTGCCGGTGGTCTTTCGCATTACGCGCGATCTGGACTTCCGCTATAACGCGCCGGTCATTGTGGCTGCGGGGATTCCGGTGGATCTGGATGCGGCAGCGCGCGCACAACACGAGGCGGCCATGGGCGCGGCCGCGCCCGCGGCTCCCACGCCCGCCGCTCCCAGGCTCGTCCAGATTGAAAAACAGGGAACAGGGATCGGGGAACAGGGAACAGAAAGACCCGCCACACCCGAGCCGCCGCAATCTTGATTTCCGCTCCGCTTCCGCTGGTTCCAGTTTTCTCGCTCCCTGCGTTCTCGTTTTCTCGTTCTCTCATTCCCTTGGTCCCTGTCTTTCAGGATTTGCCTTTTCTCCCTTGTTGGAGCTAAGGTTTGCGTATTGGCGTTCGCAACCATGGGAGGTTCCCATGAACCGGAGTTTCCTTGCCCCAGGGATTGACCCCGCACCGCGATTAGTCGGAATCAACAGCCTGGGCGGAAGCTTGCTCCCGGCTTTGGCCGGTTGCGCGCTGGCCGCAATGCTGGCTCCCGGATCTGCGCGGGCACAGGCCATCACCATCGATACCGGTAGCGGCAAGGGCCCTGTTGCAGGCGTTGGGCAGGTGGACCGGCAGTTTGCGCAGGTGACGCCCACTCACGTGGATATGCCCAAGACCGAGATGGACCCCAAAACGCGGATTCTGCTCATCCGCGACCTGCAATCGGAGCAGGGGTTCGCCAACCGCCCTTTTCCCCGCGGCCACAAGGGCCTGACACTGCAAGCCAATGGCAAGCTCGAGCCGGCCGGAGTGAACTATCTGAACATGGTCGTGAACGAGGGCCTCTCGGCCAAGCCCGGCACGCGCGTGGTGGTGACCGATATCAAGATTGACAAGTCAAGAATCATTCTGGACTTCGACGGAGGGCCTGACGCAAAGCACCGCTTCCTGCGGCACATCCAGATTAGCGCGGGTCCAGAGATGGGCGACCCAGACATGGACCCCTCGCTGATGAACCAGGAGGGCGATCCGGCGGGCTCTCGCGTCACGCTGGTCTTTGCCAATTATGTTCCCGTGCTGACGACTGCGCAGGTGAAGGCGCTGCTGGCCCCGCTGATTTCCTTCGATGTGAAGACTCCCATCCAGGCCTACACGGATACGCTGCCGACGGCGCTGAAGGACGCCATCCTGGCCCACAAAGTTTTGGTGGGAATGAACATCGACATGGTGATGTTCGCCAAAGGCCAGCCCAACTCCAAATCGCGCGAGATGGATGGGCAGATGCCGTTTGAGGAATGGGTTTACGGTGTGCCCCCTCAGGAAGTGGATTTTGTTCGCATCAACGGCAACCGTGTAATCCGTGTGGAGATTGCGAAGGAAGGGCAGCCGCTGGCGATCTTCACCAAAGATGTGGTAGAGCCCATGCTGATGGCCGCAGGAACGCCGGAGTTGGCCTCTGCACCGAACACGCGCATCGTGCGGGAAGGCGACGTTGAGACCGATCCCAACAAGCAAGAAGCCGCTCCGCCGCCGAGCCTGCGGAATCCCGGCGAAACGCTGCCTACCGACAACGAGAGCACAGGCGTGATGCGCCCAGTGCAGTTCCCCAAGCCGCATACTGACGAGACGCCTGGAGCCAATCCCGACGAGCAATCAAGTGCGCCGCCAGCGAGCACGCCGCCGCCGAGCACGTCCGCGTCGCCCAGCCAGCCGGCGCAGCCCACCAGCGGGACGCAGCCGGCTCCGGCCAGCACGACGCCGGCCAATGCGACGTCTCCCGATGGCGGCAAGCAGCAGCCGCCGGCGCCGTCGAATCAGCTTGTGTCGACAGGCGAGCCCGGCGCAGTGACGAATTAACAAGACAGCAAGTCGGCGAGTCAGCGAGTCAGCAAGCCAGCGAGACAGCAAAACAGCGAGTCAGCGCGACAGTCCGCCGCGGCGGACAAATCTCGGAAAAAGCCACGCGACGCGAGAGCTCAAAATCAAAAACGACAAAAACGAAAATGCGAGACTGTGAAACTGTGAAACTGTGGCTGCAAGTTATTGATTCTGAGGGCTCCACAGTTTCACAGTTTCACAAAAGGGCATGGGGGGTGGGTCTCGAGAAAGGGTGGGGGGTGGGTAAAAAGCAGGGAACAGGGACCAGGGAACAGGGAACAGAAAACAGAGACCGGAGAGGCCGGGAGTAGGGGGTGGGGTAGAAAGACGGGGGGTGGGTGCCGGAGGCATGGGGGTGGGGCTGAAAGCGGCTTTCAGCTTTCAGCTCCCAGCTCTTCGTGCTGAGACAGCGGCTTTCCTCGCTCCCTCGGTCCCTTGCTCCCTCGCTCCCTTGGTCCCTGCCACTCTGCTCTTCGATCATGGAACCATTGTGCTCCGAATGGGGGAAATGATCGGCAAACTTGACAGAGATCAGAGATCAGGGGTCAGAGACCAGAAAAAGAACGACTTAGGGGCGAGGTGAACGGCTTTCGGGACGGCTGGGGACTTGACAACAGAAGATAGGGGTTAGGGATCAGGTGTCAGGGGGTCAGAAAAGCAGGAACGAGGGAACAAGGGAACGAGGAGGCAGCGGCAGTGGGTGCGTCCGGGTGCGAGCGGGCGGAGTTTGTGGGAGTTAGCGGCATTTCAGGGGAGTAATCGGTCCCTGCTGCCCTCCGCAGCAAGCCTCCTAGAAGATGTCAACTTTGCCGTAGTCGAGTCCAGGTTAGCGTCGAGGACATAGCTTCTTATCAGCGCGCCTCCGGAAAGTGAGACCGCCTGATTCTCAAGCGTTTCTCGTAATGTTTCTATGGCCAAGGCTCTGCAGCGCTCCCTTCGGTAATCAGTACCTAGCCAACTGCGAGCCGCGAAGTGCACGACGCAATACAGTCCTGTCCGGCACTGATTATTGCGAAGGTAGCGATCACGCAGTTGGTTTTGCATGTCGGATAGCAATCCCTGGTTCCAGCTGCCCTTGACCTCAATGATCAGCCTGACGGGACCATATGTTTCCTCCAATCCCGTTGACCCTGTCACGGCATCAACGTGAATGTCAGTATTCTGGCCCTTCATTTCCTCTGGCCTGCCCCGCCTTATCTGCACCTCTCGATTTGCAATGATCCCCCGTCCAGCTAAGTCCTCTCGTAAATGCCGCGCCACATAATTAGATATGTCCTGTTCGTCTTTCGGCCAGCACCCATCCGTAGCGGTTGAATTCCACAGATCTTGGACTGCGGGCAGCTCGTCGTGTAGTCTACGCTGAAGCCGCTCAAGGGACTCGATTACAACATCAAGTAGTTGGACGCTGCTTTCCACCAGGCGCTTTCTCGGATCAACCGCCGCTTCAAGGATTTTGTCTATAGGAAGCGGCCGCCAAGTCGCCGCACAAGCAAGAGCCATGGCCTCATCAAGATGAAACTGCAGCCATTTGTAATCGGGAAAGCGGGCCATCGCATTGGCTAATCCCTCACACGCCACGAACGAACCTCTTCGCTTCAGCTGTTCAAGGCATCCTTCGCGGAGGAATCGGATCGTGTCTCCTGGGCCCATTGCTCCGGACTGGCCATAATCGGTATCACTGACGGGGTATTGCTCAAGAAGCCAGTGGTAAAGCCTCCCTAAATCAGCATCCGAGAGACACCGGGTGAACGAAGCATGAGAGGGGTCGATGTATGACACACTTTCAAGCACCGAGCGGCCAAATGGTGGATCCTGCTTAAACTGGGGCCAAACAGCTGACCACGCCGCGTCCTCAGTGCCAACCACGAGCGCACTTGCAGTCGCTACCCGTATGTCCTCACTTAAACCGAGACGCTGAAAATTTTCTTCCGCCCATTTGCGAGCGCCGCATGATTTCTTCTTGAAAAGAAAAACAAGAAGACCCCTAAGCGCGTCTTTTTTCAACGCGCCCTCTCGGATCAACCCAATTAACTTCTCCTCTAATTGCGCTGACTAAACAGTTTCAAGCTTCGTTTCACAGAGAAAATATCCGTGGCTGCTGCTGTCCTCAGAGACTTGACCCACGACGCACCTGATTACTTCGGCAGCTGCCGCAGCATTGGCTAATTGAAGCAGCTGAGTGATCGGCACTGAATCCGCTTCAGGGTTCCTCAGGTCAGCAAGAATTGATGGAACCCACGGAACCCAAAATTCGCTTGAGCGGCTCACGAGATAATCCATTTCCTGCGTATAGAGCAACGCCAAGGCGTTCACCGCCGACGTGGCGCCCACGGGGACACTTGAACTGGGAAACCAGTTATTCTTGCGGAAGGGCGAGCCTTCAAGGTATCTTTTTGCCGCCCGCAGAACCCTCGCGCGAGTTTCGCCGTTTGAATTCGTCCAGCCTGGCAACTTTTCAACTTCCAATTCGTGGTATGGCTTGTAGTGAGTGCTTGTTGGCTCCAACGACATTTCACATGTGATCCCTAGCCACGCATCTGGAATTCCTTGCTCTGATTGTGCGAGTCTCTGCTCTATTCGCTCTGCGGGCGATGGGATCAGCAATGTTGGCTGCCTCTTAGCCCTCTCGGTCGCCATCTGCCTTTCGAGGGTAGCCATTTCGGAATCCAACATTGCTGGCTCGAATAACCCTCGACATCCCTCAGCCAATTCCGGGCTGTGCTGGCTGGCTCGCCATACGGCATCTAGTGTAGTGTCTCATGCAGTTCGTCTTTTATTGAGAGCGGTGCGAGCGCGGGTCACCTTCTCCAGGATGTCTGTGGCCTTGGCGGTCCAGATGAAAGGCTTGGGGTTTTGATTGTGGCCGT
>Ga0224555_1003017_pt1 | contig 18254 bp, 13 predicted proteins | sample 714S23034metaG_FD_180687 | JGI IMG/M metagenome (GOLD analysis project Ga0224555, IMG submission 180687) | Peat soil microbial communities from Stordalen Mire, Sweden - 717 S2 30-34 | ecosystem: Environmental > Terrestrial > Soil > Wetlands > Peat | place: Sweden: Norrbotten County, Stordalen...
AGGTATGGCCTGCACGACCAACACCGCCACCCGATGCTTCGGGCGAAAGTCCAGCCGGTCCCGGCGCACCGACTCGGCCGTCCAGATGTGCAAGTCCTCGATCGCGGCGATGTTGTCCGGCCGGTTGACTGGCAGCACCGCAACGACTTTCGCTGCCGCCCGCACCACGAGGCGGTCATCGGTGCTGTCGAAAGCCGCGGCGGTGAGCAGGTCGCGAAATTCTGGCCGCACCCGCTCGGCGTGGCTGTGTGCGACCGTCGGGAACAGCATGAACTCGCGGGCGGCAACCTCGAAACGCTTCTCGCCAATTCCGCCTTTACGCAACAGCACGCGCTGTCGGCCGTCCAGCAGCGCGTGTACCACCGCGCTCCACTCCTTGAGCGCGGGCATCGTCGCGGTTTGCGTCATCTCACGGCGAGCCGACGCAGCGGCGGAGAGGTCTTCGGAGGCTGGCGGCGCCGTGGCAGGGCGCCCGACAGCCGCGCCGCCGCCACGATCTCCTCGACCGTCGCCGGAGGCTCGAGCCCGCGCAATTCGGTGATGTTCCTGCACACGTCGTCCACGATAGGTGCGCTACCACCAGACGGTCACCAGCGACAGCCGGCGTCAAGAGTTACCCGGCCCGCCAAGCTGAGCACCTGTCTCATCCAGATCGGTGTCAGACAGATAACCGGCCGGGTATCCCTCGTCCGCTCGCCCCGCCGATTAACGGCAGTTCGCTTCAGAGTCGATCCATTTCGCGTGCCATGCGCGCGTCTTCGAGGAAATCGTATCGCCGCGGATAACTCCGTCGCGGCGGCCGCGGCTCTGCAGCGGTCGTCACGAAGATGCGGCGCGCGGTACCCGCGAGCACGCGAGTCGCTCGCGTCCACCACCGCGTTGTCGGCGGCCGCAAGGCGGCCGCAGTGGCGAAGAGGAGCTCTTGCTCGGTGATGAACGTGGGGGCAGACTTCACCTCAACGTCGGCGAGTGGTGACGGCGCCTCGAGAACGGTTTCCGTCTGGGATGTGGGCTCGATCGCGTCGTCTAACGGCAGCATTGTCGCCGTCTGTAATTCAGACATCTCAGGTTTCTCCTTGCTGTTGGCCTTCTGACCGGCTGATCCGATCTGGATATGACAGGAACGTACGGTCGGCCGGCAGCAGGGCGCGTGAGTAGCGACTACCTGTCGCTTGCCGGAGATCTCCGGTGACACCAAGTACCGGGAAGTTCGCCGGCCACTGCGCCGCCGTCGGCAGGACGCCGATCCGGGCGCTGTCGGACCGAGAAACAGGAAAGTCTCACGTCAGGATCGCGCGAGCCCGCGCGTTCGAATAGTCCGTTATCCCACATCATCCGGTGCATATTGCTACTGTCCGACAACATCGGCGGCGAAGCGGGGCCTGAACAAGGGATGAGATCAGTGCGGTGTGCCGCGTCTTCCCGGCAAAGTCCAGATATCTTCGGGCATGGAGTCACGCGGCACGTGAACAGATATATAGCAGCCGCCGACCACGCACACCGGCCGCCGTTCCGGTCAGAAGCCACACAAAGGAAACATCGTGACGGGAACAGTGTCGGGGCTTTTCTCCCGCGTTGCTGAAAAGGTAGACCAGTCGCTCAGCTGGTGGCGGTTACCGAAGCCGTTGGGCATCCTCGTGCTGATCGGACTTCGCGACCGGCTCCGCGCAAATAATCTGTACGACACCGGCCGGGGACCGTTGGACCGCCCCCGCGATCACGAACCACCTGCCGATGACCGGCCCACCGCACGCACGCTGAACGGCACCTACAACGACCCCTGCGACCCGCTCATGGGGTCGGTGGGCAGCAGGTTCGGGCGTAACGTCCCGCTGAAGTACACGGTTCCCGAGGAACATGACCGGCTGCTTGACCCCAACCCGCGGCTGATAAGCCAGCGCCTTCTCACGCGTGACAGCTTCCAGCCGGCCACCACGCTGAACCTCCTCGCAGCGGCCTGGATCCAGTTCGAAGTACACGATTGGTTCAGCCACGGCACCTTCGACAAGGACAACGACAAGGATCCGTGGCAAATCCAACTCGAACCTGACGACCCATGGTTCCAGCGGCCCATGAACATCGATCGCACCAAGCCCGATCCGAGCCCGGCGGATCCGCCCACCCATGTGACCGAAGACACCCACTGGTGGGACAGCTCCCAAATCTACGGCAGGACAAGAGATTACGCCGACGGCTTACGCACGTGGGAGAAGGGTAAGCTGCAAATCGACCCCCTGGGTCTGCCGCCGAAAGAGCTTGACCAGTATCTCGACCGCAGGTTCGGCCCCGCCGCAAATAACTGGGTGGGCCTGGCCATCCTGAACTCGCTCTTCACCCGCGAACACAACATGATATGCGAGCGGCTCGCCGCGGAACATCCGCAGATGTCCGATCAGGAACTGTATGACAAGGCGCGACTGGTCAACGCGGCGCTGATGGCCAAGATTCATACGGTCGAATGGACACCAGCGATCATCGCTCATCCCACAACCGTGTACGCGATGCATGCGAACTGGTTCGGTGTCCTCGGGGAACGATTCCGTCGCCGCTTCGGACGGATCACCAATAGCGTATTTCTGGAGGGCATACCGGGATCACCCACCGACTTCCACAACGTTCCTTACTCGCTGACCGAGGAATTCGTGGCGGTCTACCGTATGCACCCGCTTATCCCCGACAGCGTCGTCTTCCGCTCCCTCGCCGACAACCACGTCATCCACGAATATGACCTGTCGGAGTTGACCCTCACACACATCCGCCCCCGTCTGCGCGGTCCCGAAATCAAATTGCCAATGGCAGACATCTTCTACTCGTTTGGCCGGTCCCACCCCGGCGCGATCAGCCTGCACAACTTCCCCAGATACCTACAGGAATTCAAGCGAGGAGACACAGAGGCCCCGATCGACCTCGCCACGGTCGACATCCTGCGTATACGCGAGCAAGGCGTCCCGCGCTACAACGAGTTCCGGCGGCTGCTGCGTCTGAAGCCCGCATCCTCGTTCGAAGAACTGACCGACAACCCGGCATGGGCCGAGGAGCTGCGGCAGGTCTATGGTGACGTGGAGCGGGTGGACCTGATGATCGGGCTCTACGCTGAGCCCAAGCCACCGGGATTCGGGTTCAGCGACACCGCTTTTCGCATTTTCATTCTGATGGCAACTCGACGCCTGCAGAGCGACCGTTTCTTCACGCGCGACTTTCGCGCCGAGGTCTACACGCAGGCCGGCATGGACTGGGTCAACACGAACACGATGCGCACTGTCCTGTTACGCCATTTTCCCTCGCTGGAACCCGCCCTGGACGGTGTGCAGAACCCGTTCGCTCCGTGGGCGCAGGTCAGCGGAAACCAGACTCCCATCCCCTACAGCAAAGATCTGGAACGGATAAGCCCTGATGAAGACAAGCTGATCGGCAGGATCGTCAAGGTCCTGCACTGGAACAATAATTATGAGTTCCGCAAGAACAAGCACGCGATTCGTGACGCGCACGCCAAAAGCCATGGGATTCTCCGAGGAGAACTCACTGTCCACGACGATCTCCCGAAAGAACTGCGCCAGGGCTTGTTCGCGAACCCGGGAAAAACGTACTCGGTGATCGCCCGACTCTCCAGCACCTCAGGCGCAATCCGCAGTGACCAACTCCGAGGTGTCCGCGGCCTCGGGATCAAGGTGCTCGGTGTGGACGGAGAGCGGGAGGCCACCGGGCTCCCCGGCGAACCCACTACCAACCAAGACTTCGTGCTGGTCACGCATCGAGAGTTCCCGTTCGCCGGCGCCCGCGACTACTGCTGGAAGGGAATGCCCCTGGCATGGTTGCTGACCTTGTTGCCGGACTGGCTACTGGGGCTCGTCAGCAATGTGGCAAGCGCAGCGCAGCAGGTCGGGCTGCGGCTTCCGGCAGCTCTTGCCTTGTTCACCCTTCCCAACAACCACATTCTGGGCGAAACCTTCTACTCGTCGGCCCCGCTGCGCTACGGCGATCATGTGGCGAAAATCTGCTATGCCCCACTGTCGGAATCGGTGAAAGCGCTGGAAGGCGTGCCGGTACCGCGCGCCGCCGGCTATGATGCCCACCGCGACATGGTCGTGCAGTTCTTCGAAAGCAACAGTGCTGAGTACGAGCTGCGGGTGCAGCTGTGCACCGATCCTGAGACGATGCCGATCGAAGACGCCCGCGTGGAATGGCCGGCAACGGCGTCTGCATACCGCGGAGTCGCCACGATACGGTTTGACCACCACGACAACCAGAACCCGGACAGTCCCGGGCGGCGGGATTACGGTGACGAAGTGCTGTCGTTCAATTCATGGCGCACACTGAAGGATCACCGCCCACTCGGATCCATTAATCGCCTCAAGAAACAGGTATATGAGGCGTCGAGCAACTTCCGGCACGAAAAGAACCACGTGCCGCGCATAGAACCGAAAGATATCGCGGATCTGCCCAACTAGAACTTGCTCGAGGCTCTCAGACAGCGCCACGACGGCTCGGCCGGTGCGGCGGCAGTGTCAGCAAAGCTGCCGATGACACATGGGAGGTCGGGTGGAGGCGACTCGCCTCCACCCGACCTCTGGTTTTCTGATGTGGTTTGCCGTCAAAGGCAGACCGCATTTACTTGATCTCCACCGCACCGTTGGTTGACAGCGTTAGCGGCGGCAATGCTGTCGCCGGCACGTCGCTGCGCTCGTGGCCAGGCGGCTCTGATGTGCCAGTCGGCGATTGCTGGTACGCCGGGAGCGGCTGGGGAGACCCCACCGACTGTTGGGGAGCCGGTTGGGCCGACGGCGCCGGTTGAAGCAATTGGCTGCCATCAATCCGCGGCACGCTGCGCCGTTTTGCCCTCCGCCGCAACACCAGCACCGTGGGCAGGGCCAGCAGTACCAACGCCACCACCGTGCCGCCAACCGCGATCCATATCCATGGGAATGGCTTCGCCGGAACGGGCAGTGCCACCAGGTGCACGCTGTTCTTGACCAGGAAGGCATGCAGCGCGGCGGCGTCGGTGACGAAGTTGGTGCCAGCCTCCGCTGCCGTACCTTGCTCATTGCTGACTCCGTAGTCGTTGAGCCCAATCACCTCTCCGGTGGCGTTGTCCACCGTCGGGCCACCGCTCATCCCGGGCGAGATGGCGGCGCTCACCTCAGTGGCGGATGCACCACTCGGCTGGATCTGCGTGCTGGAGACGGTGCCGTCCTTGAAGCTGGGCGCCTGCAAACTGTTTGGGTCGATGCTCTCGCCCACAGCGCCGGGGAAGCCCACCGAGGTGATCGCAGTACCCGGCGGGGGAACCTGGTCAGCGACCGGCAGCGCAGGCAGGGGGGGCAGACCCGAGACTTTCAGCAGCGCGTTGTCACCGTCGCCGTACTTCTGGAAGTCGACGACATCCGCAGTCACAGCCTGGGTGATGATCCGGCCCTCCATCTGCGGCTGGATGACCAAGACCTTGAGAGTTGGCTGAGTCCCGGGGTCACGGCCTTCGACGGGCCATTCCCCATTGTTGGCAATGTTCACCCATTTGGCCAGGAGGGCCGGGTCATTCTGCAGGCCGGGATAGACCTTCAGTAACGCGGCCTGGTAGAACCACTTCTTCATATCGGCTGCGTCACCGCCGACACAGTGCCCTGCGGTGGCGATGTAACCGGTCGGATCTACGATGACTCCGCTGCAGGTACCACCCGTTTCAAAGCCTACCCAATGGCCCTGATCGTCGATAACACCGGCCGGGAAGTACACATAACCGGTATAGGTCATCCCGATATAGACCAATGACTGCTTGACCTGTGCGTCGATGCTCGTCTGGTCGGCGGCGTTCGCGTTTGGCGTGCCGAGCCCAAAACCGAGCATCGCCACCGCCAGCGCCGCCGTCACGAAGATCGCACGCATGGCCATGGCGACGACACGTGTCGCGACGGTACGAGGTCTGGATACGGATTCGGCGACGCCGATGGCGCGCCGTGCCCCGCCAGAAACCGTTGATAATGTGGACATTTCAGTCTTCCTCCTTGCCTTTCGGCTTGTTAGTGGTTGAACCAGTTCAGGTCCATGTGCAACGTATGGTCGACCGGCAAGGAGAATCGTGAGTAGTTGCTACCTGTCTAGCTGTCTGGTCCCAGGTGGGTGTGCAGGTAGTGCTGGTCACATGCGCTGAGCGTGCGGGCCGGTGCAGAGAACAGCTCCCATGGGCTGTGGGTTCGGGTGTAGCCGGGAAGCCATGTCCCGGCGACGGATTCGCACTGCCGGCCTCGCGGGTTCATCGGCTTGGCTAAAGGCTTGCGGCCGCGAGCCAGTGGACACCGCATGTGGCCGGGCGCAGGATGTGTTCTCGCGCAGTGCGATTCGCCAGTGGCACTGCCGAGTGCCGGACCAAGCCAGCTTTGCGACGTTATTTACCGGCTGGATTCCGTTTTGCCCGCGCCGGTCCCGGACGGCATCAGGGGGTCGGTTTTTACGTGCCGTCGACATTTTCGTCGGCACGTAAAAACGGACCCCTCGTCTGGCCTCCTCGCCAACGTCGCAGTGACCTGCTGGCCGCGCCGCTCAGGAGAAGACTGGTTGTCAAACGGTCAGACCCAGCTGGATCCCACCGCGCTGTCGGTGCCGGCCATGTTGCTGCCGGCGGTCTGCACCTTGGTGCCGTGGGTGTTGGCCTGCTCGTAGATCACCTGAAAGTTGCGGCCCAGCTGGGTGATGAACTCCTCGCAGGACGCCGAGCCAGCGCCACCCCAGAAGTCCCCGGCCGCCAGCACATCGCGGATGATGGCCTGGTGCTCAGCCTCCATCGCCATGGCTTGGGCCCGAATCAGCGTGCCATGGTCATCTACGTCGCCGAACAGGTAGTTGATCGTCATCGTGAAATTCTCCTAACGCGTAGTGGGCGGCTAGCTGCTCAACAGCTGCCGAGAAGCCGCTTCCTGCTGCTCGTAGTTCCTGGCGTCGCGGATCAGCCCGTCGCGCACCCCGTGCAGCATGGTCACGACGTTGCGAAACGCCTGATTCATCTGACCCATGGTGTCGTAGGAGGCGACCTGCGCGGTCCCGCTCCAACCGGCGCCGGCGATGTTCTGCGATGACGCCCACATCCGGAGCGCCTCATCCTCCACTGCGACCGCGTGGGCGTCGAATCGGCCTGCCATCACCCGCATCTGATCCGGATCGGTCATAAAACTTGTAGCCATTCCAAACAGTCCCTTCCAAAGAAGAATCACTCGACATTGGTTTGCTGCGATTCCAAAAAAGAAACTCATTCCTCCCTTCCGCTACCCAGCCGACGGAGGGTGTGCCACTACTAACAGGCGAGACCCGTACCGCGGGGCACTGGCGTCCACGCCGCGTCCGACCCCGCCCAAACCCATGGGACCTGCTGCCAGCGGCATGCCAGAGATTGCGTCGGCCGCCTCAACGGCGCCCGAGGCGCCGCCCACGGTGCTGCCCGGCAATACCGCCGGGAACTCGCTGCTCGCTGCCGGGGACGCCGCGGCCCAACTCGGCGGCACCGACAACCCCCCGATCGAGCCCGCCTGGCCCAAACCCGCCAGCCCGCCCAGACTGCCCCCGCCTGGGCCGCTTAAGCCCGGAATGTGGGGCAAGTTGAGTGATATGCCCGGTAGCAACGCTGCCGCTTTAGCGGCCTCGGCGGCGCCCTTGGCGGCCGGCAGCAGAGCCTGGCCGAAGCTGAACAACCCGGTGAACGTCCCCGCGGCGTCCGAAATAGGGCCCGAAAGTGTAGTAAAAGCCCCCAGGGGCGAAGCCAACGACAAGGTGGACGACCCAGTCAGCTCCTGCAAGAGGTCCGCGAACTGCGCAGACATCCCCGACGTGGACGTCACGGGTGCGGCGAGTGATTGCAGCGTCTCGGGCACCGCCGAGAGCGCCTGCGCGCCGGCGGCGGTCAACTCGCCCGGGTTGGTAGTCGGCAGCGCCGCGGTGAACGGCGTCAACGTTGACGCGGTCGCCGAGGATCCGGCGTAGCTATACATCGTGACGGCATCCTGGGCCCACATCTGCAAGTAGTGGGCTTCGGTGGTCATGATCGCCGGGGTGTTCTGCCCCAGGAAATTCGTCGCCACCAGCGCCATCAACAGGCTGCGGTTGGCCGCGATCACCGGCGGGGGCACGGTTGCCGCGAACGCCGCCTCATGGGCGGCGGCGGCGGCCTGGGCCTGGGTGGCGGTCTGTGCGGCCTGAGCCGCGGTAGCGGTCATCCACCCCCTGTAGGGGGCGGCCGCGGCCACCATCGAGGCCGACGACGGGCCCAGCCACGGCCCGCTCGTCAGTGCCGAGATCACCGAACCATACGAGCTTGCGGCCGACTCCATCTCGGCGGCCAACCCATTCCAGGCCGCCGCGGCGGCCAGCAGCGGACCCGACCCGGGACCGGCATACATCCGGCCGGAGTTGATCTCCGGAGGTAGCAACCCGAAATCCATTGCTAAACCTGCTTTTAGACGAGCCTGGCCGCATTGGCGGACTCGGCGGCTGCATAAGATCCGGCGCTGGCCCCCAGGGTGCGCACGAACATGTCATGGATCGCGGCCGCCTGGGCACTCACCGCCTGATACATCGCTGCATGCGCTGTGAATTGCGCCGCCGTCAGCGCCGACACATCATCGGCGGCCGCTGGAACCACCCCGGTGGTGGCGGCGGCCGCGGCCGCATTTCCGGCGCCCACTGCAATACCGATACCCTGCAAATCGCCGGCCGCAGCTATCAGCAGCTCCGGATGCGCGGTTACAAACGACATCTTCGTGCTCCTGCCAGGAATCTCTTGTTACTGGTGGCACCCTGTTCGGGTCTACGAGCAACGTATGGCTGACCGGCAAGGACAATCGTGAGTAGTTGCTACCTGTTTAGCTGTCTGCTGCCAGGCGGGCGTGCGGGTAGTTTTCTTCTTCACGTGCGCTGAGTTCGCGGGCCGGTGCAGGAGAGCTCCCTGAGCTGTGGATTTGGGTGTAGCCGGGGCCCAAACCCCGGCGACGGTCCGGCACTGGCGGCCTCGCAGGTTGACCAAAACCCGTCCTGGTTTGGGTGGCGGTCGGAGCGGAACAACGCTGCCGACCAATAATGCGCCGGCTATTGTCAGCAAACTGTTGGGCGGAGGGGGGCTCGGCCGCTCAGTTCAGCCAGGTCTAGGCGAGAACTTCGTGGTGCAGCTGCGAAGCCGGCGATCAGATCCGCGGCACGGCCGTAGCTCTACGCCTGAGCGGCGTCTGCCTGACTGGTCAAATCGAGTAGTCACTACTCGGGAGATCGCGCGGTTTCCGTCGAACGATCTCGTCATGACTTGCACCGGTAACCCACCCTATGCGGGCCGCGAGGATCTTCAACTGGTCGGTGTCGCTCGATTCGTCGATACCGCGGCGTGGCCAGTGTCATTTCGCGTGCGGACTGCGAGGGGTCCGCAGCCAGCTGGGGTGATGCGCAACTCTGATCGGTTCGCCGCGGAGCATCCATCCACCCCGAGGCGGTGCGGCCTGCTGTCGATGGCCGCGGGGCCGATCGCGCCGCGCCTGGTCAATGCGAGGAAAGTCGGGCGCCGGCCATGAAACCAACAGCAGCGATCTACCAGCTGACCGATCGCCTTCATGACGGGCGCACAGTCCACGTGTCGGCCGATGAAATCGGGGCAACGGTGTCGGGGTGGTTGGCTGAGCTCGGTGTTACCACCCCAGCAGCCGAGGATCTCGCTCAGGCGGTGCGCGCTGTCGATTGGCCTAGAACGCACGTACTTTGCGATCACCTGTCGGTGCAGGTGACCAAGGTCGCGAACATCTCACCACCGCGTGTTTGGCAAAGTCGGCTCCCGAAGCTGCCCGCACACCATTGGCTTTCGTTGCGAGTAAATCGACGACGGCCTTTTCGACACGTTCTCCCACACGCGCCCGCTCGGCGAGAGCTTTCCTCAAGCTGAGGGTCGAGCGAAATGATTCCGCAATTTAGTAGCAGGAGGAGCCTGGACCGCTAATTCCGACGCAATGTGCGATATGAGTACTTACACTTTGCTGCATGGCCCGCCGCTGGCAGCTACTGGATCGCCGCGTGGAGCACGACGCAATTCGATCGGCATTGACCGGCAGTGAGAGCTGCGGCGTGGTGTTGGTCGGCGCTGCCGGCGTTGGCAAGACGACGCTGGCGCGCACCGTCACCTCGTCATTGCGTTCAAACGTGCAGTGGGCAGCGTGCACCGAGTCGTCTCGCGGCATCCCACTCGGCGCTTTCGCGCATTGGGTGCGTCCGTCGGCATCACGCGACCCGGTCGCGCTCATCGCCTCGGCGCGCGCATCGATCCTCGCCCAAGAAGATACCGTCGTCGGCATCGATGATGCGCATTTGCTGGATCAGCTATCCGCGACACTGCTGCACCAAATCGCGGTCGACCGGGCCGGACACATTGTGGCCACAGTCCGTAGCGGTGAACGGGTTCCCGACGCGGTCACCTCGCTGTGGAAGGACGGCCACTTGCAGCGTCTCGAGCTTCACCCGTTCACAAAACAGCAGAGCATTGCGCTCGTAGAATCGGTCCTCGGCGGGACGCTCGAGGGTCTGAGCGCCGACGTCATGTGGGAATCTTCGGGCGGCAACCCGCTGTTTCTCCGGCATCTGGTCGAAGGGGCGACGGATGCCGGAACACTAACCGAGGTCAACGGGGTGTGGCAGCTGCGCGGGCCCACCGTTGTTCCATCCGGGTTGGCTGCCCTGCTGCAAGACCGTCTCGATCACGCGGGCGCCGATGTCGTGAACTCATTGAAGCTGCTGGCGCTATGCGAACCGCTAGACGTCGACACGCTGTCCGAGCTGGCCGGTGAGGACGCCGTCGATGCGGCAGAGATGCACGGCTTGATCCGGGTCGTTCGCGACGGCCCTCAGTTCAATGCCCGGTTCAGCCACCCGCTCTTTGGTGATGTCATCCGCCGCCACATCGGGATAGCGGCGGCTCGGAAGCTGAGGGGCCGCCTCGTTCAGGTGCTGCGCGACCGTGACCTCGACTCGGCCTCCAGCCGGATCCGGCTGGCGCAGCTGTGCGTCGACAGTGACCAAGTCGTCGATACCGAGCTGCTCGTCGCAGCGGCCAAAGACGCGATGTTTTTGTCGGACCTGCCGCTGGGTGAACGGTACGCGCGCGCGGCGTTCGAGCGCGGCGGTGGCGTGCGCGAAGCTGAGCTTTTGTCGCGCGCACTGCACTGGCAAGGCCAGCCGAGGCAGGCCAATGAAATCCTCACGCGGTTCAACCCCGACGACCTCGACGAGCTGCAGCTCGTCCAGTGGGGCATTCCCCACCTGTCGATCCTGTTCTGGTCGATGGGTGACGTCGCCCGCGCCCATCAGGTCTTGGCATTATTGCAGCAACGTGTGCAGCACCCGAGCCTAAAGCTGGTGGTGGATGCGACGGGATCGGCAATGGCGGTGCACGAGAACAGGATTGCCGAGGGAATCGCCGTAGCCGAGCGCGTAGTGGTGGACCCGCAGGCCCCGAAGCAGGCCATCGATTGGGCCGCTTTCGCGGCGGGTCTGGCCATGCCGGTCGCCGGGCGCGGCGGCGATTTCGAACCGATCGCCGCCAGATGCCGCGCCGAGAAGAAGGCCACCGAGGGCATGATCCGGGACATGGTGCGCTATGGTGACGTGCTCGCGCTCACCTCCATCGGCGAACTGGATCTGGCCGATCGACGTGCAGCCGATTACGCCGAGTTCTCCTCTGCGGGACAGCGTCTGGCGTGGGCTATCGCGAAGATTGCGACCGGTGTCGTCGCCGTCTACCGCGGCAATTTCCCCGACGCCATCGCCGCGTTAGAACAGGCGGTTGCGGCACAGGCTGCCGAAGTTGCCATGCCATGGCGATTGCCCGCAAGGGTGCTGCTGGCGAAGGCTTACGCGGCGCTGGGCCGACCAGATGAAGCCGAGCGGGTGCTCGCCGACGCCGAGGAGCACACCGGTCCGCACATGGCACTGCATTTCCCGCAACTGATGGTCGCCAAATCGTGGCACGCCGCAGCAAAAGGGCTGGATCGACGCGCGGTCGAACTGGCCCGCGCAGCTGCAGATGTCGCGCATAAGGCGGGTCAGTATGCCGTCGAGGCCGAGGCACTGCACCATGCCGCAAGGTTTGGCGACTGCACCGTGGCGGAGCGGTTGGTCGCACTTGCCCAAAACGTGCAGGGACGAATGGTGACGCTTCAGGCCCGCCACGCCGCAGCAGTCGCCGCCTCCGCCGGTCTGGCCCTCGACGCGGTAAGCACCGAATTCGAAGACGCCGGCTTGCTCCTTTCGGCCGCAGACTCCGCCGCGCAAGCCGCACCGCTGCATGATCGTGCTGGTCAGCGGCGAAAAAGCTCAGAGGCGGCGGCGCGTGCGCTACGACTGGCCGCTCAATGCGGCGGAGTGACGACGCCGGCGATCAGAACCGCGGCACGGCCTCTGCCGATTAGCACCCGCGAGCGGGAGATCGCCGCGCTGATTGCCGAGGGACTATCGAACCGGGAAATTGCCGAGCGGCTGACGGTATCAGTTCGTACCGTTGAAGGCCACGTGTACCGGGCGTGCATAAAACTCGATGTCACCGATCGTGACGAACTCGCAAAGATCATTCGGCAGGATGTCAAACGCTAGCGGACGGCCGTCCGCTGGTCACCGCTAGTAGCGCCCCCGCGGTCGGCGGTGTGCACGTGAGGAAACCACAGGTGCCGTCGTAGATCTTCCAGAACGGCGCATCTCCCTAACACTGACGTCGTGGTTGGCGTTGGCTTACCATGCCTGCCGATTTCAGGGTCGGGCATCCTCGAGTATTACGTCGCTTGCCTTTTCGGCCAACATGTACACGGAGGTGACGATGAAGAACCCGGGGATGCGGGGGAAGACCGATGCGTCTACGACGCGCAGCCGCTTGATTCCGTGCACCCGGAACCGGCTGTCGGTCACGGCGGCCGGGTCGTTGGCGGGCCCGATTGGGCACGTGCACGATGCGTGGTGGCCCCAGGCCTGGTCACGCACCCAGTCGCGCACCTCGTCCCGGGTCTGCACCGACGGGCCGGGCGAGACCTCCTTCGCGACCAGGCCACCGGCCCGCCGCATGACATCGCGGGCGATCTGCACCCCATCTACAACGGCGTCGATATCGGCGCCCTCGTCGTCGGTGCCTTCGTCGAAGTAGTGGAAGATGACCGCTGGCGGCTCGCGTGGGTCGGCGGAGCGCAGCCGGACCTCACCCGCCCGGTTCACGGTGTGCGCCTTGAGCACCGCCCAGGTGAAGCAGTCGTGGTGCTGTTCGAGCTTGGCCGAGTAACCCGGGTAGTAGCCCTCGAACCGGGCGGGCAGGCCGAAGATGAACAGGTCAGGGGACTTTAGCTCGCGACGGGAACGCCTGATGATCCCCACTAGCGCGCCGTTGGTGGCGTAGATGCCCTTGCCGGACTGCCACTCGCGGAAGGCCGGATCGGGTTTCTCGCCCGGTTTAGGCGGACGGAACCGGTCACCGCGCAACAGGGATAAGTTGCGAGTCATCCGGCTGACAACGCCGACCTCGTAGCGGTCCTGCAGGTTGCGCCCGACGCCGGGGAGGTGATGCCGGACCGGGATGCGGAATTGCTCCAGCTCCTTGCGTGGGCCTATTCCGGACAGCTTCAGCAGCTGGGGCGTGTTGAACGCGCCTCCGGCCAGCACGACCTCCCGTAATACGTGCGCTTGCTGCGCGGGCGGCATCACCCCGCCGGCCCAGCGGGGATCGCACCGGTAGGCGTGCGGGGCGTCGATGTACTCGACACCGGTCGCGGCTAGCTGCTCGTCGAGCAGCACCCGGGTGACCAGGCACCCGGTGCGGACATGCAGGCGGTCGGGGAAGCGCCGCGCTACGTCGCGGATCCGTTCGCGGCTGCCGTTCCGGCGTCCGTCGCGCACCGCCACGGGTATCTGCCACAGCCCCTCGAGGCGGTCGCTGACGCGCCAGTCGTTGGGATCGAGCCAGCCGCCGCCCAGGCCTTCGAATGGGTTGAGCGGCCGCCCCAAAAACTCCTCAAGGTTCGCGACCAGGGCGCCGCAGAGGATCTCGAAGATCTTTTCATCGGCGACGGCCAGCGTGGGATCGGCCAGCGAGGTGTGCAGCCAGCCGTCGAATCCATGCCTGGCCTCGTTCTTGAACCGTGCGGACAGTAGCGGCAGATGCGTCGCCAGGGCCGCTAGCACCGGGTTGGACGGAAGCCGCCACGGCCGGGTCCCGTACTCGCTGCAGTCCTCGAGCCGCTCAAAGTAGGTCCGCATGTTCTCGGGGGCCCAGGACTTGTCGCCGGTCAGCTTGTTGATCAGGTCCCAGTCCTCGGCGTGCGGGTACACGGTGATCATGGCGTTGTGCGCGGTGCAGCCGCCCATCGTTGCTGCGCGGGGGTAGAAGATCCCGCACCGGTCGGGATCGGGGTCGGGGACGTGTTTGTCGCGGACGTATTTCGTGTCCCGCTCCTGCTGCTTGACGTCCGCGTAGTGGCGTACGAAGAACTGCCAGCTGGTGGCTACGTCCTCGGTCGCGAGCCCGTGGAATGCGGGCACGGCGTACTCGTCGCTGTCTGGTTCGCGTGCGCCTTCCGCGCCCGCCTCGAGCAGCAGCACGCGCATGCCGCTCTCGGCCAGCCTGGCGGCCAGCGGGCCGCCGCCCGCGCCCGAGCCGACCACGATGTAGTCGTACCGGGCTCGGGGATCAGGGCTCGTGGTCACGGCTGCGCCTGCCGCCAGCTGCACATTCCTCAACGATAAGGCGGGTCGACCCGCGGCGGGTTGTACTGACTACGGTTGGGTTATGCCCAGCGACGACATCCTGCTGACCCACACCGACGAGCGGGTGCGCACCCTGACCCTGAACCGACCGCAATCACGCAACGCGTTATCCGCCGCACTGCGGGATCAATTCTTCGCCGCCCTGGCCGAGGCCGAGGCCGATGATGGCGTCGACGTCGTCATCCTCACCGGCAGCGATCCGGTGTTCTGCGCCGGGCTCGACCTCAAAGAGTTGGGCGACCAGACCGCATTGCCCGACATCTCGCCGCGCTGGCCTTCGATGAGCAAGCCGGTGATCGGCGCAATCAACGGAGCCGCCGTCACCGGCGGCCTCGAGCTGGCGTTGTACTGCGACATCCTGATCGCCTCGGAGCAGGCACGATTCGCCGACACCCATGCGCGGGTGGGCCTGCTGCCAACCTGGGGGCTCAGCGTGCGGCTACCACAGAAAGTGGGCGTGGGCGTGGCCCGCCGGATGAGCCTGACCGGTGACTACCTGTCCGCCGAGGATGCGCTGCGGGCCGGCCTGGTCACCGAAGTGGTCCCGCACGACCAGTTGCTGTCCGCTGCCCGCGGCGTTGCGTCGGCCATCGTCGGAAATAACCAGGACGCGGTGCGGGCGCTGCTGACGTCCTACCACCGCATCGACGCGTCGCAGACCGACTCAGGGCTGTGGCTAGAAGCGATGGCGGCCAGGCAATTCCGCACGTCCGGCGACGACATCGCCGCCAACCGCGAGGCCGTCCTGAAGCGCGGGCGGGCTCAGGTCCGGTAGCAGCATTGTGCCCCGTTTCCGCAGGGAGAAACAGGGCACAATGGCGGCTTATCCGCTAGATCACGGGATGATGGAGCGGATTGGGTGCGTGATCGAATAAATGGGGTGGAGCACGTCCGCCGCGTAGTGGCGGATCGGGTGCAGGGGTCCGCTGAACGGCACAAACGGGTCGGCCGACGCGACAGCCGGCGCGAGTGAACCGAGCACTGAGAGACCGACACCGACCAGCAGGCCCGCTGCTGCGACACGCACCTTGGAAGCTTTGGCATTCATGGTGGTTTCCTTACCTGGCAGTTGTCCCAGGTCCGAAGGTGGATCCTTCGCTGGGGTCGGTTGCTATTTCCCGACATCACGAGCATGCAGCAGCCGCCTTGATGGATCCTGGCGAGATTCTTGCGAAATTCTTGCGTTCGCGGTGCGCCGCGTCTGCGCAGCTCAGCGAGGGTTTGTTTGGAAGGTGAACTCTTGGCCTCCGATCCGGATGCGGTCGCCGTCCGCCAGCGTGGCGCTGCTTCGGATGCGCCGGCCTCCTACCAGGACGCCGTTGGTCGATCGCAGGTCGCTGATGACGAAACTGCCTCCGGTGTCGATGACGACGGCGTGGTAGCGACTGACGTCCTCATCGTCGAGAACGATGTCGTTGTCAGGCCGGCGCCCGATCCGGGTCGAACCCTCCAACCGGTGGCGCTGCCCATCGTTTCCGCGCAGCTCGGCGATGGGCGACGGGCCGGCCAGCGTGCCGGTGTGCGGGCTGAGATCGACGACGCTGCGCGTCGCGATCGTCTGCGCCGCCTGTTTGGTCTCCAGGGGCTCTTGGCGCAGGATCCGCTCGTGCAGGCTCCGCACGGTAGGGCCGGGGTCGATGCCGAGATTCTCAGCGAGGTTCGCTTTCAGTCGCTGATAGGCGTTGAGGGCATCGGACTGCCGCTCGGCGACGTAGTAAGCGGTCATCAGCTGAGCCCACAGCCGCTCGCGATAAGGATGTTCGGCGCTCAGCGCCTCCAGGCGAGGGATCATGGCGTCGGCGCGTCCGCACGCGATCTCGGCCTCGGCGAGGGCGGTTTGGGTCGCCACTCTGACTTCGGACAGCGCGGTGGCAAACGTATCGACGAAGGCGAATTCGCGTAGGTCATCGAGGAACGGCCCGCGCCATTCGGCCAGCGCAGCCGATAGGTAGCTGCTGGCATCTTCGAACCGTCCTGCCGCGGCGGCGTGTACGCCCGCGTTCTTTTCGGTGACGAAGCGCCCGACATCGCAGTCGGCGTCAGCGACGTTGAGTTGATAACCCGGCGGCGCGCTGGCCAGCACCCGGTTGGCGTCAACGCCGGCGGCGCCGATCAGTCCGCGCAGTCGGGACACGTAGGAATGAATGCTCGTCCGAGCCGCCGGCACGGGCATTTGGTCCCATACCGCATCGATCAAGGCATCGACCGACACCGGCCGGTTTCGGTTCATCACCAGCGTGGCCAACACCGCCCGCTGCTTCGGGGCGCCCAACGGCACCAGGGTGCCGCCCGCAGTCAGCTGCAATGGTCCCAAGACACCGAACCTGCAACCTGCGTTTCCCATAGACCTATGATGACTCCGGCCGCCAGCCATACGTGGTCGTCGACCGGATGAAGTGCCGTAACCAGCTCACGCCAGAGCGGCGCGCAGCGTGGCCACGACCTCGTCGACCGAACCGCTGGTCGAGTAGCCCGCGGCCAGCTTGTGACCGCCGCCGCCGAACGTCGAGGCGACAGCAGCGAGATCGACTGCCGCCTTTGCCCGCATCGACACCGACCACTGCTGCGGCTCAATCTCTTTGAACACCGCGGCCACCTCGGCCTGCTGCGTGGTGCGCACGATGTCGACGATGCTCTCGACCTCTTCCGGGCGCGCGCTGATCCACTCCTGGTTTCCGACAACGGCGTACACCAGACCACGACCGCCGGCAGCGTCGGGCAACAGCTGCGCCGACCCCAATACCCGGGACAGCAGCGCCAGCCAGGCGAAGGGATGGGTGTCCATCAGTGTCCGGGTGATCGACGCATTGTCGATGCCAATCTCGACCAGCCGCGCCGCCAACCGGTACGCGCGTGCGCTGGCCCACCGGAACGACCCGGTGTCGGTGGTCAGCCCCGCGTACAGGCAATACGCCACATCGGCGTCGATCGGCTTGTCCCAAGCGTCGAGCAGCTCGGCAACCATCATCGTGGTGGAGTCCGCCGACGGCTCCACGAAATTCGCTGTGCCGAAAAGCTGGTTCGATGCGTGATGGTCGATCACCAGCACTTCCTGCCCGGCACCGGCCATATCGCGCAGCCCCCCGAGCCGGTTGATGCTCGGAATGTCAACGGTCACAACCAGATCGACATCACGGCGCATGGCATCGGGATCGACCAGAAGCTGACCGCCGGGCAGCGACTGCAACGACTCCGGAAGCGCTGCCGGCGCTGCGAAGCTGACTTGGACGGTCTTGCCGCACCGGTCCAGCACCAAGGCCAGCGCCAACCCGGCGCCGATCGTGTCGGCATCAGGATGGACATGGCAGACCACCCCGACCGTGGCGGCGCCGTCCAGCGCCTTGGCGGCGCCGACAGCGTCGACGCGTCGTGCCGTAGAAGTTGATTCAGTCTTCGAGTTGATGGTCGTCACCGGCGCCTTCCCCGTTAGCGGTTGGTGCCCCTAAGTCCGATTGCCCGACTCCTCCTCGGGCCGCAACACGGCCCGCATCGTCACCGAGCCC
>Ga0224555_1003021_pt1 | contig 18249 bp, 7 predicted proteins | sample 714S23034metaG_FD_180687 | JGI IMG/M metagenome (GOLD analysis project Ga0224555, IMG submission 180687) | Peat soil microbial communities from Stordalen Mire, Sweden - 717 S2 30-34 | ecosystem: Environmental > Terrestrial > Soil > Wetlands > Peat | place: Sweden: Norrbotten County, Stordalen...
GGCACGAACCAAAGAGGTTCTCGATCAGGCCATTACGGATCTGCTCCCACAGATCACGACGGACAACGCTCAGGCTTGGTTCAGGTTCTCTGGATACGGTGTACACCTATGAGAGAAATGCTCTAAAGACCCCCTACAACGATTTCGACACCCATTGACCGCCCAACTCTGCGCCTGTTCTGCGCATTTCGCCGCCAGTTTTATGAAAATGAGCGCACAAGGCGTCGATGCCCGGCGGCACACCCTTGGGGTCGGACAACTAAAACTGATCGCACGGGGCCAGGAGACTGCCCTTGAATCGGCCATGGAGCGGGTTTGCCGCGTCTTGGAGGCTCTGCTAGGGCCGGGTGCTGTCTCCTCTCGCAGCCCACCTGCAAAGCGTTCACGCCTGCTTCCAACCCACGGCAAGCCGCCCCAAGAGGATGGAGGGGGGAACGATACGCCAATGCTGTTACGTCACAATTCACGTCACCGGCGGCGGCGCGCACTCAGGTGGTAAGCGAAACCGAACGACAGCCGCATGTCGTTCTGGGTGTTGGACGCGTTGTTGGGCAGCTCCGTCCTCACATACTCGGCCTCCAGCAGGCGCACGCCCAGGTTCTTTGTAAGGAACAGATTCACCCCTCCGCCGGCCTCGATGGCCAGCGAACCGGCGCTGGAAGTGACTCCGGAAGTGACTGGGTAGAGACCGTCGAAGCCATGCACGCCGCCAAACAACCCCTGGCCGAAGATCTGCAGGCGGCGCTGGTCCGTGGCCGCGGCGTGGCCGGTCCACGCGTTATACGTAAAGCGCGGACCGGCCGCGAAGGCGATCTTGTTCACATCCACGCCTGGCGCAATGTTCGCAGCATGGCCGCCGGTGAAGCTGGCTGCCACGCCAAGTCCCTTCCAGAACGTAACGGCCGCATCCACGCCTCCTCCCTGTAGCCAGAAGCAGCCGCAGTCTCCCGGCGCCAGCTCCGACCGTTCCAGCGAATACGTCACTGCCAGGTCGGTGGAGACCTGCGATTGTTGCACGGCGCTGGAAGCTTGCGCCCAGGCGCCCATCCCGGTCAACAGGCACGCCCCCATCAGAAACAAACTGCCGCGAATCGATCTGCGTATCTTCATCCGTCTCCTTGTTACTCAACCGTGAGGGTGAATGTGGCCGAGTGCGACAAGGCACCCGAAGTTGCGGTTACGGTGACTGTGTAACTCTGCTGTTGCTGGGCGAAGAAGCCGCTTGTCGAGCCGCAGCCGCTCATTCCGGCCATCGTAGCCATGCCCGCGCCCAGCAACAACAGCGCGCACATCATGCGGCCCAGCCGTTTACCCGTGCGCCGCAGCCGGCCGGCAAACGGCAGCAACAGCAGCGCCAGCGAGAACGGCGCCAGCCTGCCGGCAACTCCGCCGGCTTGGCCTCCACTACTGCCGCCGTTGCGATTCACGGCAAGCTGTGCGCCCGGATGGAGCGTCAGCGGCTTTGCGTCGGCCTCAGTCTGTGGAATGTCGATGGTAAGCGTTACCGCGGTCGCGCCCGCACCCGCCGTAATCGTGGCCGGAGTGAAGCTGTACGTGGCTCCCGCGGGCAATCCGCTCAGAGTCAGCGTTACAGCCGATGGGAAGATACTTCCGTCTATTGGAGATACGGTGAACGTGAAGACCGCCGTGCCTCCGGGCATCACGGTGATCGAGGATGAAGGGTTGTTCGAGGTCGAGGAGATGTTGAAGTTGAAGTCCTCCACCAGTTGCGTCAGCGGACTGCTGGTGGAGGCGAGGAAGTTCGCATCGCCACCGTACGCCGCGGTGATCGAGTGTGTGCCGGCGGCCAGGCTCGACGTGGTGAGCGTGACCACGCCGCCGCTGAGTGTGCCGGTGCCTAGCGGAGTTGAGCCGTCCAGGAACGTCACGGTCCCAGTCGGCGTGCCTGCCCCCGAGGCAATGGTCGCGGAAAGTGTGATCGCATTCTGCAAAAGCACGGGGTTGGCGCTGCTGGCAATGGAAACAATGGGCAGAGCCTTGTTCACCGTGATGTTCTCGACCACCTGCGGCGCAGGAGCGTAATTGGCGTTCCCGGCCTGATTTGCGGTGATCGCCACGGTGCCTGCGCCATTGACGGTCAGCGAGTTGACGCTGAGCGTTGCCGGCCCGGACAGGAGGGTGAAGGTCACACTCAGTCCCGAGGTCGAAGTCGCACTCAGCGTAAGCGGAGGTACTCCGAACAGCACCCCCGAAGCATACGCCAGAGTGCTGGATGCTAGGCTGGTGGTTTGCGTCTGCACGTTCACGGTCAGCGTCACACTGGCTGTAGCCGCGGTGTAGTCAGTGGCATCGGTTGGCGTGAATGTAACCGAAAGCTCCTGCGAACCCGCTGCAAGGACCGTTCCGGCAGCCGGGCTGTAGGCAAACGTGCCGGCGACCGGCGAACTGGCATCGAGCTGGGTTGCATTCAGTGCCGTGCCGTAGGTTATAACTGCCGGCGTTGCCCACGCAACGGTGGGGGTAGCCTTGTTGATCACCAGCGTGCCTATGGCCGAGCCCAGGTAGTTGGGATCGTTGACGGTACCTATCACCGTGTAAGTCCCCGCCGCCGTCGGAGTCGCCGTCAGCCCGTTGTAAGTGAAGGTCACCGTCAGGTTGGCAGGTGTAGTGGTGGCCGTGGCCGAAAGCGCCGATCCGGTGTAGGTCTGGCTCAAACTGCCGAGCGTCACCGTGGCCGTCGCCTTGGCGATGGTCAGCGTACCCGTCGCCGTGCCCTGATAGTTGGGATCGTTCACCGTACCCACAACCGTGTAGGTTCCCGCCGCCGTCGGCGCTGCCGCGCTGCCGTTGTAGGTGAAGGCAATGCTGAGTCCGGCGGGGTTGGTTGTTGCGGTAGCCGCCAGTGGCGCACCGGTATAGGGCTGGCTCAATCCGCCCAGTGTCACCGTGGCCGTTGCTTTGCCAACCACCATCGTACCTGTGGCCGAGCCTTGGTAGTTGGGGTCGACGATGTAGCCCACCACGGTGTAGCTACCTGCATCCATTGGCATCGTGGAACTGCGGTTGTAGGTAAAGTTCACAGACAGATTTGCCGGGCTGGTCGTGGATGTGGCATTAAATGCCGCACCTGTATACGTCTGGCTCAGGCCACCGAGCGTCACTATCGCTGTTGCTTTGCCAATGATGAGCGTTCCTGTGGCCGAGCCTTGGTAGTTAGGGTCGTTAACGGTGCCCGCCACCGTATAGCTGCCCGCCGCTGTTGGCAACGGTGCGCTGTCGCTGTAGTAGAAGGTCACTGCCAGATTTGCCGGACTGGTCGTGGCAGTGGCACTGATTGCCGCGCCGGTGTAGGTCTGGCTCAGGCCGCCCAGCGTCACCGTTGCCGTGGCCTTCGAGATCACAAGATTGACCGGAATGGACGTGGCGGCGTTATAGTTGCCATCGCCGGAGTAGCTCACCGTGACGGTGTAACTTCCGGCTGCCTGGCTGGCAGGAATGGTAAGTGTCGCCGTCCCGGAAACTATCGCGGCGCTCTGCGCGGTTCCACTGCCGATGGTGTAGCTCACACTGCCGCTCGGAGCCCCAATGCCCGCGCCTGAGAACTGCCCTGCCACGGAGACGGTTATCAAGCCGCCAGCGCCATAAGTCAGGTTCACCGTGGAGGAGGGCCCGCTCAGCGTGGTGCTCGCCTTGCCTACCACCACCGACGATGTCGCGCTAGTCAGCGAACTTTGCGAGAAGTTGGTGTCGCCGCCATACTGCGCTGCGTAAGTGTGGCTGCCCACGACGGGAACGCTAACCATGCAGCTTGCGTTGGCGCTTGCTACCGTGCTCGCCGGCGTTAGCGCCGTCAAACCGTCGTAGAACGTAATTGTGCCGGTGGGAGAGCTGGTCAGCACCGAAGCCGGCGTTATGGCCGCTGAGATAGTAACCGGTTGGCCGTAGGCTATGGCGGTGGGCGACGGCGTCACAGTTAGCGTGGTCGAGGCTTGCGTGTTGGTCAGCAGGAAGCTGGCCGTCGTCCCCGCCCCGCTCACGCTCGCCGTGACCGTGTAGGCCGCCGTGCCGGCTAACCCATTTGCCGTTGCCGTCACGCTGGCCGTTCCGTCGGCAACTGTGGCCGCGGGCGAGCCGGTAAAGGTCGCGCTTGCGCCGCTGGAAGGAGCGCTGAAGGAAACCGAAGCGCCTTGGACCGGGTTGCCGTATTGATCCATTACCTTAACCTTGAGCGCCGCCGCAAAGGCCGTCCCAATCGTTGCGCTCTGCGGCGTTCCGGAGACCACCGTCGCCGATGCCGCCGATGCCGCCGAAACTAACTCGGGCGCATTTGCAGCCGTCACAGAAGAGTTGCCGGCGATCGATGCCGCGTAACTGTAACTGCCCGCCGTGGTCAGCGCGGCGCTCGACAGGTTGAACGTCGCCACGCCGTTGACTGCCGTCACCGTGTAAGTATTCGAGTAACTGCCCGGTCCGGTCACTGTCAGCGTGACTGTATCCGATGCAGTTGTCACTAACGTGCCGCCAGAGTTCTCCTCGTTCACTGTCACGGAGCCGGCATTGCCGCCCGCCGTCAGTGTCGTAGCCGGAGCGGGGTTGTACACGAGCTGCGCCACCGCGGAGTTTACGTTGAACGGGTTGCTGGCTATCGAAATTGCAGTCTCGGGAGTGGTCGCGTAGTTCAGGGTCAGATTCGCCGTCAACACATCGCTTGTTCCCGGCAAACTGATGCTGAGCGCGGAGTAAGTCGCAACGCCGGTGGTTGCGGAGGTAGAAACCGATCCGCCGCTGAGCGTACCGCTGCCGGTCATCAGAGAAAGCGGAATCGCGATGGTGTCGGTACCGTCGGCAAACGCGACGCCGCTCTCATCCAGTTGAATAGTTGGCGCGGGCAGCATGGCCGCGTTCTGCACCACCGTTGATGGCTGTTGCACGAAAACGATGGAGTAATTCGTCTGCACCGCGCCGGAGTCCTGGCAGGTGGTCGTGCCGTAGGTTGTGGTGCGCGGATCGCCGCGCTGATCGGTCCCGGTCGCCGTCGATGGGCTGATGGCGCAGATGGCCGGGCTGCCCGGCAGCGGCAGCATGGTTTGCGTCGGGCCGCCGTAGTTGCCTAGAGGCGCCAGTTGGATAGCCGGAGTGGGCGCATTCATGGTTTGGGTATTGTAATTACCCACCAGGTTGCCGCCGTTGTTGCCAGCGCCGCTGGTAAATACTGTGTTGCCGCTTCCGTCCATGAGATCGTCGTACTGACTTACAGTGGACGACGTTCCTTCCCAGTTCCCGTCGACGATGCTGTTGGTCAGCGTCAGTGTGCTGTAGTTGAAGATGCCGCCGCTGGGGCCGCCGCTCACGAAATTGCCCGATACGGTGCTGTTGGTCACCGTCAGCGTGCCATTGTTAACGATTCCGCCGCCGCCGCCGGCGCCGGCCGAATTCCCGGTGAAGGTGCTGTTGGTCACCGTCAAGGTGCCTTGGTTGAAGATGCCGCCGCCGCCGCCGCCGAAGTTGCCTCCGCTGTCGAGGACCGAATTCCCGGAGAAGGTGCTGTTGGTCACCGTCAGTGTGCCAATGTTATAGATGCCGCCACCGTATAGCTGCCCGCCGCTGGCCGAATTCCCGGAGATTGTGCTGTTGGTCACCGTCAGCGTGCCGGCGTTAACGATGCCGCCGCCGTTGCCGCCGTTGTTTCCGTTGGTGATCGTCACCTCGGAGATGGAGACCGTCCCGCTAGCGATATTGAAGACCCGATCCGCTTTTCCGCCGTCGATGCTCAGCAGGTTAGCGCCCGGCCCCTGAATGTTCATGCTCTTGCTAATGTTCAGCGTGCCGCCTGTGGTCACGTTGTAGTCGCCCGGAGGGCTGGTGGTCAGGTTGAGCGAACTGGCAAAGTTGATGGTCGGCGTCACTGTCGAGGTGCTGACCGTCGCAGCCGCCGCAATGGCGTCACGCAGGCTGCAACCGGTGTTTGGCGTCGCGCCCTGCGAGGTGTCATTGCAGTTACGCGCCGCACCGCCCGCGTCATCGGTCAGCGTGGTCACCGTGTAGGCAGGAGGAGGCAGATTGGTCAGGCTGAAGGTGGTGCTCAGAGAGCTATTGGAGGCGGTGACGGTATAGCTCCCCACTACTCCATTGGCCGTGGCTGTCACGCTGGCCAGGCCGTTCAAACCGGTGATTACGGCCGTGCTGGAGAGCGCCGCGCTGGCGCCGCTGCCGGGCGCGGTAAAGGTCACCACCGCGCCGAAGACAGGATTGCCATACTGGTCGAGGACAGTCACCTGCAGCGCGGTGCCAAAGGCCGAAGTCACATACGCCGTCTGCGGCGTCGCGCCGGCGGTCGCCGTCATGGAAGCCGGCGGACCCGCGAGGTTCATCAGGTGGAAGTTGACCGTCGTCAGCCCGTTGGCCGTAGCCGTCACTGTGTAGAACCCGCCCGCCGTGGCGTTGGCCGTGATCGGCGCGGAGGCAACGCCGCTGGAATTCGTCAGCACGGTGATTGTGCCGGCGCCGTTCGAGAAGGTGCCGCTGGCTCCGGTCGCCGGAGCCGTAAATTTGACTGAGACGCCGGCGACGGGATTGCCGCCCGCATCCAACACCGTTACCGCCAGCGCATTCGGGAACGCCGTGGAAACCGTCGCCGATTGCGGCGTTGTGCCGGCATTTGCCGTCATGGTGCTTGGACTGTCGATTGCCGAGCCGGTTACGGTGACCGATTGCTGGGCTGGTGTCGCGTTGGTGGTCAGCGAGACGCTCTCGCTCAGCGGGCCGCTGGCGGGCGAGACCGGCGAGAACTGGATCGGCAGATCGCACTCCTCGCCGGCGCTCAGGCTGATCGAGCCGGTGCAGGCGCTCGCGTCGCCGCTGGCCTCGGGAAAGTCCGTGGGATAGCTGAGGGCCGAGAAGATGAGCGGTTCGTTGCCGCTGTTGGAGACCTGCACGGTCTGCGTGGGGTCAGTGTCGATGGAGCCGTCGTCGGTCGCCGTGGGAAAGCTCACCGTGGGCGGCTGCGGGCGCTGGATCTTCACCACGCGGTTGTTGCCAAAATCCGCGATGAAGAGATCGCCCGCGCTGTCCACCGTCACACCGATGGGATTTGTCATTTGGGCGCCATTCACCGTCGGGGAGAGGACAATCGCTGGTCCGCCGCCAGCCGGAAGTTCCACCACGCGGTTGTTGACTGCATCCGCGATGAAGAGGTCGCCCGCGCCGTCTACAGCCACGCCAAAGGAATAATTTAACGTCAGGCTACCCACTGTCGGGTCGATGGCAATCGCCGCGCCGCCGCCAGCCGGAAGTTCCACCACGCGGTTGTTGTCTGCATCCGCGATGAAGAGATCGCCCGCGCCGTCTACAGCCACGCCAAAGGGAAAATTTAACGTCAGGCTACCCACAGTCGGGTCGATGGCAATCGCCGCGCCGCCGCCAGCCGGAAGCTCCACCACGCGGTTGTTGTATGTATCCGCGATGAAGAGGTCGCCCGCGCCGTCTACAGCCACGCCAAAGGGTTCATTCAATGCTGTGCTACCCACAGTAGGGTCGATGGGAATCGCCGCGCCGCCGCCCGCCGGAAGCTCCACCACGCGGTTGTTGTCTGTATCCGCGATGAAGAGATCGCCCGCGCCGTCTACAGCCACGCCAAAGGGTAAATTTAACGTCAGCCTACCCACTGTCGGGCCGATGGCAATCGCCGGGGCCGGATTGAAGGCGACCTGAGGGCCGATGCCCACGCCGCTGATGTAGGTAGTGGAAAGGATGGTTCCGGTGTTGTTGGCGCCGGAGAAGAAGACCACCGCGCCCATGCGCAGCCCTGGATATTTGGGCGTGAAGCTCACGTTCACCGTGCAGGTTGTGGCTGAGGAGTAGGTCTGGGGCGTGCAGGTGCTGCCCGCCGCGTTGGCAAAGTCAAGGCCTGTGGCGCCCTGGGTGAAGACCGCGATGCTGCCCACCGTGGTAGAGGCGGGGATGGAGAAATTGAGGGTTTGCGCCGCGCTGGTGGTATTCACCGCCTGCGGGCCAAAGCTGCTCAGGCCCCATGTCCAGGTATCGTTCAGGAATTCGCTGGAGGCGCCGCCGCCGAAGAGCACCATCTGACCGCTCGCCGCGTCGTAAGCCATTGCGGCGAGTCCGCGCGCGGGTGGACTGGTGGCGGGGAAATCCTCCGTCCAGTTTGTTCCGTCCCAGAGCCAGGTATCATTTACATAGCCACTTACATTCCCGCCAAAGAGCACCGTTTGACCGATCGATGCATCATAAGCCATGGCAGAAACAAAGCGCGCCCCTGGACTAGTCCCTGGACTCTGAAGAGTCCAGTTGCTTCCGTTCCAGAGCCAGGTGTCGTTCAGGAATTCGCTGGAATCAGCTCCCCCGAAGAGCACTATTTGGCCGTGCGCTGCGTCGTAAGTCATGGTAGCCGTATAGCGCCCGTTCGGACTGGTCGCGGGGGCTTCCTGGGTCCAGTTGCTTCCGTCCCATACCCAGGTGTCGCTCAAATTGCCGCCTTCATTTTCCCCGCCGAAGAGGACGATCTGGCCGTGTGCCGCATCGTAGGCCATGGCGGCACCGTAACGCTCTCGTGGAATGGTTGCAGGGCTTTTCTGGGTCCAGTTGGTCCCGTCCCATACCCAGGTGTCGCTCAAATTGCCGCCATCATTTCTCCCGCCGAAGAGGACGATCTGGCCGTGAGCCGCATCGTAGGCCATGCTGGAGTAAACGCGGTCTGGCGGGCTGGTGGCAGGGCTTTTCTGGGTCCAGGTGGCTCCGTCCCATACCCAGGTGTCGCTTAAGAAGCCATTGAAGGATATGCCGCCGAAGAGCACGATCTGGCCGTGAGCCGCGTCGTAGGCCATAGCATAGCTGGCGCGCGCCGGCGGGCTGGTGGCGGGCGACAACTGCACCCAATTCGGAGTGAATGTCTGCGCGGGCGCGATTGCGGGCAGCAGCAGGCCGGCAACAACAGTCAGGCAAAGCTGGAAACGGGTGCGGAAGGAGATCGGCTTTTGAACGGTCAGCGAAGAAAAATGCATTGAAGGAACCTCACCAGTGTGGTTTGCAGCCTGTTCGGACATTCGGGTAATTTTGTTTTTGACCTGGGCAAGCCGGAAAAGCTCCGGTTCGTGGAGAAAACCTCCCACTTGCCGCGGCAATTCCGCCGCCGGCCGCATCGCGCCGCAAGGAGCGGACGAATCAAGTTGGATTCTAAGGACTAATAAAATCTATGAAATGCCTCTTTATTCGCCGCGACCTGCGCGGGACCCGGCTCCATGGGCCGGAGCGAAACAGGTAGTCGGAAAGGCGGGACGACAGGCAACGAGACGAATAGGCGGAACGGGGCGAAACGAACATAAAAGCACACCCTGCCGCCAACCCCTTTGATCACGCTTTAGATGATATTCCCATGTTGGTTTAGCGGCGCAATCATAGTATCAGAAGTTTTCCCGCCGGGTCAGTGATTTGTATATTTTTTTATTCCAAAGGCTCGTGCCTGTCAGGCTCGGCGGTCTCGATGAAGACGCCGCGGCGCCGGAAGATCGCAATGACAATAGAGCGCTCTACCCACCGGATCACGAACAAACAGCAGGCGGCCCAGGGGTTGTTTCTGAAAGCGATTAGAAAGACGGCTGGACCCCAAAGTGCGGTCACCTCAAGAAGCACGATCCGGTGCTCTACGCTAGAGCGGTTCTCCAATACATATGTCCTTACTGATTCTATCGAAGGTAGCTTTTTCTTGAGGAAAAAGCCACTCTGCGGCGTGGTTTCGGTGTACAGCAATTGGAGAACCGCTATAACGCCTTGAAATGGGCGAAGAGAAAACACGAGGTTTGATCCACTCGGCTCCATCCTTCCACAGTGGCCGAGGGAAGGGCATTCACTGGAATACAACGGCGTGCTGTGGGGGATTCCGGCTCGATTTGGCGGCAAAAAGCCCCAAGCCCTGCTTTGCGAGGGGTATATTTGGGGGTATTTACTTCGGCTGAAACTATATCTATATGCGATTCAGGTAGATACAATGCTATTCGAGTCCCTCACTGTCCCTGCCTAAATCATGGCAACAAGTACTCGCGACTCATTGGAAAATATTTTTGGCAGGTATCTGCTTGACTCAGGCAGGCCCAGCAGGTTGTGGTTTCTCAGCGGCCTTTGCATCGGAATGAATCCTATGATCGGGGTTACAGGATCGACGGCCACGTCTTGCTGCGCGAGCCGGAAGAAGAGCTTGCCACGGCTCTTTGATCGCTGCCGGTTGAAGCGAAACGTGAACGCATTTCCGGGGCTTCGGCCTGAGCTGTTTTCGACGCCTCTCTGCGGGTGGAAGGCAATTCTTGAACAGTTGAAGCGGCGAATGGCAGCAGATTTGCAGCAGAATAGCTTCACGCGATTGCGTTGAGCGCGGCCCTCAATGCGCCAATATATTTTCGTTGCCGAGGATGCGGTAGAGGGTGGAGCGGCTGATGCAGAGCTGGCGGGCGGCGCGCAGCTTGTTGCCGCGGTTCAGGTCGAGGACGTATTGCACATGATGCTGGACGACGGCGTCGAGATTGAGGCTGTCGAGGCGCATCACGGACTGCTGCATATCCTGGGGGTTATCCAGGCCGCTAGGGAGGGCCAGGTCGTCGGGGCGGATGACGCCGTTGACGGCTTCTAGCAGCGCGGTTTCGAGAACGGCGGCCAGCTCGCGCACGTTGCCCGGCCAGTTGTGCTGCAAGAGGCGGGCGAGCGAACCGGGGCCGAGAATGACAGGGCGCTGCTGATAGAGGTGGCAGATACGGTCGAGCAGCGACTGGGCGAGGACGGAGATGTCTTCGCGGCGCTGGCGCAGCGGGGGAATGGCGAATCGGACGGCGGTGAGGCGGAAGGCCAGATCGGGCAGCAAGAGGCCTTGCGCGGCCATCTGGCGCAGCGAGGTTTGGGAGGAGGCGATCAGCACGAAGCGGCCCGGCGGGCGGTCTTGCAGTGATTTGAGCACGCTGAGCAGCAAACCCTGGCCGGGAGGGGCGAGCAGGTCCACACGATCGAGATAGGTGCAGCCGGCGAGGGTGGCAGGATCGGCGTCGGCGACCAGCCATTCGCGGGCGTCGCGGCGCAGGAAGGTGGTGGAGGCCAGCGGAGAGCGGCTGAAGAGATAGCGGGCCAGGGTATGCTTGCCAACGCCGTGTTCGCCCTCGATGGCCGCCACTTGCACGTAAGGCGCAGCCATCTCGGCCTGCATCAGCAGCTTGCGCCATGCCGCGCTGACTCCCACCGGCCGGGCTTCCGAGGGTGATTCCACTTCCACCAAGGTCAGGCGGGAGGCCGAGGACAAGGGCAGGGGCTCGTACTGAGCGGCGCTATTCATGGCTCTCAACGTGCCTCGTCTCCATGGCCCAAACGACAAATCCGAGGCCACCATTGGTTTCATCGGCACGCGGCGAAAAAACATGAACCGGAAAGACTTGGAATCTTTCCGGTTCGGGCGGGGGCGAGATTGGTGGCCTTGTTTCGGTTGACCCAGAACATTTTCACCGTTCCTGTAACGCGGGCATTCTGGTATCCCACCCTTCGTAAAGAACACGAAGGATGGGGCACCCAGACCCTACACTCACTCTCAGTGAAAATGCCTTAGCGGAAGCGCTTGGAGGGCTCGTCGGAGTAGATTTGGCCGTCGCGGATATGCACCACGCGATGCGCATATTCGGCGATGTCCGGCTCATGGGTGACCAGGACGATGGTGTTGCCGTTGGCGTGCAAGGTGTCAAAGAGGGCCATGATCTCCAGGCCGGTCTTGGAGTCCAGGTTGCCGGTGGGCTCGTCGGCGAGGATGATGGAGGGGCGGTTGACCAGGGCGCGGGCGACGGCGACGCGCTGCCGCTGGCCGCCGGAGAGTTCATTGGGCTTGTGGTACATACGGGACTCAAGGCCGACTTCGCGGAGCGATTCCTTGGCCCGTTCGAGGCGCTCGACGGACGGGGTGCCGTTGTAGATCAGCGGCAGCTCGACGTTGTGCAGGGCCGAGGCCCGCGCCAGCAGGTTGAAGGTCTGGAAGACGAAGCCGATCTCCTTGTTGCGGATGCGGGCCAACTGGTCGTCGTCCAGTTCGCTGACCAACTGGCCGTTGAGCCAGTAGTTTCCCTTGGAGGGCGTATCCAGGCAGCCGATCAGGTTCATCAGCGTGGACTTGCCGGAGCCGGAGGGGCCCATGATGGCGACATACTCGTTGCGGCGGATGCGCAGGGAGACGCCGCGCAGCGCCTGCACCTGCTGCTCGGAGCCCATATCGTAGGTGCGCCACAGATCCTCGACGACAATGATGTCGTCGCTGGGCGGAGCCGCAGGCTGTTCAACTACATCGGTAACGGTGTCGAATAAGGCCATTCGCGTATCTTCCTTTGCAGGTATCCTTGCTTGCGTCTTCTGGGGCATATATGAAGCCACGCCATTCAAACCCCTGAGCTGTTGCGCTTCATTCTAGCTTCCGCTCGAACCCAGCGCGGCCGGTTTCTCGGTGTCCCGCTTGACCAGCGCGCTGTTTTTGAGGGAGCGCAGCGTCTTGTAGGGGCCGATGACGATCTCGTCGCCCTCTTTCAAGCCGGTGAGCGCCTCGATGTCGGTGGTTCCGGTGATGCCGGTGGTGACGGGAACGAACCTGGCGCGCAGCTTGCCGGATTTGCTGTCAATGACAAAGACGCCCTGCTGCGGCGCGGTTTTGGCGGCGGCTGAGCTCGAAACAGCCTGCACACTGCCCTTGGCTTTGTCGTCGTCGGGGTTGTGCATGGTGAGCGCCTGGATGGGTAGCGCGAGCACACTGGCTTTGTGCGCCGTGGTGATCTTGGCGGTGGTCGAGAGTCCGGGGCGCAGCTCGTTGGAGGGCTCATCCAGAGTGATCACAACCTTGAAGTCCTTGGCCTCTTCGGTGCCGGAGGTGGAGGTCGAGGTGGCCTGGCCGGTGGAGCGCAGCAGGGCTTGATCGCCCACCAGTGTGACATGGCCCTTGAAGACCTTGCCGGGCAGCGCGTCCACGGTCACATCGGCTGGCTGACCGATCTGCACGTTGACGATGTCGGTCTCATCCACTTTGATCTCGGCGGTGATGACGCTCATATCCGCCAGGGTCATCAGGGTGGCGCCCTCGGTTCCCTGAATTCCGGTGACCACCGTTTCGCCCTCGCGCACTGGCATATTGGTCACAATGCCGTCAAAGGGAGCGGCGGCGATGGTCTTGTCGAGCAGATCCTGGTTGACGCGCAGGTTGGCGACTTGGGTCTGCATATGGCCGCGGGCGGAATCGGTGTTGGCCTTGGCCTGGTTCAACTGCGCCACGGCCTGATCGAGCGAGGCGACATCGGTGTCGAACAAGGCTTTCTTGGCGTCGTAGTTTGACTTCGGCTCAATGCCGGCCTTATAGAGAGCCTGTTCGCGCTCCCAATCGAGCCGCTTCTGCTCCAGATCGGCCTTGGCGTGCTCGACGTTGGCCTCGGCGGTCTTTTCGGCGGCAATGTAGGAGGAAATGTCCGTCTTGGCGGCGGCTATGGCGGACTCCTGGCCATGAACGTTGGCCTCCTGCTGCACGTTCTCGATGGTAGCCACAGTCTGGCCCTTCTTGACCAGATCCCCCTCCTTCACAAAGAAGTGGGTGATGCGGCCAAAGGAGGTGGCGCCCACGTTCATGTAGGTCTTGGGCTTGATCTGGCCGGTGCCGCTGACCACCGTGGTCAGTTCCTGGCGCGCGATCTTGGCGGTCAGTACCTTGGTGTAGCCCGATTGCTGCCTCCAAATGAAGACGATGACGAGTGCGGTAACGACCACAACGGCGGAAATGATCAAAAGTATTTTCTTCATGCGAGGCGGGTGCTCCAGGTCTCTCCGATTTCAGTGTACGCAAATGCAGCCTGTACAGTTCCCCAGACTGCTCAATCCGGCTTGCGCCCGCATGATTTTCCTCAGCCGGCCCGCTTAGGAACGGAATCGCGGCAAGAGCCGGAAAGACTATGCGGTCAAGTAAATGCGCTTGTTTCTTGGACGCGAGAGCGGCCCGGCTGGTCTCAAAAACCTGTTTTCCGCCAGGCCTAATTGCCGTCTAACAGCTCTTCTGTCTGCTTACGCCGGCCGTGCTATGGCGTCCAACCGTCAGCCAACTCCCTGCGGATTCTTGCCCAGCCCTATTGGAACCCGTAGAATGGAGGATTGCAGGAGTCTTCAAGGCAAATGACGCTTAATCGTTCTCATCTTTTCATCGTCGCGCTGGGTTGCGGCCTGGTCTTTCTTCCCGCTGCCGGTCTCCGTGCTCAGCAGACGGACACCCCGTCCGCACCAGCGCAGCCGCAGGCACAGCCCCCCGCCCCGAATCCGGGAGCGGGCCAGGATGCGGACCCGCTCAAGCGCCAACGCTCCGACAAGGAGAGGATTCGCGCGCAGAAGGATCTGAAGATCGAGATCAAGGGCGCTTACAAGACCTGGCTGGAACAGGATGTGCCCTACATCATCACCGATGAGGAGCGCAAGGCCTTCAAGGCTCTCGGCAACGACGAGGAGCGCGAGGCGTTCATTGAGAACTTCTGGCTGCGTCGCAACCCCAATCCGGATTCGCCGGAGAACGAGTTCCGCGAAGAGCACTACCGGCGCATCGCCTACGCCAACGAGCACTTTGCCGCCGGCAAGCCGGGGTGGAAGACCGACCGCGGCCACATCTACATCTCCTACGGCAAGCCGGACGAGATCGACTCCCACTCCTCCGGCGGCATGTATAACCGGCCCGTGGATGAGGGTGGCGGCGAAACCGAAACCTTCCCCTTCGAGGTCTGGCGCTACCGGTATCTGGAGGGCATCGGAGAGAACGTCGAATTGGAGTTTGTCGATACCTGCCAGTGCGGCGACTACCACTTCACCATCGACCGCGGCGAAAAGGATGCGCTGGCGCACGTTCCCAACGCCGGCCTCACCCAGGAGGAATCGATGGGCAAGGCCAAGAAGTCCGACCGCTTCGCGGGCAACCTCGAAACCCTTGGTGCCGGCTCGAGGTCGAATATGAACCAGTCCAAGCAATTCGACCGCATCGAGCTGATGGCCAAGATCTTTGCTCCGCCGCCGGTGCAGTTCCACGACCTGGAAGCCTTCATGACCGAGCACCAGCTGCTCTCCGGCCCCATCTTTCCCTTCGACGTGCGCACCGACTTTGTCAAGGTGACTGAAAGCACGGTGCTGGTTCCGATCACCATCCAGATGAAGAATCGCGACATCACCTTTGTGACCAAGGACGGCGTCTCCAAGGGGGTGGTTAATATCCTGGGCAAGGTGACCACTCTCACCCATAAGACCGTGCAGACCTTCGAGGACACAGTGCAGGTCGAGGAGCCGTCGGAGTTGCTGGAAAAAAGTCTTGACCGCCAGTCGGTCTACTGGAAGGCCCTGCCCCTGCTGCCCGGCCTCTACCGCCTGGATATTGCCATCAAGGACGAGAACAACAAGGACCACATGGGCTACTACGGGCGCGGCATCGAAGTGCCCACTTATCACGACGAAAAGCTGGGCACATCCACGCTGATCCTGGCCGACCAGATGAACACCGTCTCCTCGCGCGAGATCGGCAGCGGCAACTTCATTATCGGCAACACCTTCATCCGGCCACGTGTGAGCAGCAGCCTCAAGCCGAACGCCCCGGTTACTTTCAAGCGCAGCCAGCAGCTCAACTTCTGGATGCAGGTCTACAACCTGGGCATTGACGAGGCCACCAAGAGCAATCAGGCCACGGTGACCTACCAGATCGTTAAAACCACCCCCGCTACCGCCAGCACTTCGGCCGCCGACACGGTGGTTTTTGAGAAGCAACTGGATTCCAAGGATCTGGGCGCTCACAGCGACCAGATGACGGTGGAGAAAACGTTGCCGATCTCGGGGCTTGAACCAGGGAAGTACAAGGTGACGATCAAAATAAATGACGCAATCTCGAAACAAGAGATTGCGCAATCGGCGCCTTTTGTCGTTGAATAGTGAGTATCTCCCGCAGCAAGCCAACCGGACGCCAGATTCGGGGCCGCGCGGGAGGGTTCGCGGTACTTATGCCAGGGACGCCGCCAGGTCCTTATCGACAGTGACGACGCGCAGGCTCCATCTCGTTGTTTTTGCGATGCTGATTGCCATGGGTGGCAACTCGGTGAGCGGGGCTATGTCCGGGCCGGCTTCGGGCTTGGTGACGGGCCAGGTGAGCGACTCAGCCGGCATTCCGCAGATCGGCGCCGAGGTGCAGTTGCTGCATCCCGATCTGAGCGTCATCGCCAGCGTCTATACCGACGCCAGCGGCCGCTACCGCATCACCTCGATTTTGCCCGGCCGCTATGCGGTCAAGGCCATGGGCGCCTGGTTTCTTCCCTCCCTGCGCGAGAATGTCCGTGTGCGCTCGAACACCGTCGTCAACCTCACACTGAACAGCCTGTACGAGGCGATGCAGTGGCTGCCGGCTGAGCCGCGCACGGGCAACGTCGAGAAGGACGACTGGGCGTGGACGCTGCGCTCGGTCGCCAACCGGCCTCTTTTGCACTGGCTGGAGGATGGTCCGCTGGTGGTTGTCTCCGAGGGCGGAGGCGCACATCCCCGGCTGAAGGCCCGGCTGGTGGCCACCGGCCAGGAGGGCGCCTTCGGCGAGAATGGCGAGCGCATCACCGCCGCGATCGAAGAAACGCCATCCTATAGCCGCGAACTGCTGGCCAGCGTTGATTTTGCTCCCGACTCGGATGCCGGCGTGGAGTCCATGCTCGGCTTCCGCCAGGATATGGGCTTTGCCGGCTCCGTGCAGTCGGTAGTCACCGTCGCCCTGCACCCGGAGATGGAAGCCGGCAGCGGCGAAGGGCTGGACGAGGCCGCCCTCCGCAGTTGGGAGACGATCCATCTGGGGGATGAATTCGAGGCCGAAGCGGGCTCCGATGAGGTGCTGGCCCGGCTCTCCGGTCCTTCCCCTGAGACCGTCGCCAAACTGCAGCCCTTTGCCTTCGCGGGCTGGCGCGGCGGCAACTCGACGATTCGCTATCACATGGCCACGCTGCTGCCCGGCGCTCCGGATTCCGAGGAGACCGAGGCCCGCTCGTGGCTGCCCGCGCTCTCCGCCCGCAACGGCGCTCTGGCCATCGAGCACGGAATGCATCAGGAACTTGGCTGGGATCGGCGCACGGACCGCACCGGCATCGCCGTGCGGGTCTTCGACGACCGCATCGACAATCCGGTCCTCGAGGCCGCGAGCCGCTTTGCGGCGGGCGATTCCGAGGCCGCTACGGTGCTCCTGGACCCCTCCAGTGGCCTGTTCCACGCCGCCGGACCGCGCTTCACCACCGCCGGAATCGAGGCCGGCTTCGAGCGCTGCTTGCCTGGAGGCAATCATGCCCGCCTCAGCTACGCCAACGGCGACGCTCTGGCCGTCCCTACTTTGCCGCAGTCCCTATCGCTGGCGCAGGCGCTTGCCGGCGTCCATCCCCGCCGCGCCCAGGCTTACTCGCTCTCGCTCTCCGGCACCCTCGAAGGCACCGGAACCCGCTGGCGCGCCAGCTACCGCTGGCAGCCGGAGGATTCCGTCACTCTGGTTGCCCCCTTCACTGAGGACGCAGCCGCGCCCTGGCTCAATATGCACCTTCACCAGCCCATCCATCTGCGCCGCGGCAGCTTCGAGGCGATTCTCGATCTGCGCAACATGCTGGCGGAGGGCTACCGCCCTTATCTATTGAGCGACGGCTCGTTGGTGATCTTCGCCCAGCAGCAGCGCAGCCTCCGCGCCGGCCTGGCCTTCAACTTCTAGGCGCCAGAGCAAAACCAGGGATACTGTAGCCAGATTAGCCTCTTCGAAGGTTGCCGCTCTCTCCACCCCTGCGACGAAGACCTGTCGCCGGGGATCCCGGGCTGTTGGTCGCGTCGACTTGAGTGTGATGGTTTCGGGATACGCCATCCCTGGTTTTGCTATAGCCCCGCGCCGCCTCCGCGTTTTGAAACCGCACCCTTCCTGTGCTATATTCTTCTTGAACAGGGAGGTGATCCCTGTCTGCTCAAACCGTGTGAAAGCAATCCCACCGCACGGTTTTTCTGGTAGCCTGGACGCGTAGCTCAACTGGCAGAGCATTCGGCTCTTAACCGACAGGTTGTAGGTTCGATTCCTACCGCGTCCACCATAACATCAATAAAATAAGCACTTTACAAACCGCCCCAAAAGGCGGTTTTCTTTTTCTCACGCGAATGGCTGTTTTGATGGCTGTTCTGAAAAATATTTATATTTTTGCGGAGAATCGCACTGGACCAGCCTCCAACCGGCACCCGACTCTCGCGAAGCCTTCGTGATCGCCC
>Ga0224555_1003022_pt1 | contig 18248 bp, 11 predicted proteins | sample 714S23034metaG_FD_180687 | JGI IMG/M metagenome (GOLD analysis project Ga0224555, IMG submission 180687) | Peat soil microbial communities from Stordalen Mire, Sweden - 717 S2 30-34 | ecosystem: Environmental > Terrestrial > Soil > Wetlands > Peat | place: Sweden: Norrbotten County, Stordalen...
GATGGTCTTGTTAAAGCCAAAGGTGCCTTCCTGAATCGCGCGGTTCTGGCTGTTTGCCGAACCCTTGTACCCATAACCCACCAGGCTGGTTCCGTTGGCGTCGAAGGCAAAGTCGCGGCCAACGTAAATCCCGCCATAGTAGGCATATAGCATGAGCTTCTTGGTGGCCTGGATTTCAAAGCCATCCACTGTGCCGCCGGCGTGAATCGGGCTGATGCTGCCATCGGCGCGGATCATGACGTCCGGTGCGTTGCCGAAAAGATACCTGCCGCCGCCATCGCTCCAATAGTTGTTAGTAATCAGCCGCACCCTTTCCACGATTTCGAAGTTTCCATTGATCGAGACGCCCCCGCCAACTTTCGTAGAGTACGCGTGCGACGTGGGATCCCAATCCTTAAAGGTGCGATCGATACCCGCGATCTCGAAGTGCACGCGTGTGCTCGGGTCCAAGGCCAGCTTGGCGATGATATCGGGCGCCACATTGGGTGTGACAAAAACATTGGTAGCGTTGTCAAACTGGCCGCCCGCGAGGGACGAAAGCGCGGAGGGTAATGTGATCGCCGTGGCGCTCAGGCCGCCGGAACCGCCGATGTACTGGTCCGGATTCTCGACCGACACGCCGAACGTCACCTTCTCGCTCGGATGCAAAAGGACGCGGACGCCCGCCTGTCGCGCCCACGTGAGGCCGTTCATGTAATTGACGTCTATTACTTGGCTATAGAAAAGATCGGCGGGCAGCGGCGAGATACCATTGCGGTTGGGAGTCAGCATGGTCCAACTCTGGCCGGCCAGAAACTCCACTTTGTCCTTGCGCACGTCCACCCAATACAGGCGGATGCGTGGCACGAATGCGTTGTTGGAAACGCCCAGCGCGTTACTCCCGCTAGTTCCGAGGAAATCGATCTCGTTGTAGCCGATGAAGTGCGCGCCCTTCCAGTCGCCGTCGATACGGAACCCCAGCCGGGAGTTCTGCGGGCTGAACCGGAACTCGCTGAGTTGGCCCGCCGTAGTGTTGTTGTAAGGCAGACTTCCAAAGTTAGAACCGATGCTCGATCCGGCATCCTTGTCGCGCCACACGGCCGTATCATCCATGAAGCCGACCGGCATAAATGTCACATTGCCGATCGAGAACTGCAACGGCGACGCCTTCTCTTCTTTCATCACCATCGGCTGATCCATCGGCGCCGGTGCGGCCGGTATCATGGGCGTTGTGCTCGCCACTTCGCCCAGCGGAGCGTGCGAAGCCTTCGCCGGCAGCAGCCCGCCCGTGCTCGGGGTCGCGGTCGAGGCCGCGTCCAACATCCGCTGCTGATCGGCCAGTGTCTTCTGCATCGCTTCGATTTGCTTCTGCTGCTCCGCAATCTGCTGGCGGAGTTTCTCAATGTCGATGTTTTGACTGCGGACCTTCTGCGATTGGTCGGCCTTCTCGCCGTCGTTCACAGCCGGGGTCTCAGCCGCAATCATTGGTGTGGTCACGGCCAGTAGGCAAGCTACCAGTGGGCCCGCAACCCAAGCTTGAAGTTTGTGCTGACTCATTTACTATTTCCTGTCCTCTAGGTTTGTGCACCCGTTTGCGCCGGGTACGGCGTTTTTAATGACGTTCGAAATCGTGTGTCTGAAAAGCCCCCGAGCTGACCGCCCGCCCTGCACAGCCATTCACCGCGAGACTCCCATGCACGTCACACAGAGGTTAGCGAATGGCTATTGTCATGCCATGAATTTTGCGTGACTCTTGCGTTACAGGCCTCGCCCCGATGGCTTTCGCCCGGTCGCCAAACTCAGATGTGCGGTCACTGTCGCCGCTCCCGCGGCCGGCTCGTTTGTGGCTGCTAAACTGAAGTCGGACCAAGCATGCGGACCCTCTCCATCGCTTTAACGCTGCTCGTGTGCGCGGCTCTAGCGGCCCCTGTGGCCAGCACCATCCGCTTCGAGGAGATCGCCCAAAAGGCGGGCCTCGTTTTCGCTTCCAACAGCTCGCCCACGCCCAACAAGAACCAGCCCGAGACGATGGTCGCCGGCGTCGCCCTGTTCGACTACGACAACGACGGCTACCTCGACGTGTACGTGGTCAACGGCGCGGCCATCCCTTCGCTCGAGAAAGAAGGCCCTCAATATTGGAACCGGCTGTACCACAACAACCACGACGGCACCTTCACCGACGTCACTGAAAAGGCCGGCGTCAAGGGCGTAGGCTATGGCATGGGAGTGGCCATCGGCGATTACGACAACGACGGCTGGCCCGACATCTTCGTCGTCAATGTGACCAAGAACCAGCTCTTCCACAACAACCACGACGGCACATTCACCGACGTCACTGACCAGGCGGGAGTGGGCGGCGCCATGCTCGACGGCAAGAAAATGTGGTCCGTCTCAGCCGGCTGGTTCGACTACAACAACGACGGCCACCTCGATCTGTTCGTCTCCAACTACTGCAAATGGGAGGTCAATAAGGATCCCGTCTGCGGCCCGCGCCCCGGCATGCGTTCCTACTGCCATCCGAAGAATTACGCCGCTCTTCCCAACTCACTATTTCGCAACAACGGCGACGGCACCTTCACCGACGTGTCGGCCGAAACCGGCATCGGCAAGTCCTACGGCAAAGGCATGGGCGTATCCTTCGCCGACTACGATCACGACGGCTTCACGGATGTCTTCGTGGCCAACGACAACGCCCCCAACCAGCTTTTTCACAATCTCGGCGGCAAGAAATTCGAGGAGATCGCGCTGCAGGCCGGCGTGGCCTATCCCGAGTCCGGCAATTTTATCTCCGGCATGGGCTCCGTATTCACGGACATCGACAACGACGGCTGGGACGACATCTGGCACACGGCCATCGAGGGCGAGTCGTTCCCGTTGTTCCGCAACCACAACGGCGCCGGCGATTTCATCGAGATCACCAACCCCAGCGGCCTGGGCCACGTCACGCGCCAGATGTCGGGCTGGTCCAACGGCATCGCCGATTTCGACAACGACGGCTGGAAGGACCTGATCGTCGCCCGCGGCAACGTCCTCGACAACATCTCCCTGATGTCGCTGCGCACCTACGAGGAGCCCAACTCGGTCTTCCGCAATCTGGGCAAAGGCAAGTTCCAGGACGTGAGCGCGCAGGCCGGGCCCGACTTCCAGTTGGCTGCGCCACACCGCGGTCTGGCGCTGGGCGACATGGACAATGACGGCCGCATGGACGTGATGATCACGGTGCTGAACGGCAAGATGAAGTACTTCCACAACATCTCGCAGAATGACAACCACTGGATCCTGTTGAAGCTCGTCGGCGTCAAGAGCAACCGCATGGGCCTCGGGGCGCAGGTGCGCATCACCACGCCCGACGGCCTCAAGCAGTGGAACCACGCCACTACCTCGACCGGCTACGCCTGCTCCAGCGACTCGCGCGTCCACTTCGGCCTGGGCGCCTCCCGGCTCATCAGCGAGATGGACATCACCTGGCCCAGCCGCATCCATCAGACGCTGCACAACGTCCCCGCCGACCAGATCCTCACCATCACGGAACAATCCGGCGAAACGCCCTTCCCCGCCCCTTCGACCGCCCGCCGCTAAACCAGAGTCGGAGTATTCATGTACCGTCGTGTAAATCGTGGGGCGGACATCTCCCTAGTGGGGCGGACGTCCACGTCCGCGCCGGACCTCCAGGTCCGGTTCCGGAGGGCATTTCCCGGCGATTGTTATTGCGAGCCTCGCTTGATAGATTCCAATTCATGACGAAACCAGATCACGCACAGCGCAGACGCTTGCGTCCCGAAGAGGTCGACTTGATCACGAAAATGCTCGAACCCAATCCCGCGAGATCCGTGCTCATTGCGAGGTGCTCAGACTACCACGTTCAGGATATGAACGATGACGGCATGGGAAGTGTCCGGTTTCTGGCTGCATCTGGAATCGAACAACGGTTTGGAAGTGAAATCGCGCGAGCTGAATACGTCGATGAAGACGGCATCCTTGTCAGCATTACGATCAACTCTGACCAGCATGGGGAACTCTATGAGATCGATTCCTGGAAAGTGGATTGCTCGCCTCTGAAGCGATATCCAAGCCCGGGTCAGCTTCGGATCACGGCGTGAAGCCAATGCCTGAAAAACGCGGTTGCCAGAAGAGTGCGGGCCTTGACTGCCACTCGGCATCATCCTACCCATCAAGCGCCGAAACCCTTCACGCGCAGGGGACACCGAGGCCCACTCACCTCCGACCACGACCACTGCGCCCGCAGCCGAGGGCGACACCTACGGCGTCCGCCCCGGACGCCGTAGGTGTGTCCCCGCGCTCCCGCCGCGCAGCTAAGCCCCGATGAGCCATTATGGCCAGTGCGACGTATCAGGGCGTCCTTTCCGGCATCGGTGCCCATTTCCGCAACAATCGCCGCCTGCTTAATGTGCGCGCTTTGGATTTCCTAATGCTGGTAAGTCTTCCCACTCGCCGGATTGGGAAAGACCCAGCCTGTGCAGACGCAGGGCCAGCCAGAGCATGCAGATTGCGCTGAAACCAAAGTAAGAGCCCAGCCAATGCAAACTCTGAGCGGGTGAGCGTGGCTCCAGTTCGATCCAGCCAACCAAGAAAGCAAGAAACGCCACAGCAAAACCAACCGAGGCCACTCCGGCCGCGCCAAGAAACCATTTGTCCGGAACATGACGCCGCAGGGTCTGCGCGGTTGCCAATTCAAAAACGCCGCAGCTCATTGCCATCGCGACGATCAGGAGCGCGACAGTACTAAAGGCAAGTGGCCCCTTCGTCCAGAAAGTAAAGATCAAGATCACTCCCAGTGCGCTGCAAGCAAGGCCATGCAGCGCCAGAGGCCAGGATTTGCCCTTACTGGAATTCCAAATGCTGGCTGCGATTGCGCAAGCTCCTGCCGCCAGTGCGAGCATACCCATCTGCAAACCCGTGCTTCTGTGCACACCGGTCCGCAGAGCCAGGGACCCATCCGGGCGCTGCATAAAAAAGTTCATGGCCGAATACATCGCCTCAAAAACGCCGCACAATACCAGTAACGACCAGTTCTTAATCAGCGTTTGAATCATGCGCAACCTCCCGGATCGGGATGCCGCCCTACCTCAGGGCGTTGAGGGCTCTGTCGAAAGCATACCGCCGCGGCAAGTTTTGCGCATGTGGCAAAGCACCCATTGTGAAACGGACCCGCGCCCCCGCTCGAGTCGCTGCGCGAACGTCTGTCCCCCTGCGCCGCCAAGCCCCGTCTCTGTGCCAAGCCGCCCACAATCCTCTCCATCCGCGCTCTGAATCGTACGCGCCGGGAAATGGGGAAATGGGACAGCCTGACCCGTCCCATAGCAAATTGGTACGGACCGACCACATAGGTAACAGAAGTTTCTAAGTACATCGGTAACAGATTTAGGGCAAACTGCAAAGCGATGCCCTGGAAAGTGAGCGATGTGATGGAACAGCGGTTTCGGCTGGTGGAGCGCCGGGAGGAGAGCGGCGAGAGTATCGCCGAGTTGGCCCGGCGGTTCGCGATCAGCCGGAAGACAGCATATAAGTGGCTGGAGCGCTATGAGTTGGGCGGTGTGGAGGGGTTGCAGGATCGCTCCCGGCGGCCGCTGGTGCAGGCGGGACGGACGACGGAGGTGCTGGAGCAGTGGGTGGTGGATCTGCGGCTCACGCACCCGAGTTGGGGTCCGCGCAAGCTGCGGGCGTGGCTGGAGCGGAAGATGCCGGAGCTCAAATGGCCGGCCCAAAGCACGCTGGGGCTGATTCTGGACCGCCACGGTCTGAGCGGCCGGCGGAAGAAGCGGCGGCGTGCGACGCCTTCGACGCAGCCTTTGGCGCATGCCGTGGAGGCGAATCAAGTCTGGGCGATCGACTTCAAGGGGTGGTTTCATTGCGGCGATGGGACGCGCTGCGATCCGCTGACGGTGAGCGATGCGGCGACGCGCTATTTGCTGTGCTGCCAGGCCGTGCCGGGGTGCGACACCCAGACGGTCCAAAGCCAACTGACGGAGGTGTTCCGGCGCTACGGACTGCCGGAGCGGATGCGCAGCGACAATGGGGCGCCGTTTGCGTCCACCGGCGTTGGAGGTCTGAGCCGGTTGAGCGTGTGGTGGGTGAAACTGGGCATTATCCCGGAACGGATTGAGCCGGGCGAGCCGCAGCAGAATGGGCGGCACGAGCGGATGCACCGGACCTTGAAAGCCGAAACCGCGGCGCCGCCAGCGCGCAACGTCGCCGAGCAGCAGCAACGCTTTGATGAGTTCACGCGCATCTACAACGGAGAGCGGCCGCATGAGGCGTTGGACGGCGACACGCCGGCCGACCGGTATGGGTCCTCGGGGCGGGAATTTCCCGAGACCCTGAGGGAGTTGGAGTACCCGGCCGGGCTGCACCTGAGAAGGGCGGATCAGGATGGCAAGATCCGCTGGAAGCAGGCCCGGTGCCGGGTGGGAGGTGCCCTGGCGCATGCGGTGATCGGCGTCGAAGAATTGGATGACGGCGTAAGTCGAGTGTGGTTCGGTCCGGTGTTGCTGGGCCTGCTGGATGAGCGCCAGGGCCATAGCGACGCCAGCAAGAAAGGCTTCAGTCAGTGGCCGCCGCTCCAGTCGCCCTCCGGGCTCCTTGCGCGGCGGCCACTGACCATGCAAGATCAGGAAGAAGTGTAACCCATGTGGTTAGCAACTTCTGTTACCCATGTGCCGGATCGTACATTTTGGTACGGACCGAAAAATTGGGACAGCCTGACCCGTCCCACTCATAACAGGCTGAATTAAGACAACTTAGCTAAACAATACTCGAATGGTTGTAATTCGCGCGTCAGTTTGGGCGGGCCTGACCCCGTCCCGACCCTGTCCACTAACCGGCTGCCTGTCAATAACTTACAACATATGCCCGCCCGCAAAAGGCGAGCCGGCTGGACAATCCAGTCGTGATTCCCTGTGTCCTGAATGCCGGTGGGACGGGTCAAAAGGCAGTTCAAACATTCCGCTCTTTTTTGTTTGGACGTGCCCGTAATTGATTGATCACACATGGACAATAGGCGGCCATCGTCATGCTCCTCACCGGCGCTGCCATGCGACATGGCTGGAACTCTCACCCCCCGCTCTCGCCCGCCCGGCGCGCCCGCTGCAGCTCTGAATCCAGAGACCGGAGACTATGAATGCAATAAAAAAGCGGCTTCGAACACTAGCTCGAAGCCGCATGGAAAGAGGAGGAGAAAAAAACATCCACTGACAAAAACCTGTTTCTACACCCACGCCCCGCTCTCCTCCGGCGGCCGTGGTCCAGGATTGCCGCGACTCAGACCACCAGACCGCTCCGGCCCAGCGTGCGGAACTCGTAGCGCTCGATCGACACCACGGCCATGCCCGCTGCCGCGCGCACCACCTTGCCGCGCGCGATCAGCTTCAGCGCACACTTCTGGTCGAGCTGCGCCGGCCAGCTAATCGCCATCTCCAGCCGCTTGCCGGCGGGCAGTCTCTGCTCCGTGAGAAACAGCAGCCCTTTGCTGCTCATGTTCACCGTGCGGCCCGTCCCGACCAGCTCGTTCCGCTTGTTCGTCATTCGAAACCGTATCTCGCGGTCCATGGGAAATCGCCCCGGAATGCGCCGGTCGCAATCACGGCGAGCGTCACCTTGGTCTGCGCCGATATTGATTGGCAGCGCCATTCTTCTTTTCTTCTCCTCCATCATGATCTCCCAACAACTCCAGGATCCCGCCTGGCGCGCTAAACAACAATGAACCAGAACTCACAATTTGTGGGGTACAGCCGTTAGACCATCCGCTAGTACATACTTCCTTGTATTATGCCTGGAATAATTCTGACCGGACTAGGACTACAGTCAGCCACACTATCCCCTTCTTCCTGCCGCATTTCTGCCAAAAACTCCTTTGCGGCCCCTAAAATGCCATTCTTCCGCCAATCCCCACCCCATCCAGGCCCGCGCCTGGGACGCCAGTCCCTCCCGGAGGAGTACGTTGGTCCTATAGTGGATGCCCACATCGAGTCCCACACGACCACGCCGGCGTCCCTTTTGTGGCCCGTCGGACCGCGACATTCCTGCGGCTGATTCAACTCTAAATTGGAATTTCTTAGCCTGATTGACGTTCCGCCGCACTGCCGCCGGCAGGCGCGGCACAATGGCGTCCCGGAACAAATTGCGTCGTCTATGCTTTGCCCAGCCAGCGCGACGTCAGGCCGCCGTAGGCGTCGATGCGCCGGTCGCGGAAAAACGGCCAGTCCCGCCGCACTTGTTCGGCCCGCGCCGGGTCGCACTCCACCACCAGCGTCTCTTCCTGGTCGCTCGCGGCTTCGGCCACCACCACGCCAAACGGATCGGCCACAAAGGAGTGGCCCCAGAACTCGAGGCCGTTCTCCGCCGGCCCCTCGAACCCGGTGCGGTTCACCGCCGCCAGATACACCCCGTTGGCGATCGCGTGCCCCCGCTGCACCGTCCGCCAGGCATCCAGTTGCGCCGCGCCCTCGCTTTCCTTCTCCTGCGGATGCCAGCCGATGGCCGTGGGATAAAACAGAATCTCCGCCCCTTGCATCGCCGTCAGCCGCGCCGCCTCCGGGTACCACTGATCCCAGCACACCAGGACCCCAATCCGCCCGAACGCCGTCTCGAAGTTCCGAAAGCCCAGGTCGCCCGGCGTGAAGTAGAACTTCTCGTAGTACAGCGGGTCGTCCGGAATATGCATCTTCCGGTATAGCCCCACCAGCGTGCCGTCGGCGTTCAGCACCGCCGCCGTATTGTGATACACGCCCGCCGCGCGCCGCTCGAACAGACTTGCCACCACCACCGTGCCCGTTTCCCGCGCGATCTTTCCCATAATCTCCGTGCTCGGGCCGGGTATCGGCTCGGCCAGTTCGAATCGCGTCGCATCCTCTTCCCGGCAGAAATACTGCGAGCGGAATAACTCCTGTAGACAGATAATTTGAGCCCCGCGCCCCGCCGCTTCCCGGATGCGCGCCACCGCCTTCTCCAGATTCTCCTCCGGATCCCTGGAACAGGTCATCTGCACCAGTCCGATTCGAAACTTCGGTCGCATACCCTGATTCTTCCACATGCCTTTCCTCCGCACGCCCCACCGCCATCGCCGCCCTCCGGTCCGCCCGCTCGGACCCGCGTTCTCCCGCTCCTCAAACTGGTCATGTGAGTCCTGATCCTTTTCGCCTCGTCTTCACTTCGGCGCTAGTACTAAGTCCACTTGTGGCCTAGGCCGTTGCGATTTATTCTGGCTGGGACATGTTGATCACCTGCCCCAAGTGCCAATGCCACGACGTTTACCCCTCTCGCTCGAATAATGCCATTGAGCGCGTGCTGAGACTCTTGGATCTTCCAGCCTACGAGTGCGAAAAGTGTCACGCGCACTTCCGCCAACGCACCACGCACGAGGAACTGCGGATGCTCCACCGTGAATTGCTGCTGCGCTCGGCCATCCGTTCGCTCGGTGCGCAGATAACCATGTAACCGCCCGGCCCGGCGGCGCCATCTAATCCCAGAGGCTTCCTGATACCCGGGCGCATGCCCGTATAATAGGAGTTTCGGATTTGGTCCCGACCGGAACCCACTCATGCTCTTGTTAAAACTCGCCGCCATCCTTCCGCCGGCCGCGCTTTGCGCCGGCTTGGCCCTGTGTGCCACCCCTTTGCCCGCGGGCACACCTGTGGCTCTCGACCGGAATTCCCCCGCCGTTCAGGCTTTTTCGGCCATTCCAGGCTGGTTTGAGCCACAGCGTCCGGGCGTCTACGTCTCCCACGGCCACGCCCCCACCGTCGCTATGCAGGAACGCGGAATCTTCCTCTCGCTCCCCACCGGCAACGGCCAACCCGCCCGCGTCCTGCCCGTCTCGCTCCCCGGCGCACACTGGCTGCGCTGGACCGGCGAACGCAAATTGCCTGGCACTACCTCTTATTTCACCGGTTCCGATCGCGCTCTCTGGCGCACCGGCGTGCCCCAGTTTGCCCGCGTCCGCGCCCCCTCGGTCTGGCCCGGCGTCGATTTGTTGATTTACAGCCAGGCCCGCCGCATGGAGTACGACTTCATCCTCGCCCCCGGTTCCGACCTGCGCCGCGTGCGGCTGCAATTCGGTCCCGGCTGGCGCGCGTCGGTCGATGACGCCGGCGATCTGCAGCTCACCGACGGCACTGTCACCTTCCGCCAGTTGAAGCCCGTCGCCTGGCAGCATCGCGCCGGCCAGCGCGTCGACCTCGCCACCAATTTCCGCCTGCAGCGCGACGGCTCGGTCGGCTTCGACGTCCACGGCTACGATCCCGCCCGCGAACTGGTCATCGATCCGGTTCTCGGCTTTGCCGGCTACATCTCGGGCGACACCGAGGACACGGTCTACGGCGTGGCCGCGGTTTCCGACGGCTACTGGCTCGTCGGCTCCACCGGTTCCACCTTCACCATTCCCACCACCATCACCCCCTTCCAGGCCGCGCGCGACGCCTTTCTGGACATCTTCTTGGCCAAAATCACCGTGAGTTCCACCGGCACCCCCGTCCTGGCCTACTACACCTATATCGGCGGCTCCGATAACGACATCCCCGCGGCCATCGCGGCCGCTCCCGACGGCACCCTGGCCGTCGTCGGCACTACCTATTCCAAAGATTTTCCCGTCACCACCGCCAACGCTTTTCAATCCACCTACGCCGGCGAGTGGGATGCCTTTGTGCTGAAATTCGACCCCTCCCAGGTCAGCACCTCGCAGTTGGTCTATGCTTCCTATTTTGGTGGCGGAGATAATGATTATGGCACCGGGGTGGCCTTCGACCCGCAGGGTAATATCATCGCCGTCGGCACCACCCCCGTCACCTCCCTGCCCCAAACTCCCGTCAACGCCGGCATTCAGACCGCCAGCGCCGGCGCCCAGGACATCTTTGTCCTGCAGGTGGACCCCTTCGCCACCACCCCCGCCGCCAGCTTGCTCTATGCCACCCTCCTGGGCGGCAACCTGACCGACATCCCCTACGCCGTCGCCGTCGATGCCCACGGCCGCATCTATCTCGCCGGTTCCACCGCCTCCGGCAATTTCCCGCTCGCCGGTGTGCCCTACCAGAGCAACTTGAGTAGCTGGGAAAATGCCTTCCTTTCCGTAATCGATCCCACCCAAGCCCCCGCCAGCCAGTTGGTTTACTCCACTTACCTCGGCGGTGAGGGGGACGATGTCGCCACCGCCCTGGCCCTCGATGCCCAGGGCCGCGTCTGGTTGGCGGGTTACACCACTTCCACGCGCTTCCCGGTCACTTCCGGCGCCGTGCAGACCACCTTCAGCGGCATCGCCGCCGCCTGGCTGGCCCGCGTCGATATCACGCAATCCGGCTCCGCCGCTCTGACCTACTCCACTTACTTCAACGGCTCGCAAACCACCGTGCCCTTCGCCCTGGCGCTCGATTCCCTCGGCCGCCCCACCATCGGCGGCTACACCCGCTCAACTGACCTGCCGATCGTCGCCCCCATCTCCATCCAGTCCACGCTCCAGCTCCAGAACGCCTTCGTGGCCACCATCGACCCCGCCCAGTCCGGTCCCGCCGGCCTCGTTTTCTCGACCACCTTCGGCGGTTCCACCCTCAACACCGTGACCTCCCTGGCCGCGGATGCCGCGGGCAACCTGATCGTCGGCGGCTACACTGACTCCGCCGATTTCCCCGTCACCGACGGCAGTACCCGCCTCAGCCCCGCCGGCGCCGATGCCGGTTTCTACCTGCTCCTGCAGCCCGATCCCGCGGCCCAGCGCAATCTCGGCGTGCCCGAACGTCCCGGCCGTCGCCGCGTCGAACCCGAGCGGATCGTTCCGCCCACCGGCCGCCCCGCATCCTCCAGCTCGCCCTGGTTCACCCGGTCCGATCAGAGCTACTGACCCGCGCCGTCCGTGTTACCGCGTCGTCGCTGTTTCGGAGCCGCGACGCGTTTCTGAGCCGAGCCGGTCTTTCTGAGCCGCGACCGTCAGGGAGCGGTTCCTGGGCGAAGGGGCGAAGGAGTCTGTCGGAGATAGAAATTGTCCTACGTAGAATCAGTGATTTACGAAGATTTTCCCTGTGCGGAATTTCCGCAAATCATTGATTCCAGGTTCATCGAAATCTATCTCCGATAGACTCCTAGCCGCGCACAACTCTCTCGATCCACGATCTGTATCTTCTGCGCCGCGTGGATTTCAGCCGTCTGTCACCAGTGTTTTCGCCCTCGCCCAAAAACGCCCCGCTTCCTTCCTGTGAGGAATGCCGCTAGGCGATCCCGAGGCGTCGGAACAAGGGGACCTTGGCAAAGTCCGCGATGAATGCGAACACCGCCGCCGCCACCAGAATCCCTCCCACCATCCATACCGTTAGAGGCGCCATGGCGATCCCGCCAATCGCCAGCGTCCCGGCGATCCCCACATCCACCACCGACGATCCGATCAGCCACCGGCTGGGACGGGATGACCACAGCCGCTGGCGTTCCCGATTCAAATAGGTCGTGGCCTGATTGCCGAACACGATGGCCACGAAGGCTACACTCCGCAGCGCTTTAATGTCCAGACCCAGGCGGAATTTCGCGACCACCAGGATGGCGACGCACAACATCAGTTCGCCCAGGCCCATGCCGACACCCGCGATCGTCAATGCGCCGATACGCCAGGCATTCGGCGTCGGCGACGGCCGCACGTTGTCGGTAGTCGTGGACATGCCCAGCAGGTCGCCCGTCAGCATGATAATGACCATCAACATGGGAGTCAGAATCGCGTGCCCGGTCATCACCAGACCGACCGCCAGGAACAGCACCTGCACGATTTTTTTGGTCACCGAGTTGAGCGCATAAGTGAGGATCCGCTGGAACGTCTCGCGGCCTTCTTTGACCGAAGCGACGATGCCGCTCAGTCCCGGCTTGGTCAGCACAATGCCGGCCGCTGACTTGGCCACATCGGTCGCCGTCGAGACCGCGATGCCCATCTGCGCCTGGCGCAGCGCCGGCGCGTCGTTGGCCCCGTCGCCGCACATGCCCACGGTGTGGCCGCTTTTTTGGAAAGCCTTGACGAGGTTGTATTTTCCCTCCGGCAGCACGCCCGCATAGACTGCGAAATCCTCCGGGCGCACATTCGCGGGAATCGGCCCGGCTGGGCTGATTGCGCCCTCCAGGCCCACCGCGTGGGCTACGATCGCCGCCGTCGCCGCCGCATCGCCGGTCAGCATCACGGTGCGCACGCCCAACGTGTGCAACTCCGCAATCAGTGCCGCCGAATCCGGTCGTGGCGGATCGCTGAGAGCGATGACACCCGCCAGCTTTACCGCGTCCGGCGGACCCACCGCGACCCCCAGCACGCGGAAGCCCTGGGCCTCCAGTTGCCCCGCCGTTGTGGCCGCATCGGGCGCCGGTTGCGTCAGGCCCGCGACGGCGGCGAAGGCGCCCTTCACGGCCCGCACCGTGGCTCCGCCCGCATCCACCGCCGTGGCCTCGGACATCTTCGTGGCGGGATCGAATGGCACGAATTTGCTCAGTTTCGGGATGTCTGCGACGATCGCGGCCGCGGCTGCGGCGCGAATCGCCGCGTCTACCGGATCCTGCCCGCCATCGGAGCTGGCCAGGGCCGCGATGCCCAGTACGTGCGCTTCGTCAAATCCGGCCATCGGCCGCACGGCCGTCACCTTCAGTTCGTTGAGCGTCAACGTGCCCGTCTTATCCGCGCACAGCACGTCGATGCTGGCCGCTTCATCCACCGCCGAAAGCCGCGTGGGCAGCACGCCCAGACGCGCCAGCGCCCGCGCCCCCAGCGCCGCCGCCAGCGTGAACGTCGCCGGCAGCGCCACCGGGATCGACGCCAGCACCGCCGTGAGGATCAGCGGGATGATCTCGCTCACCGGCAGCTTCAGACGATAGGCATATCCGACCAGCAGCACGATGATCACGCCATTCGAGATGGCCAGATTGCGCACCACCCGCAGCACGGCCTTCTGCTGGGAACTCTCGACGTGCGCCGTACGCACCAACTCCGCCGTGCGTCCGAACTTCGTCCGCGCTCCGGTCGCCGTGACCTCCGCCACCGCTTCGCCGCGCCGCACCAGCGCCCCGGCGAATGTTTCGAAGCCGGCGCCGGCTTCGATCGGCACGGATTCGCCCGTGAGCATCGACTGGTCCAGCAACACCGATCCATCCGTCAGCTTCACATCGGCCGCCACCACCGCACCGAGCGATAATTTCACCTCATCGCCGGGCACTAATTCGGCCGCCGGGACGGTCTTCCACACGTTGTCGCGGCGCACCGCCGCGTTCAGCGCCAACCGCGACTTCAGCGCCGCCAGTGTCGCCTGCGCGCGCCCTTCCTGGAAAAACCCGAGTGCCGCATTGAACACCAGCAGCAGCGCGATGATCGCCGCCTCGACGTAGTTATCCATCACCACCTCGAGCACGATCGCCGCCTCGAGCATCCATGGAACCGGCGCCCAGAACTGTCTCAGGGCTCTGCGGAAGGGATGCATCGACGTGTCGGCCACGGAGTTCGCACCGAACTTCTCGAGCCGGCGGCGCGCTTCCTCGCTCGTCAGGCCAGTCGCAGCCGCCGCGGCGTCCGTAGCGGAGCCAGCCGCGGCGGGTGTAGTGGAAGCAGGCGCGGCGTCCGTAGTGGAGCCAGCCGCGGCGGGTTTATCGGAAGAGGGTGGAGTCATGGGGCAACGCGCATTTCTAACCGCAGTATCCTTCTACTTTGCAATAACCCGCGCAAACCGGTCACTGCGCCGCGCTCGTTACCGAGCCGCGACCGCAGGGAGCGGTCCTTCGCGTTGTTACGACCGTCTGTCGGAGCCGCGGCCGCAGGGAGCGGTCCTTCACGTTGTTCCGAGCATTGACTGCAGAGAGCGATTCCTCGCGTTTCTACGAGACCGTTGCGCCTACGCCGCCGCTACCGCCTCGGCCACCACGGCTTCCACTTCCCGGCGATAGGTGTCGCGCAATTCCGGCGTCGTAGCCTCGAAACGCAGCACCAGCACCGGCTGTGTGTTGGATGCGCGCACCAACCCCCAGCCGTGCGGGAACAGCATCCGCACGCCGTCCACGTCGACCACTTCCTGCCGCGCCGTGAAGTACGCCTTCACGTGTTCGACCACCGCGAATTTCTTCTCGTCGGGGCAATCGACTCGCAGCTCCGGCGTCGCGAAAAGTTGCGGCAGCATCCCGGTCTGAGACGACAGCGGATGGCCGCTGGCGGCGACGATCTCGATCAGCCGGCAGGCCGCGTACAGCGCGTCGTCGTAGCCGTAGTAGCGGTCGGCGAAGAACATGTGGCCCGACATCTCGCCCGCCAGTTCGGCGTGCAGCTCCTTCATCTTGGCCTTGATCAGCGAGTGGCCGGTCTTATACATCACCACGTTCGCGCCCAACCGGCGCAGCTCGTCGTACATCACCTGCGAGCACTTCACCTCGCCGATGAACGTCGCGCCGGGTTTGCGCGTGAGGATCTCGCGTCCGAAAATCAGCATCAGCACGTCGCCCCACACGATGTTGCCCCGCTCGTCCACCGCGCCCAGGCGGTCGCCGTCGCCGTCGAAGGCCAGACCCAGGTCGGCGCCCGTCTCGGCCACGGCGCGCTTCAGAGCCGCGAGGTTCGGCTCGAGGGTCGGATCGGGATGGTGGTTCGGAAACCAGCCGTCGGGCTCGAAAAACAGCTCCACCGGCTCCACGTTCAGCAGCGGCAGCAGCTTCCGCAGCGCCGGTCCGGCCACGCCGTTGCCCGTATCGAAAACCGCCTTCACGCGCCGCCGGTATTTGAATTGCGGCGCAATCTCGGCCACGTACGGCGTCAGCGCGTCGAACTCCGCGTAGCCGCCCGCGCCGCTTTCATAGTCCTCGTCGCGGACGATGCGCGCGACCTCCTGAATCTCGGGGCCGTAAATGGTCCCGTCGCCCATCATCGTCTTGAAGCCATTGTACTCGGGCGGATTGTGGCTCCCCGTGATCATCACGCCGCCGTCGGCCGCCAGGCGATGCACCGAGTAATACAGCAGCGGCGTCGGCGCCGCGCCAATCGACGTCACGTCGCAGCCGGCCGCGCGCAGCCCGCGCACGATGGCCTCAAGCAAGCGCGGCGAGCTCAGCCGCACGTCGCGCCCGACGTTCACCCGCCCGCCCTTGTTGCGGCGTAGGAAAGTCCCCAGCCCGCGCCCCAGTTGCTCGACGCCCGCATCGGGCAATTCGAGATCGGCCAGGCCGCGGATATCGTATTCGCGAAAGATGGAATGTTCGAGCATAATCGGGAAGCTGATGTGCCTCTACCTCATCATCCCGCAAGCCGGCTCCAGGCGCGTGCGGGCGAGTGCGCCCCAACGCTGAGGAACAGCGGGACAAAGTGCAATCTATGTGGCTAGTGTAGTGTCTCAGTCCAGGATTGACAGCGCCGGCCGAGCGTCGGCACGAGTGTCGACGCGGCAGGCACGAGTGCCTGCGCCACGGTGAATGGCCGGTGACGTGTCAAGGAATCTACGAGACATGACGCTAGCAGGCTGTGTTACCCATGTGCCGGATCGTACACAGCTTCACGAAGCTTCCGCTATCCACAGCGGCCCGGGAAGCAACGTCAGCGTTGTTTCAGAGTTCCCGGCTTTCCCGGGGCTCCCAGCTTCACCATCACGGCCATGAGTTTGGAGTCTTTGTCCTGGGCCACCTCGACATTGACCTTCTCTTCGAGCGCCACGTCGTTGGCCTTCACTTGTTTGTCTTCACGGAAGAACTTGGTCTTGGACGTGCGCCGGAGGCTGATCGTATGGTCTTCGCCCGTCTCGACGAGGAGTTCCTTCTTGGACAGGCCCTTCAACACACCTTGCACGTTGATGCTGACGTCGACCACCGGACCCGGCGTGACGGCGCCGTTGTTGTTATACATCCCCCGCCGGCGATACTGCGCGGGGATCGCCAGCGGACCCAATACCATGAGACTCAGTGTGACCACTGCCGCCAGCTTCATATGCTCTGAGTGTCGCACGGCCGGTGCTGTTCGGAGCAACGGCCGTGCGTGCAACCGGAAACCGCAACCAGAAACCGCAAGCGAAACCGGGATCGCCTGAAACCGGTGAGAAACCTTGAGAAGCCGGAAACCGCAAGCGAAACCGGGATCGCCTGAAACGGGGGAGAAACCGTGAGAAACCAGAAATCGGAGACCGGAAACACGACCATCCGGGACGGGGCTTTCTTCCGCGGCTCCAGATGCATCTCGACCAGCGGCCGGTCGCTGGCCGCGGCATCTTTGCGGATCTTTTTGTAGCGGTCGGAGGCGGCGCCGGTTTTCGACGTGCGTTCCAGGCGGCCCAGCGTGTTCCTGCTGGCGCGCGCCGGCATCGTCCCGCTCCAGAATCGCCTCAGTCCGTTACGGCTTCGATCGTCCCCGGCGCATTGCCTTCCAACCGGTTGTTCACAAACAGGAACGCTAGTTGCTTCTTGCGCCGCGCCCGCTCCATCAGCTCCCGTAGCGCCGCGCGCGCCCCCGCATTCGGCTCCTGCACACGCTCGTAGGGCTGAAACTTCTCGACCGCCTGCGCGTACCTGCGCCCGTGCCGCAGCAGCGCCCGGGCGATGAGAAAGTCCGCCGTGTACGCCTCCTCCCGCGCGGTTTGCTCCGGCAGTTCCGGCATGCGCGTCCAGGCATTGAAGACGTGGGCCGCGTGGTACGATCGCAGGCATTCGAAGTACGGCGTGTCGAGAAATTCCGGGTTGCGCAGCTCCACCCCATACCGCCAGCCCCGCGGCAGGGCTTCGAGAAATCGCGACAGGTCTTCGGCAAATGGCCGCACGTCCGCGTACTGCCGTTGGGAGAATGTGCCGAATTCGAAAATCAGCGCGCACACCCGTTCGGAGTACGGTTGGAGCGGCCGCAGAAACATCCGCTCAAAGAGCTCTGCATTGAGAAACGACTCATTCTCCGCGCCGCCTCGAGCTCCATACCGGGCGTGCGTCGGCCACGTTTTAACCGTAATCTCCTCGGGCACTTTGAAGGCGAACTGGAGCCTCGCCGGCGCGCCGGCGAACAGCCTCGACCAGTAGCTCTCTGACGGAAATTGGTAAAACGAAAAATCTCCGCAAACGGCTGGAAATGTTTCGGCGTACTCAGCGAGGCATTCCGACTCGAATTTCTTCTGCGAGAAGCGCCCGCGCGTGAAGTACCGTTCCGGCTTGTAGATCGACCCCAGCCAGCCCGGATATTTCCAGGAACTCGTGCCAAAGTACACGCCCTCGCTCGCCAGCGCGTGCAGGCGCGCGGCCAGCGGCGAGCGCACCTGGGGATCGGGATCTTCGAACAGCGGCAACGTCTCCATAATGCCGGG
>Ga0224555_1003023_pt1 | contig 18246 bp, 16 predicted proteins | sample 714S23034metaG_FD_180687 | JGI IMG/M metagenome (GOLD analysis project Ga0224555, IMG submission 180687) | Peat soil microbial communities from Stordalen Mire, Sweden - 717 S2 30-34 | ecosystem: Environmental > Terrestrial > Soil > Wetlands > Peat | place: Sweden: Norrbotten County, Stordalen...
TCGAAGAAACAATTGTTAGGCATCCCCTGGCGTGTTGCACTTGCGTTGCAATCAGACGGCTGGAATTTAATACAAGATATAATATGGGCCAAGCCTAACCCCATGCCAGAGAGTGTTAAGAAGCGTTGCACCAAGTCACATGAGCATATTTTCTTATTAAGCAAAAGTAATGATTATTATTTCGATAATGAGTCTATAAAAGAACCCGCAAAAACAGTTTCCACCAATGATAGTTTTAAACCAAATTCAGAAAAAGATAAATTAAGCGCATTCAAAACATGTGCTACGGGTGCCTCATCTAACAACAGAACAAATCGAATATATGAGTACCGCAATAAAAGGGACGTGTGGACAGTAGCAGTTCATTCTTTTAGAGAAGCGCACTTTGCCACTTTCCCTGAAAAATTAATCCTACCTTGCGTTTTGGCTGGATCGCCTAAAGGCGGTTTAGTTTACGACCCTTTTATGGGTGCGGCAACTACTGCTGTTGTAGCAATTAAAAATGACCGCAACTACCTCGGCAGCGAACTGAATCCAGTATATATCAAGATTGCAAATAACAGAATTAGAAACCTATCGCTTAATAAAAAAAATGAAATTAAAATCAAAGGAGAAAAATAAATGAAGACGCAAACCGATCGTGCAAGTAAAAGAAACAAGATTGAGAACCAAGTAACGCCGATGTCAGAGCAGTCGAGTTCTAAGAAATACGAGGTCATATACGCAGACCCGCCCTGGCGCTATGACTTCAGCAGGACCAAGAACCGGGATATCAAGAACCATTATCCCACAATGTCCCTAGAAGCGATTAAACAATTGGATATTCCTTCTGCCGACAATTCCCTGTTATTACTCTGGGCAACAGCACCTAAATTAATTGAGGCATTGGAAGTGATGGAAGCATGGGGATTCAAGTATAAGACAAATGGGGTCTGGAACAAAGAAATAATCGGCATGGGGTATTGGTTTAGAGGTCAGCATGAATTATTATTAGTCGGAACCAAGGGCAAGTTTTCACCTCCGCTGCCAAAGGACAGAATCAGTTCCGTTTATTCAGAGCGGCGCACCAAACATTCCAAAAAACCAGATTATATTCGCAAATGGATTGACAAGGCATTTAAAGGTTATAGCAAGTTGGAACTTTTCGCAAGAACTCAGAAAGAAGGATGGGATGTCTTTGGCAATGAGGTCAAAAATAGTATCGAGATCGAATCAAAAATAACCGATATTGCTTATCCTAAGGCGGGTTAAAAATGTTAATGGATAAAGGAAAATAATCATGGAACAGAGGTATAGCCAAGGATTAATTGATAGGACTAAACTCATGTATCAACGGTTTTCGGGTCAACAATTGTCCGATAGCGATGTTATTGAGTGTATAGATAACATGAGCAGTCTTATCAATTACCTTGCTACCTTACAGGATAAAATCAGTGATAAACCGCAGTCAAAGGATGCCGCTTAGCCTTGACAACAAGTTGTTCTGGCTCTAATATTCTAGCCAATAAATATGAATAAATATAAGTAAAGGAGCGTGAGACACTATGAAAGCATCGCCCAAAGACGTAGTTGTTTTTATGAGGGTGTCTAGTTCTGATCAAGAGACTAATTATAGTCTTGGCAGTCAGAAGGACACCGCTAAAAAATATGTGGATGAATGTGGTTTGAAAATCATCAAAGAATGGGCAGTCGCTGAATCTGCCTGGAAAAGTGGAAACAGAGCAACATTTAATGAAATGATTAAATTTATTAAGGATAACAAGGTAAAGAATCTAATTTTTGATTGCCCGGACCGTGCTTCAAGAAATGACCTTGATAAAATGTCATTATATAATCTAATGGATAATGATGACGTTACCATTCATTTTGCTCGTGAGCATAAAACCATTGATATAAACAGAAGTCCCGAAGATGAACTTTTTATGGATATTATGTTCAGTTTCAGCAAATACTATTCAAAGGATCTCTCTCGTAAAGTTAAACGGGGTATGAATAAGAAAGTCGAACATAATCTTTACCCAAGTTATGCCCCTTTCGGATATCTTAATGCTGCTGACGGCGATACAAACATTATAATAAAAGACCCTGACCGTTGCGCTATTGTAAAACTCATATTCGAACTATGCGCCTATCAAAAGATGTCTACACGTAGGATTGTTAAGGAGCTTTGGAACAGAGGTGTCAAAACTCGCAAAACAAAGAAAAGAGGCGGCGTCTTCTTAAACAAAGGCAGGGTTTATCACCTACTCCGCAACCCCTTTTATTATGGTTGGTTTAAATGGAAAGACGATATTATAAAAGGTTCTCATGAACCAATAATCGATAAAACCCTATTTGATAAAGCACAGGAAGCACTTGGATGCAAACCAATGGTCAAATATAAGCGTAACTATCCTTTCGGTGGTCTAATCAAGTGTGGAACCTGTGGATGCACGGTAGGTGGTGGTCTTTATAAAAAGGGCAAATACGTATATTACCGCTGCAACAATTCAAGGGTTCAGCATAAACCCCATTACTTTGAAGAAAATGTTCTATTTGATTTGTTTAAAGAAAAGTTAAAAACAATAGAACTTACGAATGCCGATTATGAGACTATTAAAGAAGGTTTAATGGCCTATAATTCAGAGCAGACTAATACCTATACAGAACAAATTAAATTTCTTGAAAAGCAGAAGTCAGATTTATTAAAAAAGATCGATAATTCCTATGATGCCTTTATATCTCATGATTCAGATAACAGTATATCTAAAGAATATTGGCAACGTAGAGACACCGAATTTAGGCAGAAGATATCAACCATAGATTCCGATTTAAACAGGTTAAAGGGCGAAAAACCATTTTATCTCAAAGAAGGACTCGCAAGTCTTGAACTGCTGAAAAGCATAGTAAATAAATATGAAAATGCGAATCGTGAACAAAAGGGTGCTATTATCCATTTTACAGTCTTGAACTGCGAGGCGATCGATAAAAGCCTTGTCATTAAATTAAAAAAGCCCTTCTCCTTGTTAGAAGAAGGGCTTCTGGATCGTTGGCGGGAGTGACGAGGCTCGAACTCGCGGCCTCCTGCGTGACAGGCAGGCGCTCTAACCAACTGAGCTACACCCCCGTTTGCCTTTAAGGATTTAGGAGTCCATAAATCCTGTTTAAGTTAACGGAAAGAACAATTTAAAACGTTATCTATATTATACTTTCCTGCCTTTAATTTCAAGGCTTTTTTGTCATGTTTTTGCCGCATTTTTTCCGTATCTACTTTCACCTTTCTACTCTCTACTATCTCCATTTTTGCGCCGTCAAAAATGGTGGGCGTTGAGGGGCTCGAACCCCCGACCCCCTGCTTGTAAGGCAGGTGCTCTAACCAACTGAGCTAAACGCCCTTAATATTCAAATAATTACGTTTTCATCCTCTGCATCAAAACCTGGTAAAAAACTATCGCCGCCGCGTTCGATACGTTCAGCGAGTCCAGCTCGCCGGCCTGGCGGATTTTCAGCAGGAAGTCGCAGTTTTTCTTGACCAGCTGTCTTATGCCGCTGCCTTCATTGCCGAGAACAATCGCGCTCTTTTTGTCGAATTCAACTTCATCAAGATGCTTTTCCGCCTTTAAATCAAGGCCGTATATCCAGAATCCGTCTTTTTTTAAAACTTCAAGGGCAATATTTATATTAACCACCTGTATCACAGGCACCCTGTCAAGCGCGCCGCTTGAGACCTTAAAAACCGTATCATTTACCGGCGCGCTCCTTCTTGAAGCGATGATTATACCACAAACACCCAAAACTTCGCAACTCCTAAGTATCGCGCCGAAGTTGTGCGGGTCCTCCACCTCGTCAAGCACGGCCAGCGTCATCTTATCCGCCGTTTTTTTAGCCAGGAACTCCTCGAGGGTGTAAAGGTGTATATCGTCAATTACCGCGGCTATTCCCTGGTTCTTTTCAGTCCCGGTATATTTGTTTATCTGCTCGCGGGTTTCAATGACGGTCTTTACCCCTTTTTCACGGCAGTAAGCAAGAATATCTTCGGCCTCTTTTATGTTGATGAGCGCGTGCAATTCGCGTATCTTTCTGTTTTTGGAGGCTATTATCTCCCGTATAACGTTCCTTCCATATATGAGCAATTACTTCAACTCCTTTATGATAAAGGTTCCGGCTTTGGTGAATTCAAGGACAAGCCCGCCGGCCGTCGCCTCTTTTTTAAGCTCGTCTGCTTTCGCGTAATCCTTATTGCGCCGCAGTTCGTCTATTTTTTCCACAAGTTCACGGTGCAGATCGTCCACCGGTTCTATTGCTGGAAGGACTTTTAACACACCCGCCATTTCCTTTATATCGGATTCGAGCATTTTCATGTTTGCCGTGTTATCTCCCGAATAACCCTCTATTTTTTTCCCAAGTATCAGGTTCTTCGCGTCGTTTACCGCGTCATAAAGCAGGGCCGATGCCCTGGCCGTGTTGAAATCCTCGTCAAGCGCCTCTTTAAAATCCGCAATGTAATGGGACTGCGCCGACGGTTTTTCCCCTTTTATCTGTGAAAGCCTCTGCAGTGTGTAATATATCTCCCTGTAGCCGGTCTTTACGGCATCGATATTATCCCTTGAAAAATCAATGGGGCCGCGGTACTGCGCGGAGAGAATGAACATCCTGATCACCTCGGCCGGATAATCGTTCAGAATATCGCGGACAAAGACAAAATTCCCCTTTGACTTTGACATCTTTATGCCGTCGATATTCATGTACCCCACATGCATCCAGTAATTAACGAATTTTTGGCCGCTTGCCGCTTCCGACTGCGCGCGCTCATTCTCGTGGTGGGGGAATATCAGATCCGCGCCGCCGCCGTGGATATCAAATGTGCCGCTCAGGTATTTTGACGACATGGCGGAACATTCTATGTGCCAGCCCGGCCTTCCGGCCCCCCATGGCGACTCCCATGACGGTTCCCCTGGTTTCGTGAATTTCCACAGGGCAAAATCAAGGCCGCTCTTTTTTTCGTCGTCAACCTCGACGCGCGCTCCCTCCTGCAGTTGTTCCATGTCCTGGTGCGAAAGCTCTCCGTAACCCCTGAATTTCTCCACGGAAAAATAAACTCCGTTCTTTGAAACATAAGCAATACCCTTATCCACCAGGTTCTTTATCAGCGCAATCATTTCGGGTATTTCCCGCGTTGCCCTCGGTGATACGTCAGGCCGGTCGATATTGAGCCTTTTTATATCTTCAAGATAGGCATCGGTATATTTTTGTGATATTTCGTTCCATGGTACGTTTTCAAGGTTTGCCTTGTTTATTATCTTGTCGTCAATGTCGGTTATGTTCTGGACAAAAGTAACCTTAAACCCCCTGTATTTCAGGTAGCTTCTGAGCGTGTCAAAAAGAACGAACACGCGCGAATTGCCGATGTGAAAATAATTATATACCGTCGGCCCGCAGGCGTACATTTTTACTTCGCCCGGGGTAACCGGAACAAATTCCTCGATTTTCTGCGATAAAGTGTTGTAAAGTTTCATGTGAACTCCTGTTATTTGTTTTTCAATAATACCGACGCGTGCGCGGCGACGCCTTCTTTTCTTCCGGTAAATCCCAGCCCTTCCTCTGTCGTCGCCTTTACTCCCAGCTGTTTTTCGCCGATTCCCATTACCGAGCACAGGCATGACTTTATTTCAACTATTCTGGGGGCCAGCCTCGGGTACTCGGCCACCACTATGGTATCAACATTTTCTATAACATATCCCTCTTTTTTTATCATTTCAACCACCTTTGACAGCAGTTCTGTGGACCTTATCCCGCGGTATTTCTCGTCGCTGTCCGGGAAATAGTGTCCTATGTCGCGAAGCCCTGCCGCGCCCAGCAGGGCGTCCATTACTGCATGTATGAGTACGTCCGCGTCGGAGTGTCCATCAAGGCCGAATTCCGCGTCTTCAAATTCAACGCCGCCTATGAAAAGTTTTCTGCCCTTTGCCAGCCTGTGAACGTCATATCCTATCCCTGTCCTCATCTACGCGCTCCATTTATTTTATGAATGTCTTTTTTTACCGTTATTTTTATGTTTTCCACTTCGTCCTCAATAACCCTGACTTTATAACCGGCGGCCTCAAAAACCGCGGCATCGTCTGTGGGTCTTAACTTTTTGAGTTTCTTTAAGACATATAATTTAAGCATGTCCTTATAGACAAAACCCTGCGGTGTATGCGAAGTCCTCAAAATATCCCTGTCAAGGGTGGATTCAATAAAGCCGTTTTTTACAATTTTCACCGTGCCGAATATCCTGTTTACCGGCACAACCGCCTTTGATTTTTTCAGGGCGGATATTATTCTTTTTATAAGGGCGGCTCCCGCGCGGGGCCTTGCTCCGTCGTGGACGAGCACATTGTCCGGCATTTCTTTTTTAAGGTATTGCACGGCATTATAAACGGAGGAGAATCTCTCTTCTCCCCCGCTTATAACCGCCGAAACCTTGCTGCAGCCGTATTTTTTCGCTATTGCCGCGGCGCGCCCGGTAAATTCCGGGGCTGTCACTATCACTATGGATGAAATATCCGCGCAGCGCTGGAAATCCTCCAGCGCATACGCCAGTATTTCCTTCCCGCCGGCCTTTATAAACTGTTTGGGCGTTTTATTGCCGAACCTTCTGCCCGCTCCGGCCGCGGCTATTACGGCCACATTATTCATTTTCTGAAATCTCTCCTGTTGTTATTGGAACCATTGTGCCCGTTGTGGCCTTCGTGGCCGGTATAACCCTGCCCCTCGTACCTGGAAAATATCATCCTGCCTGCGTCTGTCTGCAGTACGTTGGTGACGATGACGTCTATCCTTTTATTAGTCATCTTCCTGGCGCCGTCGACGACTATCATGGTTCCGTCGTTCAAGTAGGCGATGCCCTGTTCCTTCTCCTTGCCTTCCTTGATAATTTTCACGTTGATCTTTTCTCCGGGAAGGTAAGTGGGTTTGATGGCGTTGGAAAGGTCGTTTATATTAAGGACCTTTACCCCCTGTATCTCCGCAACCTTGTTCAGGTTGAAGTCGTTGGTGAGTATTTTTGCCCCCAGTTCCTTTGCCATGGCCACAAGTTTCTCGTCAACGGCCCTGATTTCCTTGTAATCCCTGTCGACTATCTCCACAGCCACGCCCGGGCATTTTTTAAGGGAGTTTAATAGGTCAAGGCCCCTGCGCCCCTTGCTCCTTTTCATATGGTCGGATGAGTCGGCGATAAACTGCAGTTCCTGCAGTACGAACCTGGGCACCACGAGCACGCCCTCCATGAATCCCGATTCGCAGATGTCGTTGATCCTGCCGTCGATGATTACACTGGTGTCCACGACCTTCCTGGACAGGTTCATTTTCTTAATTTTTCCGCTATAAATAATGTTCTGGAAAATAATAATTATTAAGAAAATTAAGGCAACAATTCCAAGCGATAAAATAATAATATTCTGCATAATTTTTCACCTCCTTTCGTTCTGGTTTTCCGGGAGTTTTATCCCCCGCCCTGCCGTGCCTGCGGATAAACCAGGTAACGGTTTTTCCAACAACACGGGTTAAATCCTAAAGTATCGTTTTTAACATACTAATATTATTAATCCTTTTAACCTCTATTTCGGCCTTGAACTGCGGCGTGCGCTCCGGCACAAAGCACGCCTCAAACCCGAGTCTCTGGGCCTCGGCAATGCGCTGCTGGGCGAACTTGACCGGCCTTATCTCGCCGTCAAGGGAAAGTTCCCCGATAAAAACCCACTTCGTGGAAACCGGCCTCTCGGTAAAACTTGAATAAATGGCCGCCGCAAGCCCCATATCGGCGCCGGTGTCGTCTATTTTGATGCCGCCCGCGACGTTCACAAAAATATCATGGTTGTCCATGTGTATGTCCAGGGCCTTTTCAAGTATGGCCAGAACAATCAGGAACCTGTTATAATCCACCCCGGTCACGGTGCGCTGGGGTATCCCGAAATTGCGGCGCGATGTAAGCGCCTGCACCTCGAGCAAAAGCGGCCGTGTGCCCTCCATTACCGTGACGATGGCCGAGCCCGTCTTGCTCAGTTTTAATCCGTCGAGCAGGACCTTTGAAGGGCTCTTTATTTCCTTTATCCCCCCGCCGCCCATCTCGAATATTCCTATTTCATTCGTGGAGCCGAACCTGTTTTTTACGGCCCTTAATATTTTAAACTGGTAATATTTCTCTGCCTCAAAATACATGACCGCATCCACCATGTGTTCGAGTATTTTCGGCCCGGCTATCATGCCGTCCTTTGTCACATGGCCTATTATCATTATGGCCACACCCGTCTTTTTTGCCGCGTACATCAGCTGGGCGCAGGACTCCTTTATCTGGCTGACAGTCCCCGCCGCCGCGTCAATGTCCTCCTTAAAAACTGTCTGAATCGAATCTATTATGGCAAGCACGGGCATCTCTTTTTCTATCATGGCCGTTATTTTCTCCACGCCCGTCTCCGTGGCCAGCATTATGTTTTTGGAGGATACCTTTGTCCTAACGGCCCTTAACTTTATCTGTTCCAGGGATTCTTCCCCGGATATGTAAAGGACCTTTCCCGCGGCCGAAACCATATCCGCCATTTTTAAAGCAAGCGTCGATTTTCCCGCGCCCGGCTCGCCGCCTAAAAGCACCATGGAACCCCTGACTATGCCGCCGCCAAAAACGCGGTCGAGCTCCTCCATGCCGGTTTTCAGCCGCTCGCTGTCGGTTATATTTATATCCTCCAGGCTCGTAAGCTTTCCATTGTCGAACCCGCGGTACTCAGCGGATTTTTTCTTTTCAATGAGCGTTTCCTCTGAGTAAGTGTTGAACTCGCCGCATACCGGGCATTTTCCCAGCCACTTGGGCGACGAGGCTCCGCACGAGGAACATGAAAAAAGCGTCTTATTCTTTGCCATAATTATATGTTAAGGTCCTTTGTCCTGATCTTATCCACAACCGAATCTATAAAATCTTCCAGTTTTACATCCTTTGTTTCTTCCCCGGTCCTTTTCCTTACGGAGACAAGGCCGTTTTCAGCCTCTTTATCCCCGAGAATGAGCATGTAGGGTATTTTTTCCATGGCGGCTTTTCTTATTTTCGCGCCTATCTTCTCGTTGTCGTCATCAAGCTTTACCCTGATTCCGGCGGAGAGGAGTTTTTCCAATATGCCCGCGGCTGCCTGCGAGCTCCTCTCTGTTATCGTAAGCACCTTTACCTGCACGGGTGAGAGCCATACCGGGAAGGCCCCTTTGTAGTGCTCAATTAGCACGCCAAAGAACCTCTCAAGCGAGCCGAACAGCGCCCGGTGTATCATCACGGCCCTGTGTGGTTTGCCGTCCCTTCCGATATAATTCACATCAAAACGTTCCGGGAGGTTAAAATCAACCTGCACGGTGGAACACTGCCACGTCCTGTTAAGGGCGTCTTTTATCTTTATATCTATCTTGGGCCCGTAAAAAGCGCCGCCCCCCTCGTCCACGCCGTATTTGATGCCGGCTTTTTCAAGTGCCTTCCTGAGCGCCGCTTCCGATATTTCCCATACTTTCGGGTCGCCGATGAATTCCTTCGGCCTTGTGCTTAAATAAGTCTCGAATTCCGTGAACCCGAATGTCTTGAGTATAAAATGAATTATCTCGATGAGCTTTGTGAGTTCCTCATCAAGCTGTTCCTCCATCATGAACAGGTGGGCGTCATCCTGGGTAAAACCCCTCACCCTCATGAGGCCGTGCAGAGTGCCTGATTTTTCATAGCGGTAAACAGTGCCCAGCTCCGCCCAGCGCAGCGGCAGATCGCGGTAGCTCTTCATTGAATTATTATACATAAGTATATGGAACGGGCAGTTCATCGGCTTTACCTGGTATTCCGTCTCGTCCATTGTCATTGGAGGATACATGGAATCCCTGTAAAAACCCGTATGCCCCGATGTGTTCCAGAGGTCGAGTTTCGCCACATGAGGGGAAAATATCAGGTCATAGCCGCGTTTTAAGTGCTCGTCGCGCCAGAAATCCTCGATTTCCTTCCTTATAATACCGCCCTTGGGGTGCCAGTAAATTAACCCCGGCCCGTACTCCTCATGCATCGAATAAAGGTCAAGTTCCTTGCCCAATTTCCTGTGGTCGCGCTGTTTAGCCTCTTCCTGGACCTTAAAATAATCGTCCAGCATTTTCTGTTCGGGGAACGAAATGCCATATATCCTCTGGAGCATCTTGTTTTTCTCGTCCCCGCGCCAGTAGGCTCCCGCAACCCTTGTGAGTTTGAATGCCTTTATCTTTTTTACAAGGCCGATATGCGGCCCGCGGCATAAATCCGTAAAATCACCAAGGGCATAAAGGGTCAAAACCGGGTCCTTTATGGAATCAAGTATTTCCACCTTGTAGTTTTCCCCCGAATCGGTAAACATTTTTACCGCATCGGCCCTGGATACCTCCGAACGTTTCAGCGCCGGATTCTCCTTTATAATATTCCTCATCTCTTCCTCTATTTTAACAAGGTCCTCTTCTGTAAATGATTTTTCCCTGTCAAAATCATAATAAAACCCCTCATCAATGGCCGGCCCAATGGCCACCTTTGTCCCGGGATATAACCTTTTGACCGCCGCCGCCATCAAATGGGACGTGGAGTGCCAGTATATTTCCTTTCCTTCGGCGTCGGCGAATGTCAGCGCCTTTAATTCGCCGTCTTCATTAAGCGGCGCTCCCATATCCAGCGCCATGCCGTTGAACTTGACGGCAAGCGCGCCGGCCGTATCCGCTCCCGATTCCTTTATAATTTCCGACGCCCTTTTTCCCGGCTGCGCCTCGATTTCCTTTCCGTTAAAAACTATCTTCATAAAAGCCTCCGTATATTATCCCGCCACTGCCGGGCGGTTGTTTATTCTTTGCCCTGTTTGTTGGTCAGAAAAAACGTGAGCTGTTCAAGTTCCAGCGCAACGTCGACGTTCCTTACTATTATATTGGAATCCTTCAGCAGATGCTTTCCGGCAAAATTCAGGACTCCCTTTATGTCGGTTCCCCTGAGTTTCGTCATAACCGCGTCAAGCGAATCCCTGGGTGTTGTTATTATGACTATATCTATCTTTTCCTTTTTAATTATCTTTTCGAGCTCGTCAAAGTTATATATCCTCACCCCGTCAAGTTCCCAGCCGACTTTTGCGGGATCCACATCAAAACCCGCCACCACCTTAAAGCCGCGAATCTGGAAACCAGGGTACATCAGCAGCGCCCTTCCGAGATTTCCGGTGCCCACGACCGCGAGTTTCCACTGCCTGTGGGTTCCGAGTATCTTTGAAATGTGCTCCTTTAACTGGCCGACATGGTAGCCGAACCCCCTGCGCCCGAATTTTCCAAAATAGGCGAGGTCTTTCCTGACCTGCGCCGGGTTCAAACCTATGGAAGTTGCAACCTGGTCCGAGGAGACATATTCCACGTCGGACGCGGCAAGGTCGTAAAAACACTTCAGGTAAAGCGACAGCCTGTTAACCGTGGGAAGCGGTATTTTTTTATTTGCCATGTTCCTCCTCTTTGTTGCTGCCGTCAAAATTAATGATATCGTTGAGTTTGAAGGTGGAATGGTCGTGTGATTTCATGTAATCATCAAGCTGTTTCTGCTCTTCAGTGGCCTCAAGGTCCTTTGCCGAAAGGGATATCTTTTTGGCTTCTTTTTCTATCTTTAATATTTTTACCTTTATGACGTCGCCTTTTACGTTCCTCAATTTCGCCCTGTTTTTTACCGCTATCTTCCCGGTTACGCCCTCCGGAAGCAGTACCGTCACTCCGGCGTCGTCAATGTCCGTTATCTTCGCGTCGAGATAAATCCCCTCTTTGTACCTGGAGGCGAATACCGCCCAGGGGGACGCGTGAAGCTGTTTTAGCCCCAGCAATACGGCGTACCTGGACTTGTCTATATCAACAATCTTAAATTCCTTTTTATCCCCCGCCTTTAAAACTCCCGCCACTGTGGCAGGCTGGTTCCATTCGATATTTGATATATGAATATAAGCGTCTATGTTCTCGTCAAGCTCCACTTCGGCGCCGTCGCCTTCAACTATGTTTTTTACCGTCCCCATTACCCTGGCCCCGACCGGGTAGCGCTCCTCCATGTTGTTCCATGGATTTTTTTCAAGCCTTTTAACGCTCAATATCACCCTGTTTTTTGCCTCGTCAATTTTCAGGATACATGTTTTAACAATGTCGCCGGCCCTGTATATTTCAGCCGGGTCCTTTATCCTCCTGAAATAAGAAAGCTCGCCCGCGGGAATAAACCCCTCAAGGCCGTCGCTGACCGACACAACGATTCCCTCGGGAATTATTTCACCGACCTTCGCGTCCAGCCTGTCGCCGGGTTTGTTGGTTTCAATAAATGATTTGAAAGGGTTGTCGCTCAGGCGTTTCGGGCTCAATACAACCCTGCCCTTTTCATTGTTCATTACCAGCACCTCTATCATGTCCCCCTCTTTATACCCCTCGTCGCCCGGTTTTGAAATAAAGCGCCACGACAGTTCGGTTATCGGGATAAACACTTTGACCCCTTCTTTTTCGACTTCAACGCCGTCGGGAAGCGCCTGGAGTATTTTCACCATCGCCTTCTCGTTCAGGGGAAAATTGCGCGTGATAGTTTCGGTCTCGGTCTTTTCCTTTTCATTGACATATTCCTTGTATGAAACCACAACGTTCCTTTTTTCCTCGTCGAGCTGTATTATTTTCAGCGGCAGCTTTTTTCCCACGATATCCTCGCCGTAGGATTTTGAATGCGACATGGGCAGGAATGCTGTGACATTCGCGCCAAAATCTATTATAAACCCGCCCTTGACGGCCTTTATAACATGCCCTTCGATGAATCCGCCGTCCTTAAAGGCCGCTTTCACCCTGGAAAAAACCAGTTTTTTGTCGGCTATTATCTTTGAAAGAGAGACGAACCCCTCGGGCGTTTCCACCCTTTTTACATGGACGTCTATCTCCCCGCCTTCCACCAGCTCGTCGTAATAGGAATATTTGGCCGTTTCATCCCTTGATATAATTCCCTCGCTCTTATATCCTATGTCGACAAATATATCGCCGTCGGATTTGCGCGTTACTTTTCCCTTTATTATCATCCCGTCTCTAAGCATCAATTTTCTCCAATCATTTTTATTCTTTTTACGGCGTCAATAATACCCTTTTCAGGTGTTGACGCCCCCGCCGATACCCCGGCGGCTTTTTTTCCGGCGAACCATGCTTTTTTTATCTCGGAAGCCGTCTCCACGTGGTAAACCCAGGGCAGCACTGTTTTTCCGAGTTCATAAAGCCTTTTTGTGTTGGCGCTGTTTTTGCCGCCCACTATTATAAGCACATCAACTTTTTTTGCCAGTTCAAGCGTTGCGGCCTGCCTGTTCTTTGTCGCGTCGCATATGGTATTGAATGCCCGCACTTCAGAATACCTGCTCACAAAGGCCTTTTTCTGTACCTCGCCGAGCACCTCGATATACATCGCCATGTTATTCGTGGTCTGCGATACAACGCCCACTTTTTCCCTGAGTTTGAGCTTTGAGGCCTCACGCGCCGAGGCCACCACCACGGCGCCTTCGCCCGCGTACCCGAGGATTGATTTAACTTCCAGATGATCCGCATCGCCTGCGATTATAACCTGGTAGTTTTCATCCGCCAGCTTTTTTACTATATTATGTATCTTCTTCACGTAAGGGCAGGTCGTGTCAAGCACGCCCCCGCATTTTTCCTTGAGCCTGTCTTGTTCGAGCCCGGTTACGCCGTGCGTCGATATTATGGCCGCCGCCCCTTTTTCTATGGAGCTTATCTTTTCCACATGCCTTGCGCCCGCCTTTTCAAGGCGCACGACTTCCTGCGGATTGTGTATAATCTCATGCAGTGAATAAACCTTTTTACCGCGGTTTTTCACGGCGTATTTAAATGCCATATCCATGGCGCGTTTTACTCCGAAACAAAACCCCGAACCTTCCGCCACATAAACCTTCATTTTTTACGGCCCGCTCCGGAGGCGGCAAAATCATCCCTGAGCTTTTTTATCTCAATCATTATCCTGTCTGTTATTTCCTGGTAAACTTCCTTGGACTCTTCTTTAGCAAACTGTTCCTCAAAAGTCACCGGCTTTCCGTAAACAATTTTTACAGCCGTAAAAATACGGGGAAGCGCGCGCCCCCTGGGCCAGGCTTGGAATGAATTATGTATGTAAACCGGTATTACGCCGCACTTCGCCCTGTAGGCCATCATGCCCGTTCCGGCCCTGCCGGGCTTTATTTCCCCGTCCGGCGTCCTGGTACCCTCGGGAAACATGGCCACTATCCAGCCATCTTTCAGGCATTTTATGACATTTTCCCAGGCGTTTCTGTCGACCGCGCCGCGCTTTAACGGGATTGCCCCCATATTCAGCAGCATCCATCCCCAGACAGGCAGTTTAAAAAGGGTGTCACGCGCCATATACCTGAAAACCCGCCTGAAAGTTGCCACGCCGACAAGCGGAGGGTCAAGAAAACTCGCGTGATTGGCGGCCGCGATGAACCCCCCTTTTGAAGGGATGTTTTCGATATTGTACGCCCTATAAAAATGAAAAATATGCAGATAAAGCCACGACAGGGTTTTATAAAAGTTATGCACTATATAAACCATTATCCGCCCCGGCCCGCGGGATATTTTATCCACGCTTCACCTCAGCGATGAAATAATTTCATAAAATTTCGGGAACGAGGTGTCGACACACTCTATATCCTTTATGAGCATCCCGTTCTCGCCGGAAAGCGCCGCCACTGAAAACGCCATTGCTATCCTGTGGTCCCCGAACGAATCAATTGAAGCGTATTTGAAGGGTTTCCCGTTGCCGCCCTCAATCACCATGCCGTCGGCTGTGGAAAATGCCTCAACGCCTATAAGCTTTAAGTTTTTTACCACTGTTTCGATGCGGTCCGTTTCCTTGTAACGCAGTTCTTCGGCGTTCATAATGACGGTCTTTCCCTTCGCGAAAGCCGCGGCGACCGCGATGACCGGTATCTCATCTATAAGCTTCGGTATCATGCCGCCTTTTATAACGGTGCCTTTAAGCTTTGAAGTCTTCACCACAACATCCCCGACAGGCTCGCCGTTTTTGACCTTTAAATTCCTGATCACTATGCTTGCGCCCATTTTCTTCATGACTTCAATGAGCCCCATCCTTGTGGGATTTAATCCTATGCTTTTGACGGAAATCCTGGAATTTTTCACCATCAATCCGGCGATTATAAAATAAGCCGCCGATGAAATATCCCCCGGAACAAAAACATCCCTGGCCGCAAGTTCTTTTCCCGGTTTTACCGTTATGGCCCTGTCCTTTACCGTAATGCGGGCTCCGAAATGTTTTAGCATGCGCTCGGTATGGTCCCTCGATTTTACCGGTTCTTTTATAACAGTATCGCCGTTCGCGTGAAGAGCGGCGAGCAGTATTGCCGATTTTACCTGCGCGCTGGCCATGGGAAGCGTGTATGTAATGCCTTTCAGTGTCTGTCCGTGCACGGTAACCGGGGACTTGCCTCCCCTGCTTTCGAACCTGCCGCCCATAAGGGTCAGAGGTTCAATGACCCTTGCCATGGGCCTCTTGACTATCTGGTTATCCCCGGTTATTACCGAGGTAAAATGCTGGGCCGCGAGCACGCCCAGCGAAAGCCTGATATTGGTCCCGGAATTTCCCACATAAAGCGGCTGTGACGGCTGGTTCAGGGAATAAAGCCCGTTGCCGTGTATAAAATATTCACCCTTCTTTTTTTCAATCTTTACGCCGAGGTCCGAATATACCTTTACGGTATTGAGCGTGTCAGCCGCCTCAAGAAAGTTGGTCACACGCGTCACGCCCTTGGCAATGGAGCCGATTATCACGGCCCTGTGCGATATTGACTTGTCTCCCTGTACAAAAACTCCGGCGTGGCACTTTGCCAGCGGCGCTACATGTATTTTTTTCATTTATTAAGCAACTCCCTTGTTTTTCTTGCGTTCCTGATGTACCTTTTCAAACTGTTAATGTCTGATCCTGCCAGCAGCGCTTTCATTTTATTAAGTCCGTTTATCGCCCTGTCAATGTCCGTGGAAAGCGCCTTCTTGTTTTCCATGAATATTCCGCCCCATATCTCTTCGCTCGATGCGCCTATCCTGGTGGTATCCCTGAATCCGTTCCCTATGATTTCCCTGTTATTTTTTATCACGCCGGCCTCCATATTTGAAAGCAAGAAAGCCAGCATATGCGGCAGGTGGCTGACGCCGGATATTTTTTCATCGTGTTCCCCCGGCGTCATTTCGACGGTTTTCATCCCGAGCGCTTTCCACACAGAACGGATAACTTCAACCCTCTTTTTATCGGTATTTACGGTCGGAGTTATTATGCATGTCCCGCCTTCATACATTCCGGCGGAACTGTTTGCAATCCCGGTCTTTTCAGAGCCCACCATCGGATGCGACCCCACAAAAACATTGCGCCGCCCGGGGAAACTTTTTTCAATTTTCTCTATTTCGCCCACAATGGCTCCCTTTACGCTGCCCATATCCGTAACCACGCACGAGGGATCCATGAACCTGTAATTATCCCTGAAAATTTCCGGTATCATATCAACCGGGACGCTCAGAACAATTATGTCCGCTCCTGAAAACCCGGCCTTATAATCAGTGGTAACGCTTGTTGCCGCCCTTTTTTTCATGGCAAGCTTCAATTTTTTAATATTCCTGCCGACTCCTGTGACTTCAAGGGCAAGTTTTCTTTCAAGAAGCGCCCTTCCCAGGCTCCCGCCCATCAATCCCATGCCGGCTATCGCGACTTTGTTAAACCTTGCTTTCATCTTTACCGTCCGTTTCCCGTAAAATATTTTACGCCGTCAGATTGTACGGTCTATGGCCTTTGCTATTTTTCCGCATTCTTTCACAAGCTCCCTGTATTCGGCCGGCACCAGCGACTGGTCCCCGTCGGATAAAGCCTCTTCCGGTTTCGGGTGCACTTCTATCAATATTCCGTCGGAACCGGCCGCGACCGCGGCCATTGCCATGGGCATTATAAGCGGTTTTTTTCCTGTGCCGTGTGACGGATCAACAACTACCGGCAGGTGCGTCAGGCTTTTGACCAGCGGCACCGCCGAAAGATCCAGCGTGTTCCTTGTGGCCGTTTCAAAAGTCCTTATGCCGCGCTCGCAGAGTATGACGTTCATATTGCCGTTGGCCAGGATGTATTCGGCCGACATGAGCCATTCCGCCACGGTGCACATCATCCCCCTTTTTAACAGGACGGGTTTCTGGGTTTTTCCAACTTCCTTTAACAGCTCAAAATTCTGCATGTTCCTCGCCCCTATCTGGAACATATCGGCGTATTTATTAACAAGCGCTACATGCCTTGTATCAAGCACCTCGGTAACAATCGGCATTCCGTACATTTCCCTGGCCTCTGCCAGAAGTTTCAGCCCTTCTTCGCCGAGCCCCTGAAACGCGTAAGGCGACGTCCTGGGCTTAAAGGCCCCTCCGCGCAGTATGTGCGCGCCGGCTTCCTTTATGGCCTTTGCCGTGGCAAGTATCTGTTTTCTGTTCTCCACGGAACACGGCCCGGCCACCATTACTATTTTATTTCCGCCTATTTCAACATTGCCGCATTTAATTACGGAATTTTCCTTTTTAAAGTCGCGGCTTGCAAGCTTGTAGGGCTTCAGTATCTGCATAACCTTATCCACGCCGGCAAACCCCTCAAAAGGGACGCCCTGAAGCACACGCTCATCGCCGATGACCCCGATTATCGTGGTTTCCTTGCCCTTTGAAATATGCGGTGTAAGCTTGAATTCCCTGATCTTCAGGGTTATATGTTCCACCTGTTTTTTTGAAGCCTTTGGTTTCATAACAATTATCATCTGACCCTCCGCCATGTTTTTGGCCCTAATACGGGCCGTTTTATTATTTGACCGTTTTGAGCGCCTTTATAAGTTTCCTGTTTTCCGCCATGGCGCCAATGGTAATCCTGGCGTAATTGTCGAACTGGGGCCTTATTATAACCCCTTTTTTCAGCAGTTCCTCGAAGACCACTTTGCAGTTTGACATGAATTTTACGAATATAAAGTTGCCCTGCGTGGGGACGAACTCGATGCCGAGTTTTTTTAATTCTGAATAAAGATAGCTTTTACCCTCGCTGTTGGTCTTCAGCGTTTTTTTGATATGGGCGCCGTCCTTTAAAGCCGCTTCCGCTCCGGCCTGTGCCGGCGTGCTTGCGTTAAAAGGCGCCCGGATCCTTTCAATAATTTCTATGATGTCCGGGTCCGCGGCGGCGTAGCCGATCCTCGCCCCGGC
>Ga0224555_1003024_pt1 | contig 18224 bp, 11 predicted proteins | sample 714S23034metaG_FD_180687 | JGI IMG/M metagenome (GOLD analysis project Ga0224555, IMG submission 180687) | Peat soil microbial communities from Stordalen Mire, Sweden - 717 S2 30-34 | ecosystem: Environmental > Terrestrial > Soil > Wetlands > Peat | place: Sweden: Norrbotten County, Stordalen...
GATTGCCATGGAAGTACTGGTTGCACCGATGCCACACGCGGAACACCACCGAGTTAGGTGCGTCCCGCAAGTGCTCAACGCCGAGTGACTGCAAGGTCTCGAAGCGTCGAACCGGTCCGTCCAGTTCTACGCCTCGCTGTTTGAACTCGATCCGGCTTGGATTCAGGCCGAGAGTCGCGACGTGTGCACGGCGCACATCACCGAACGCGACCACAGGCGTCGATCCGGGCAGGACGTAGCAGTCCAGAGGAGGTGACCTGCGGATGCGTTCGACAACGTATGGCGGAATGTCTCCATCCTCAGCGGGATCGGTCGGTCTACTCACGAGTCACGCCGTTCAGGAATGTCGAATCGCGTGCCCAGCGCGAGGTCTTGATCGAGAACCTGCTTGACGACGGAGTTCCACAAGGCCACTACAGCATCCAGGGACAGTCCGCGAGTCGCCTTCGCTCCCATCATCAACCCGGGAGTGATGATGTCCTTGAGCGCCACGGTGGGTCGGGCGAATCCCGAGCTTCCGACCCGAGCAGGAAGGCAAGGCGCGAAGCTGAACATGCCTTCGAGACGCGTCGCCGGCGTTGCTCCGCAGTACAATCGAAGCTGGTGCGGCCATGCTGTCTGGTACGTGGAACGCATCGTTACGTCGGCGTACGTGTCGGAAATCAGTCCGCACAAGCTGGACGGCCAACTTTCGGCATCATGCAATATTCCGTCGGCGACGACGAACGCCGTGTCGAGAACGAACCCACCACCTTTGAAGGAGCCGAACAGGATCAGCGAGCCTGCTGCGAGATCGCGGAGGAAGGTCGGTCGCGCGCGACCACCGATCGGCTTCGTTTGCCGACAGAGTGTGTACAAGAAGTGATCGCCGAAGACGAACGGATCTGTGTTCTGAAGATCGCCGGGGTATGCGCGCGGGAGCACGTAGTACGGCTGGTGGAGAAATTTCGGACCGGCTGCTACCGGTGCAGCGATCGGCGATACATCCGATTCGGGCTCCCACTCACCCCAAAAGACGAGATCATCCTCTTGCGCCCCACCGTCGCGAGCAGTGAGATACTCACCAGGAACTCGCAGGAACTTCCGCTTGTGAGGTCGCCGATTCCACCGCTTGCCGCCCGCCTCGTCGGGGCCGTGCTCGCCACCAGGATGAATGAACTGCACGACACATCGCTGGAGGTCAGCCATAACCACCAAGTCTGCCCGATCCGACGGTCCGCGGTTGGCTGGGCAGCCGGCTCCAACCGGTCCTCTGGCATTGCTCATCAGGCAAGCCCTATCTCGGAATCACAGTGCCGTGGTTCAACGACACGTGCCCAGAACAGCCCGGTGATCCAGCTCCCCTGACCTTGCACCTGCTCGTACAGTGGCGCTGTGACCAGTGAGAACGAGCAGCGGAAATTCCCGTCACTGTCACTCTGGATGGAGGGCGCATCATCGGCACATCCCTTGCGTGATCCCGCGATTCCCGAGGTCTATCTCGCGACGTGGGACGAGCTACTCCGTCCGATCAACAAAGCGCAACCGCTACGTATCGCGCGGAAGAGGGAGGCATTTCGCAAGATCACGTCCCAGGCTGCATCAATGGAGCAGCGCTCCGAACTGTTGACTGCGTCGCTCTTCGCTCACGCGGGCATCGCGTTCGAGTTCGCGAAAGACCATCCAGACCTTGTGTTCGCAGGAGTCGAGTGGGGCATCGAGGTCGGTTCGCGAGCGATCGACGATCCGTGGTCGCTCCATGGGGAAATCAAGCATCAAACCGTCGGCCTCACCGGTCTGCAGATCATCCTCACGTTCGACGGTCGTCCGCTCCATCTCGGCTCCGGTCGCGTGGTCGAGATCGCGGAGGAGGTAGCCGCGGTCGCACGACGAGGACCCGGAAGTCTCCGCTTCGACGCCGTAGGACTCACGATCGGAATCGGCGCCGCGGAGTTCGACGCTGTGCACGTTTCGATGAGCGGCCAGCGGCTCACCAGCGAGCTGAAGGACCACATGAGCGAGATCGAGCAGGAGATCGACAACAAGATCGACGAGAAGCGACGTCAAGCGCAGAAGATGCCGACGGTGCTCTTGTTGGACATCTCGCGGGTCGGAGACGCCTTCCTCCGCTTGCCGGCCGTATGGACGGACGTCTTGAAGGAGAAGCTGAAGGGCGAAGGCGCTTCTTACGCGGGCCTTGGCGTGATGATCAGCTCACTCGATCAATGGTTGCCCATGCAGCTGAATCTCGTTATCAGCGATGATGCACCGGACGAAGCGCGAGCGGCATTCAACGGGATCGCAGAGCTCTTCCACCCCGGAGTTGATCAGCACCGGGAAGGTGCTTCGGTCAGTGAACACCGGGATTAGTGGATCGGAGAAAGGCCTCTCGTGCTAGCGCTCCGCAGCTTCGCGAACGCGTTGCTGATCCGGAGTACCAGGACTTCGACCGCGACCGCATCGACGCGGGTTTTGACGAGGTGATGAGAGGATGGTGTGTCCTCATATCGCAACGAAAGTCGACTCGCACCGCGTCGAGCTCGGGGACGAGGACTAACAGTTCTCCGGCCACTCGGGCCGCGTTCGACGGATGATCTCGTCGACCACCTCCTGAGGATTGCGGCCGACCGGGTGCGCTTCTTCACTGATCGCTCGCATCAGCTGCTGGACCAAATCCGGTGTGAAGTTGATCTTCTCGCCATACCCGAACATCACCGCTTCGAGTTCGGCGTCGGCACACTGAAAAGTCTCGATCATCACGCGCAGTTCCTCCAGCATCAGACGCCGACCTCCCGGGTGGAAGAACAGTTCTGAGCGCTCGCTGAAGAAGCGATGGGCCAAGAAGTTGCGCTTCTCGACGCATTCGGCACAGTGATCAGCTACCTCCGCCGACAGGGCGGCGTGCTTGAAGACACGTTTGATGATCGCGCCCGCGGTTTGCTTGTCGACGACTTCGTGGAAAGCGTCAGCCGAGGAGAATTCCATAGCCAGGGTACCGTTGGCGATTTGGGCCAGGTAAACGGCGTGGATCATGCCTTGCTCGAATACCTGAGCGAAGTACAGGGCGAGACCGGCCCAGGCATACACCTCGCGGTTCTGCTCCGCCTCATCCATTTCATCGAGGTCGGGAAGTTCGAGCCGGAAAACTTCTTCTTCAACCACTGAACCAGCTCATTAACTTTCGTCGAGCCCGTCCGGCGGCGTTCGGCTTGAAGGTACCGTCAGACCGATCCACTCGCTCCGAACCTGCTTCGCCCGATGAGTTGGGGTCCTTAAGGTTATCCAAACCTGCGAGTGGTGATGACCTTCCCGTCATCAAGCTTGTATTCAACCTCGAAGATCGACCACTCACTGTTCTCATCGGGCCGGTGGGCTCTGAACTTTGCTGAAGTCCCAGCGTTCCCGAGCGAGTCGCCATAAGCCACTTCAATCGTGAACAACTGGTGTCCCCCGCCACCAGTGAGTTGCAACAGCGTCATCTTCTGCTGATCCGCAGAGTGGGTCGCCGGAATCTTGAACTCCACATCAACCGTGCCGCCACGCGGCACCACCGGCGTCTCGACGCTCGGATGGATGTCCTCGTAGGCGACGGTGCCGTTCTTGGGGTAGATACAGCTGGACGACATGTCGAGGAGGGCAATGCCGTTGCCGACATTTCGAACAGTGAACCACCCGATAACCGAATCATCCCGCTCACTGACACTGAGACCAGTGTGCCAGCCCGGGGAGTAAATGGAGCCATGCCTAAAGTCGAACGGACCACCATCGCCCTGATCAACTTCAAAGGAGGGTTCCCAAGCCAACCACGGCTGAGCGCTCACCCGTAGTGCTGCCGCTGAGATAGCGACTTGACGCTCGACCTGTTCGACCTGCTTCTCGACTGCTTGAGCCTCCTGGAGAGTCGCCTTCCCGACGGCCTTCGTTCCCTCAGCCATCGACTTGGTCTTGAGCGCCAACACGAACGTGGCGATCGCCATCGCCGCCGTCGCGCAAGCCGCGACCGCGGTCCAGTCAGTGGTGTTCACGAAACGACTCTGTGAAAGCTCGCGGATCGGCGGCCAGGGCATCCAACCTCTGCGTTCCCATAGTTCCATTATCCCAGTTCACAGCGGGTGTGGTGTCGGGATCGTCAATCTGAGCCGCCGAAGTCGGGACCGGAACCGGTGTGACACCCCGCGCCTACCGTTGCCAAGGTGGATACTCGTGGAGTGTCGGACACCGGTCCGAAGTACAGCGCTCGGGCAGAGCTGACGGAGGTTGCCGCGCGGGCACGGCTGTTCCTATCTTCGTATGCCACCCTCTTTGGAATCTTGGCCATTCGATTCGACGGCCAAGCGTTGCGACTCGTCTGCCTTGGTTTGTTCCTCGTCGGGGTTCTCGATACTTGGCGCATCACGCGGAAAGTGAAGTCCGGGCTGGAACCGCATGACATCACGGTGCAGTCCGCCGATGACACTGGCGGTGAGGTCAGCGGCTACCTCGCCTCCTATCTCCTGCCCTTTGTGACCGTCCCGAGCCCAGGATGGCGTGATCTCCTGGCCTACTCCCTCTTCCTCCTGGTTGGTCTAGTGATTTACGTCCGGTCCGACCTGGTGCGTGTCAACCCGACGCTTTACCTATTCGGGTACCGTGTCCTGAAAGTCCACTACAACGAGGGCAAACAGCAGTATCTGGTGACTCGAATCGGACCCGAGGCAGGGCAGATCATGAGCGTGGTCGACGTGGCTGGAGTGATGCTGGAGAATCGAGGAAGTCGTGAGAACCGCTGAGGAGTGGACACGCCGAACGCTTCCCAATACTGCCGCGCTCGTTCTCGGTTGGCGAAAGGGCTCCGGCATCGCGGCAGGTCGGCTCAATCTTGCGCGCGAGATGCACCAAGAGCTACGACAACGATCCCTGGCATCGTTAGCCGAAGTCGGTCGGCGCACAGTGCGCGCCTACAACCCAGCGGCCCAACTAGAAGACGACGAGGTTTTCTTGCTCACTATTGATCAGCTTCCAACGCGGCCGAAGCGGCGGCCCCCGGGGCGACGGCCGAAGACGGCGATGGAACAACCTCCGGACGAGCAGGAGGAGGCCAGTGTCCTGGTCGACTTGCTGAAAACGCCTGGAAGTCTCGATCCCATTCCGGCCGATAGCGCACGCGGTCAGACGTTTCTGTTCTATGCGGTCGTCTTCAGCAACCGGACTAGCTCAATCGCGTTTCTGAAGCGTCACAACCCGGGATCGGTTCTCAAGACAGGTCGCCTGTTGGGACTGGTCGGACAAGATGTCACACGAATCGATGACCCAGTGCTTATCTTCGAATCTGACTTCGATCTCATCGTGGAGGGCGACAACCTGGCAGCCTTGAAGCCCGACGCTCTTGCTCGACTTTTCGTCGATCTTAAGGTGGCGGCAACCGCGGTGCCCACGCATGTGACCCAGCTGCAAACATCAAACTTGAGGTTCTCGGACACTGCTCTTGCGTGCATCACAGCGGCGTGCATCAAGCGGCCCTTGCTCGCCGGCCGTTTGCAGGCTCTCATCCAGACTGAACATCTTGCCAAGCTCACGATAGACATGGTCCACGACTACGTTATGGGGCTTAACGAAGACCCTGCCCGGTATATCCAGGACGGCGCGTTCGAGGTCACCGAGGCGGACGTTGCTGCTCTTATCGACGTTCTTGATCAGCGGCACTACCGGGGTGGGTACGACAAACTGCTACGGCGCGCCGACCGTACGTCTGTTGTCCCGTAGAACTACCGCGGCATCGAACTTCGGCGCGGGGGTAGTTCTGCCCGTGTGTATGTCAATACTGTAAGCAACGGCCGAATCCGGTGGCGTGCAGCAATCGAAAAGGTGTTGCGCTGGTCAGAGGTTACTTGGGGGGCTACTCGATCATCGGAGTGCTCAACACCACGCGGGGCTGGTGACATTGGCGCTTGGCAAAGTCCCGAAGACCTCGATCTCCTCGACGGCCTCTATTCCTGACAGGCTGAAGCAGGCGCCTCACGCGGTCGCCCGCCGACATCTGGAAGGTCGTTTGGCTGAATGAGCCGCGCGGTCAACGCCTGCTCCATCGGTGCCGCACGAGCCGGACGGGTGAGCCAGAGACGACGATCCCTGGTCAGCTCGTGCGAGCGCCGAGGGAGCTATCGTGGCAGTGACATTGTTGCAACGTTCCTCAAGGAAGTGCAGCAAGCGGTCGATATGTAGTTGTTGTCAATGAGGACAACGTTGACCATGGAGGCGGGTGAGCCTGGCTCCAGCAACGAGCGCTCACTCCCCAAGAGAAAATCGAAAGGGGAAGACCGTGGCGCAGCTGAGTTTCCTACCGGGAGAGGTTGTCGTCCGAGAGGTGCGCCCATCGCCGTTGGCGACGATTCCCCTTTACCTTTTCACCCTTGGTCTCTGGGAGATCTGGCGCAGGCGAACACGCTTTGTCCTCAGCAACCAGCGCGTCATCATTTCCTATGGCGTTCTCCACCGCGCAGTGCGCTTCTTGCCTCTCGACCGAGTGCAGGATGCCACTCTCAAGAATCTGTTATGGGTCGCAAGCATCCATCTCTCGTCGGCAGGGGGATCAGGGGGCGTCGAGCAGCTACGGCGCATGCGAACCCGCGTTGCGAGGGCCTTCCTAGAGGATCTGACCCCACGGATCGGGCCTGCAGCGCCGGGGGGCTTGAAGGGGACTAGTTCGCGTCCGTCGATTGCCGACGAACTACTGAAACTCACGCAGCTACGAGATCAGAACGTCCTCAGCCCCCAGGAATTTGAAACACAGAAAGCGAAGCTCCTCGGCTAGCTGGCCTCTAGACCCCTCGGCGGGCGCCAATTGGCGTGTCCGGGAACGAATCAGGATCATGCGTGTGCTGGTCGGCAGTTGCGGTTGTCCCCTGAGCCATTGCCCGGGTGCCACCTGAAACTCAGTGAACAAACCGGCTACACCTACGACGGCGGCAGCCATCTCGTGAGCCTGCAGGACCGTGCAGGCGCCAAGGTCGTCACGAGTGCACGAGTTCAACAGGGCAGAGGCTGGCTCAACCGGTGTCCGAGATTGAGGGCTAGCGTGATCCGTCGACGCCGTGCGAGGGCATCTACGGTCTGACGGAGGTTCCGCCCGTGTATATCGAAAGCCTCACGTTGACCAACTTCCAGTGCTTCGGACCAGTCCCCGTTCGGATCGACCTGGACCCCGTGTTGACGGTGATGATCGGCGTTAATGGAGCGGGCAAGACAGCAGCATTCCTAGGCTTGTTGCGACTCTTCGGGATCACCCAGGAGCAAAGGGAGATCCGTGGCGACGACTTCCATGTGCCTGCCGACGAGGAAGACGCACCTGACTTTCGAAATCTGGCAATCGAGGTGATCATCGCGTTCCCGGAGCTGGACGACGAGAACGAGCAGGCGGACGCGGTGCCAGAGTTCTTCCTTCAGATGGCCGCTGACGACGAAGGGAACCTGAAATGCCGGTTCCGGCTTGAGGCTACGTGGACCGCTGACGGTTCTGTTGACGGCACGGTTTCGGAGTCCCGCCGTGTGGTGCAGACGTTCGACGACGAGTACACGGATGAACAGTGGAGTCCGCTGCGCCCAGCGGACCGGGCGCGGATCCAGATGATCTATGTGCCGGCGTTTCGCGACGGTGCGCGTCACGTCACGGCCTTTTTGAGGAGCAGGTTGTGGCGGGCAGCGAAGTGGTCGGAAGACCTCCGCGGATTAGTTGCAAATGCAGCAGACGCACTAGCCACACAGTTTCGGTCCGAACCTGTCGTCGAGTCGGTTGAGACTGCTCTCGCCAGCCGGTGGCAGGAGCTGCACCGGGCCGACACGGACTCAAACCCGCGCTTTAGACCCGTCGACCGGGACTTCTCTCAGTTCGTAGGCAAAGCCGACCTGTTGTTTGAACCTACTGCGACCGGGCGTGACCGTCGAGCGGACCAGCTCAGCGACGGGCAACGATCGCTCCTGCACATAGCGTTAACCGCGGCGACGCTCGACGTCGAGGCCGAGATCGCAGCAGGGGCCAAGGACGAAGTGTTCGACCTGAAGCACGCTCATTTGCCAACCCTAACCATTCTCGCGGTGGAAGAACCCGAGAACAGTCTTTCCCCATTCTTTCTGTCACGGATCGTCTTTCAGATACTCGACATTGCCGGGTGCGCCAGCGCTCAGGCGATGCTGTCCAGCCACTCGGCAAGCGTTCTCGGAAGGGTCCGCCCCGAATCGGTTCGACATTTCCGTTTAGACGACTCGACATCGGAGGCCGCTGTCAATCGGATCACGCTCCCACGGTCTGAGGAGGAGGACTCGAAGTATGTGCGGGAGGCGGTGCGGGCGTATCCCGAGTTGTACTTCGCGCGATTCGTTGTGCTCGGTGAAGGAAGCTCTGAAGAGGTCGCATTGCCCATCCTTGCTGAGGCGCGGGGCCTGTCGATCGACCGCTCGTTTGTCGCTGTTGTCCCCCTTGGTGGGCGACATGTCAACCACTTCTGGCGCCTACTGCGCGACCTTCGTATCCCGTACGCCACACTCTTGGACCTTGATCGGGGTCGTCATGGTGGAGGGGAAGGTCGTATCAGAACTGTGTGTGAACAGCTGATCGCTATCGATATCGATCCGTTTGCCGACATTGACGGCTTCGACAAACTAGACACCATCGCTCACCTTGGCGATGAGGAGTTCGTCATCTGGACTGAGGCGTTGCAGAAGCACGACGTGTACTTCTGCAACCCCCTCGATTTGGACATGGCGCTCCTTGTTGCCTTCTACGACGACTACACAAGCGTCGACGACAAGTGGACCGGACCGCAGGAGAGTGACGCCAGGAAGGCGGTGCTTGGCGAAAGTGGGTTCCCGCAGATATACGAGGATTGGGATGAACTGCTGCGGTGGTATCGCTACCTTTTTCTCGGTCGCTCCAAACCAAGTACCCATCTTCGAGTCCTGAGCGGAATACCTGCCAACAGGCTCAAGCAGGACACGCCAGCGCCTCTCGGTGCCCTCATAGACCGGATAGAAGAAGCGGTGACCTAAGTTGCCTCACAAGTCGCCGGACGAATGGCAGCCGGTCGGGATCGAAGACCTGGAGCCAGTCGCGTGGGACGCGCTTCGGTATGAGGGGAGTTCGTACATCGTCGCCGGTCCCGGAGCGGGAAAAACAGAGTTCCTCGCTCAACGTGCCTGTTACCTTCTCGATACAGGCACTTGCCCATCGCCGAGGCGAATACTGGCGATCTCGTTTAAGCGCGACGCTGCCACGAACCTGGCTAGACGCGTGAAGAGTCGTGCGTCCGAGGACTCCTCCAGGTTCCTGTCGATGACCTTCGATGCGTTCACGAAAGGCATCGTCGACCGGTTCCGAGCGTCACTGCCTGAGTACTGGCAACTCCGCGGAAGCTATGAGATCGACTTCCCGCGGAGGGAGGCCGTAGCGGGCTTCCTCAACGACCTCGGTGGAATGAGTCGAGCTTGGCGGAACGACCTGTACGGGATCCGCCGTGAGACCTTCCTATCCACAGTGCTGGGAAGCTACCGGCTGCCGCTGGAGCCCGAGCCCGCGGCTTCTGCGGAAGAGCTCGCGGTGTTGAAGTGGTGGGAGCAGGAATACGTAGCGTCAGATGTGCAGCATGTCGACTTCATCATGCTCAACCGTCTCGCCGAGTTGGTGATCCGCGCGAATCCCCACATTCAGCGTGCGCTTCGGTTGACGTACCCGTTCGTATTCGTAGATGAGTTCCAAGACACCACCTTCGCTCAATACTCTTTCCTCCGAGCGGTGTTCCGGGACGCGCGCACCGTCGTAACCGCGGTGGGTGACAACAAGCAGCGCATCATGGGCTGGGCTGGCGCGTTGGACGATGCATTCACAGAGTTCCGGGCTGACTTTGATGCGGAGCCGTTCGAGCTGGAGTGGAACTTCCGGTCCTCCGACCAGTTGATCGCGGTACAACACGTCTTCGCTCAAACGCTCGACATCTCCAGTAAGCGAGCCGTTTCCAAGACGACGGCGACGGTAGACGATGATGCGGCCGCCATCTGGCATTTCAACTCTGAAGAGGACCAGGCGCACTTCATAGCGGAGTGGATAGCGGTCGACAGCGTCAGATTCGAACGCTCACCGTCAGACTACGCGCTACTCGCGCGCCAGAAGACCCGCGACTTCGAGGACCTCTTCGCGAGCGAACTTGCTCGTGTCGGGATCCGCTTGCGAAACGACGACCTTGATGTCGGCAAGTTGAAATTGCAGGACCTCCTGGTTGATGAGCTTGCGGGCCTGCTGTTAGGCATCACGCGACTCGCTGCGACAACGGGCGGCAACGGGTCGACATGGACTCAGGTGTCGAACACGATCGTCAGGCTCCGCGACGCAAATGATCACGACGACAATTCCAGCAGCGTCGTCGACGATGAACTGTCTGCGTGCATCAAGCGGCTACGCAGATGGATGAAAGAGTGCGCACCAAGTCGAGACTCCGCGAACGAACTCGTCGGGAGACTTATGGAATTCGTGGACGCCGCGGCAGTCCGCCGATCGTTCTTGTCCCATAGAACGGGCGACGCTGTCACCATCGCTGTCGACGCCTTTGGGATTCGGATGGCACAGGTACTTGGTAGCGACACGCCCACATGGGCCCAAGCATGTGATTACTTCGAGGGACGGGATGCGGTGCGGCTCATGACCGTCCACAAGAGTAAGGGTCTCGAGTACCACACCGTCTTCTTTCTCTGCATCGACGACAACCAATGGTGGTCACACCGACGCGAACGCCAGGAGTCGACATCCACGTTCTTCGTCGGCCTGTCCCGCGCCGAGCAACGCACCATTTTCACGTACTGCGGTGGGCGCGCCGACCGCGCAACGATCACTGACTTGTACCTGTTGCTTGGTGAAGCTGGCGTTCCGGAGCATCGCTTCTGATCTGATCGAGCCGACCCGGAAGGAACCTGTCCGTGCCGAACACGTCGTCCAAGCCGTCGAACTGGACTTTCGTCGGCGTGGTCCTCACGGTGAAGATGGAGTCGTGGCTCTCTCGTTCCTCTACGTGGCGTTCGTTCGCCTCCTCCAGCTGGTCCGTCTCTCCTTTCGCGAGCAAGAGGAGTTGGCGATCGAGGTCGTCATCCTCCGTCACGAGGTCTCGGTGTTGTGCCGCCAGGTCGCACGCCCTGCCCTCAGGCCACCTGATCGGGCCGTGCTCGCGGGCTTGAGCCGTCTCCTCTCGGCCGTTCGGCGAAGGCGGCTCTTCGTGAAGCCCGAGACGCTGCTCTGTTGGCACCGGGATCTGGTGCGACGACGCTGGACCACGACCCATGGCGCACCGGGTCGTCCGGGAGTGCCGGCCGGCACCGTCAGCTTGGTCCTCCGACTTGCGAGGGAAAACCCGCGCTGGGGCTACCGGCGCATCCACGGCGAGCTCGCCACCATGGGCGTGAGGCTCGCGTCTTCGAGCGTGTGGGCCATCCTGTGCCGCCATGGTATCGAGCCCACGCCTCGACGATCAGGGCCGACCTGGCTGGAGTTCCTACAGGCCCAGGCAGCGACCATGATGGCGTGTGACTTCTTCACCGTGGACACCGTGCTGCTCCGGCGCCTCTATGTGCTGTTCTTCATCGAGCTCGACACGCGGCGTGTCCATCTCTCGGGCGTCACGGCCAACCCGACCGGGCGGTGGGTGACCCAGCAGGCGCGCAACCTGAGCTTCGTGCTGGCCGAGCGCTCCCGCCCGGTCAAGTTCCTCATCCGCGACCGGGACACGAAGTTCACCGTCGGCTTCGACGGCGTGTTCCGCGCCGACGGCATCCGGATAGTGAAGACTCCGGTGCGAGCCCCGAGAGCGAATTCTGTCGCGGAGCGCTTTGTTGGCTCCGCACGCCGCGAGTGCCTGGACCGGCTTCTCATCCTCGGTCGCCGCCATCTCGAGAAGGTCTTGGCCGAGTACGTCCTCCACTACAACGGGCATCGGCCTCACCGTGGCCTGCAGCAGCAGTCGCCTTTGAGCTTGGGAGCTCGGCCGGATCCGACAATCGAACCAGACCCGACGCGTCTGCGGCAGAGCGAGATCCTCGGCGGCGTGATCCACGAGTACCGACTGGTCGCGTAACCAGGACGGATGGAGTATTCGGCACCGACAGGCTCTACCCAACAACGTCGGAGCTCGACATCAGCGGGCACTGACGTGCCCACCGATATTCGGCTTCCTCATGCGAGGGCACGCCGATCGTTGGTGACCACTGTGCTGTCGGTCCGGCTCTTTCGGAGCCGAAGCGCGAATGCGGTCAGAACGGCAGCTCACCGCTTACGATCGCGGTAGCGACCGAGTAGATCGACGGCCGTTCGGCAAACTCCTAGAGGTGATGCGCGTGGACGTATTTCAACTACGGGATTCGATCATCGAGGACTACTCGAAGTTCATCGACGGCTTCCTCTCGATTCGCGACGAACGAATTCGGAGTGCTGTCAGCAAGGCGCTCGAAGAGGGGATCTTCTGGCCCGAACCCTGGATCAGCCTGAACCCGAAGTTCACCTCTGGGGGCACCATCGACGAGCTGGTCGCCAGCGGCGACCTGCACCCCGGTTGCGGCGCCATTTTCAAGATGGGTAAGGGCGAGGGTCAATCCGGCACAGCCCTCTCGCTTTACCAGCACCAGGTCGAGGCGATCCGCACTGCTCGCGCGGGTCACAGTTACGTGCTGACGACCGGAACCGGCTCGGGGAAGTCACTCACCTACATCATCCCGATCGTGGACGATGTCCTCCGGAGGCCGGGCTCCAAGAGTATCAAGGCAATCGTGGTCTACCCGATGAACGCCCTCGCAAACTCCCAGGAGGAAGAGTTGGCGAAGTTCCTGAAGGCTGGCTTCCCGGACGGAAACGGGCCAGTCACGTTCGCCGTGTACACCGGGCAGGAGAATGACGAGGAGCGGCAGCGGATCATGGCTGACCCACCCGACATCCTGCTCACGAACTACGTGATGCTGGAACTGATCCTCACGCGTTCGACGGAACGCCCGCTGATCGCGCAAGCACAGGACCTCCGCTTTCTCGTCCTCGACGAGTTGCACACCTACCGCGGCCGGCAGGGTGCCGACGTAGCACTTCTCTGTCGCCGGACGAAGGAGGCTTGCAGGGCAACGGCGCTGCGCGTTGTGGGCACCTCGGCGACTCTCGCCACCGAGGGAACCTTCGCCGAGCAGCAGGCGGTGATCGCCGATGTGGCTACGTCCCTTTTCGGCGTCACAATCGCCCCGGGAGACGTAATTGGTGAGAGCCTGCAGCGGACGACGACCACCGCGATTCCCAGCGCTGATGCGTTGAGGTCGAGCGTCGAGTCCAGCTCGACATACGGTCGAGACGACTACGCGGCGTTCGCTAGCGACCCGCTCGCCCAGTGGGTCGAGTCCACCATCGGCATCGCCGAACGCGACGGCCGTCTCGTTCGTGCCGACCCAAGGACCCTCGGCGCTGCAGATGGACTCGCCGCGCAGCTCGCCGGCGAATGCGGCCTGTCCGTCGAGATGGTGACCATCGCTCTCCGCTCGATCCTCCTGGCGGGCTCGCGGGTGCTCGACCCGACGACAGGACGGACGGTCTTCGCCTTCAAGCTGCACCAGTTCGTCTCTCGAGGTTCAAACGTCTTTGCCACCATCGAAGACCCCGAGGTCAGAGACGTGACGCTGAGCGAACAGCAATACGCGCCTGGCGATCGCAGCAAGCGCCTCTTTCCGCTTGCCTTTTGCCGCGACGGGGGCCAGGAGTACTACGTCGTTGAACGAGTGCGGGACGAGTCGGGTGACTATCTAATCGGCCGTGACCTCGGAGACCTTGATAGCGCAGGAAGCCAACGAAAGCTGCGATTCCTGTACGTGTCGACCACCAAGCCGTGGCCCGACGATGAGCACGGCCAGTTCGAGCGGCTTCCTGCCGACTTCTTGGAGGAGGGCCCAGGCGGTGCCTTGCGCGTCAGAAGCAGCGACAAGAACAAGTGCCCCGAGCCGGTCTGGGTCACGACCGACGGCTATCTGCACGACAGCTCAGTCGAGGGATCAGTGCCTGGGTGGCTCGTTCCTGCCCCGTTCCGCTTCTGCCTCTGGTCTGGTGCCTCCTACGCGCCGATGACCCGGTCAGACATCTTGAAGCTCTCGACGCTTGGCTTCGAAGGTCGGTCGACTGCAACGACAATGCTGACCATCGGCGCGCTGCGCTTCCTCGAGGCACACGGTGAAGGACTGCCTGTCAAGCTGCTCAACTTCACCGACAACCGCCAAGACGCCGCTCTTCAGGCCGGCCACTTCAACGACTTCGTGCAGGTCAGCCTCATCCGGGCAGCTTTGTACGAGGCGCTGGCGGACGCCGCAGAAGAGGGGCTTGACTACCTCACACTCCCGAAGGCGGTCCAGACAGCGCTTTCCCTCGCTCCGACCGAGTATTCCCAGAACCCGGACGCAAAGTTCAACGCGAAGGAGGAAATCGACAAGGCACTGCGGGCGGTTCTCGCCTACCGGCTCTATGTCGACCTGCGCTCAGGGTGGCGGGTGACGGCCCCGAATCTCGAGCAGTGCGGACTTCTCGACATCGGGTACTCACAGCTGGACGAGCTTTGCGAAGCGGGCGACGAGTGGGCTGAGTGTCACGAGGCTCTTGCCGCCGCCACGCCTAAGTGCCGCAAGGAGGTCACCGAGGCTGTACTCGATCACTTGAGGAGAGAGCTGGCCGTGAAGGCGGAACAACTAGACAAGGACTACCACGAGAGTCTTTGGTCCCGCTCCTATCAGAGCCTCATCGCGCCTTGGGCGCTCGACGAGTCCGAGCGTCGCAGCCTTGAGCAGTCACGGGTCGCCTTCCTTCGCTCCAGAGATCACCGAGACGAGTTCAATTGGATCTGCCTCACGCCGAACACCCTCGTCGGGTCACATCTTCGCCGGCGGGCGTTCGATCGCGTCCTAACAACCGCCGAGGTCGAACAGGTACTTCAGGATCTCTTCCGGGTGCTCAGCCTGGCCGGGCTTATCCAGCCAGTCGTTGAGCATCGGCGCGATGACAAAGTCGACGTCGGATACCAGATTCCTGCCGCAGCATTGCGCTGGCGGCAGGGCGACGGCAAGGAAGCTGTGATCGATGCCATTCGGGTGCCCAGCACGGGTGGCGTGGCGCGCTCAGTGAGTGACTTTTTCGTCGAGTTCTACCGGAACATCGCTGAGACCCTTGTCGGATTCGAGGCTCGCGAGCACACAGCCCAGGTGAAGAGCGACGTGCGCGAGGAGCGGGAGCGGAGGTTCCGCAATAACGAACTACCCGTGCTCTTCTGCTCACCGACTATGGAACTGGGGATCGACATAGCGAGCCTCAACATCGTCGGAATGCGAAATGTACCGCCGACGCCTGCAAACTATGCCCAGCGCTCGGGTCGCGCCGGCCGGTCAGGTCAGCCGGCACTCGTCATCGCCTACTGCTCGACGGGTTCGATGCACGACCAATATTTCTTCCGTCACCCGACTCTCATGGTTTCGGGGAAGGTGCAGCCGCCTCGACTCGAACTGCTGAACGAGGATCTCGTTCGGGCCCATCTTCACGCCATCTGGCTGTCGATTTCGAACATCAAGATGGGACGGTCGCTGGACAGTGTGCTCGATGTTTCGGGAAGCCACGCATCCCTGGCGGTGAATCCTGATTGCCTCACTGACCTCGAGGCGGCGGGCCCGCGCGCTGCCGCCGCCGAGCGGGCGTCGAAGGTGCTCTCGACTGTGCCCGGTATCGAATCCGCCGACTGGTGGCACGAGGGCTGGATCGCCGAAAACCTCAACCAAATCACGGCCAGCTTCGAATCGGCCTGCCGACGCTGGCGCGATTTGTACCGCGCTGCCGAGGGGCAGCAGCGCACGCAGAACTCGATCATCATGGATCACAGCAAGTCCGCAGTGGACAAGGATCGGGCCAAGCGCCTGCGAGCTGAGGCTGAAGCCCAGCTGCACTTGTTACTCAACGAGGAAACGACCGACTTCCAGTCGGACTTCTACTCCTACCGGTACTTCGCCTCGGAAGGGTTTCTCCCGGGCTACAACTTCCCTCGCCTCCCACTGTCGGCGTACATCCCGGGCAGGCAGGGTAAGCATGACGACTACCTGAACCGGCCGCGCTTCGTTGCAGTTCGCGAGTTCGGGCCTCGAGCCCTTATCTACCACGAGGGCTCTGTGTACCAGGTGACGAGCGTGATGATCCCTGTGGCCGAGGACGTGAACCCCGTGACTGAGGACCCGGTGATCACGACGACGATGATCCAGTGCTCGGTCTGTGGCTACCTGCACGTAGCTACCGCGCCAGACCGCTGCGAGCGTTGCGAGACGGATCTGTCGCTCAGCGGGGACCGTCTGAGCTCGATGTTCCGGATGACCAGCGTCTCGACGCGGCGCGCGGACCGGATCACCGCCAACGTCGAGGAGCGTCAGCGGCAACGGTACGAGATTCACACCGCCTATCACTTCGCCGAGGTGAACGGTCAGCCGGCAGTGCGAACGGCACGCGCGGTTGACGGTGGCGGTGACGTTGCTCAGCTGGCGTTCGGACCTACTGCCACCCTTGCACTCATCAACGTCGGGCTCTCGCGGCGCAAGGACAAGGCCGAACTCGGCTACCTCCTTGACCTCGACAAGGGCCGTTGGATGCCTCGCCCTGAGGAGAAGGAGACCGATGACGAGCCGGCCTCCACCCGGCACAAGCGCGTGATTCCCTTCGTTGAGGATCGGCGCAACATTCTGATCGTTGATCCCGGGACGGCAGGCGGTGGTCCCACTAAGTTGTCACCGGAGGCAGACCAGGCGGAGAGCGGTGCCGCGACCTCCGGGGCGTTATCGGAAGTGGCACTCATGGCGAGTCTGGAAGCAGTGCTGAAGGCTTCGATCGAGTCCGAGTTCGACCTCGAAGACCGCGAACTCGACGTCGAAAGCCTTCCCAGCCGAGAGAAGAGGACATCGATCCTGCTCTACGAGGCCGCCGAGGGCGGTGCAGGTGTGCTCCGGCAGCTTGTCGACGACCCCACGGCACTCGCGAGAGTGGCGAGAGCCGGCCTCGCAAGATGCCACTTCGATCCTGACACTCTCGAAGATCTCCACCGTGCGCCTGGCGCCACCGAGGACTGTACGGCCGCGTGTTACGACTGTTTGCTCTCGTACACAAACCAGCCCGACCACAGGATCCTCGACCGCTTCCTCGTCCGCGACTACCTCTCTCGCCTTGTGGCCGCGAGTGTGGAGACCTCACCCGGTGCAGAGTCGCGATCCGAGCACATCGAGCGCCTGTCGCGTCAGGCTGGCAGCGACCTGGAACGCGAGTGGCTGAATCAGGTGGCCGGCGCCGGCTACCGGCTTCCTGACAAGGCACAAGTATTCGTCGAGGGGGCGGGCAGTCGGCCGGACTTCGTGTACAGCGGTGCCCACACTGCCATCTACGTGGATGGCCCCCATCATGAGTATCCACACCGAGCAGCCCGTGATGCTGACGCGGAGGATCGCCTATTCAGTATCGGCTGGTCGGTCATCCGCTTCGGACTGCATGACGACTGGCTGAAGCTGCTCGCCGAGAACGGTGGCGTCTTCGGTAATGCCACACCATGAGTTTCGCCCCAGGGAGCCTCGTCCGGACGCGACATCGCGAGTGGGTCGTGTTGCCCGAGTCGACCTCTGAGCTGCTCAGGCTGCGACCCCTAGGTGGGGGCGACGATGAGGTGGCTGGCGTCCTGACCGATCTGGAGATGGTGGAGCCCGCGACTTTCTCCTGGCCTGACCCTGCTGGTGCTGGCGACTACCACTCGGCTCGCCTGCTCAGAGATGCTGCACGGCTCGGCTTCCGCTCCTCGGCCGGACCCTTCCGCTCTTTCGGCTCGATCGCCGTAGAGCCTCGTCCTTACCAGCTCGTCCCGCTGCTGATGGCGCTCAAGCTCGACCCTGTCCGCCTGCTGATCGCGGACGACGTGGGCACGGGCAAGACGATCGAAGCCGGTCTCATAGCGAAAGAACTTCTCACGACCGGACAGGCGTCGCGCCTCAGTGTGATCTGTCCGCCTCATCTCGCAGAGCAGTGGCAAGCCGAACTAAGCGAGAAGTTCCACATAGAGGCCGAACTCGTGCTCGCTTCCACCGCAAGCCGGCTAGAGCGGACGTATTGCACGTTCGACGAGAGCATCTTCGACGTCATGCCGTACACCGTCGTCTCGATGGACTTCATCAAGTCCGAGCGCCGCCGGGACGAGTTCGTACGGACCGCGCCA
>Ga0224555_1003026_pt1 | contig 18218 bp, 14 predicted proteins | sample 714S23034metaG_FD_180687 | JGI IMG/M metagenome (GOLD analysis project Ga0224555, IMG submission 180687) | Peat soil microbial communities from Stordalen Mire, Sweden - 717 S2 30-34 | ecosystem: Environmental > Terrestrial > Soil > Wetlands > Peat | place: Sweden: Norrbotten County, Stordalen...
TCGAGTCGTCGATCAGAATAATTCGCTTCCCCTGTAGCAGGTTGCGCACCGGGTTCAGCTTCATGCGCACGCCAAAGTCGCGCGTCCGCTGCTCCGGCTGGATGAACGTCCGCCCCACGTAATGGTTTCGGATCAGCCCGAAGTTGAACGGAATCCCGCTCTCCGCCGCATAGCCCAGCGCCGCCGTCACGCCCGAGTCCGGCACCGGCACCACCAGGTCCGCATCCACGCCACTCTCCCGCGCCAGTTGCCGTCCCATCTCGTCGCGCGATTGCTGCACCCAGCGCCCGAAGACGCGCGAGTCCGGTCGCGCAAAGTAGACATGTTCAAAGATGCAGCTCGCATGCGGCACCGTCTCCGGCGCGAACCTCCGGCTGGTCACCCCGTCTTCGCTCACCATCACCAGCTCGCCCGGCCTCACGTCGCGCTCATACTTCGCGTGCAGCAGGTCGAACGCGCACGTCTCCGACGCAAACACAAATGTGTCAGGAGCGCCATTCACCCCGGCGATCCGCCCCATCGACAGCGGCCTGAACCCATGCGGATCGCGCGCCGCGAACACCCGGTTGCGCGTCATCATCACAATCGAGAACGCCCCATCCACCTGCGCCAGCGACTCCGCAATGCAGTCCACCAGCGTGTTGCACCGCGAGTGCGCAATCAGTTGCACGATAATTTCGGAATCCGACGTCGTCTGGAAGACCGCCCCATCCCTCTCCAGCCGCTCCTTCGAGTTGCCCAGGTTCACCAGGTTCCCGTTATGTGCAATCGCGATCAGCCCCATCGTCGACTCCACCGAGATCGGCTGCGCGTTCAGCAGCGCCGAATCCCCGGTCGTCGAGTAGCGCGTGTGCCCAATCGCAATATGCCCGGGCAGTCGCGCCAGCACCTCGTCGGTGAATATCTCGCTCACCAACCCCATGCCCTTGATGTCGTTCACATCGTGCCCGTCCGCGCTGGCAATCCCCGCCGACTCCTGCCCCCTGTGCTGCAACGCGTATAAGCCCCAGAACGTCATCCGCGCGGCATCCGGATGCCCATACACCGCCATAATGCCGCACTCCTCGCGCAGCTTATCGAACGGGGCGCTGTCCTCTTCCTCAATGTCTATTGGTTTGTCATTCCGCAGCGCAATTGGTTTGTCATTCCGCAGCGCAATTGGTTTGTCATTCCACAGCGCAATTTGTTTGTCATTCCGCAGCGCAATTGGTTTGTCATTCCGCAGCGCAGCGGAGGAATCTGCTTCTCTCCTGCCACCGACCCCCGCGTGCGCCAATCCGTGACTCAACATCAGCTCGCTCATGCGGTCACCACCTCCGCCGCAAGCTGCGATTCCAGCGACTCCGACCAAGTCTGTCTCAACTCCGCAATCGTTGTATCCACCAGCGGAACTCCTCCCGCGTGGATCTCCACCCGGTCCGCGATCGTCTCCCCCAGATCGAGCGGCCAGATCTCGCCGGCCTCATCCAGAAACGTGCAGATCATGCCGTAGTCTTCGACCGAACAAGTCACCAACACCTCGGCCGCGTTCTCCGCGAACAGCGCGGCTGCATACTCCGCTGCCGAGAGCGCGCCGAGTGTCGCCTTCACTCCAATATTCTTCGCAAAACTCGCCTGCGCCAATGCAGTCGCGAGTCCACCATCGGAAACATCCTTCGCCGAATGGATCAGCCCACGCTCGGCCAGTGTGATGAGTGCCTTGTTCAGTGCCGCCTCAGCCTCCAGATTGATCCACGGCGGCGTACCCCACAGCGAGTTGCAGTTCGTCCTCGCAAAATCCGAGCTTCCCAACTCCCAATCCAGAGCAGCCGGCGTCTCTACCGTCGATTGCAGCAGGAGCACTCGCTCGCCCACCCGCTGAAACGCCGCCGGCACCGCCTTATTCACATCGTCCAGAATCCCCACGATCCCGATCACCGGAGTCGGATAAATCCCCTCGCCCCGCGTCTCGTTGTAGAACGAAACATTGCCGCCCGTAATCGGCGTGCCCAGCGCCGTACAAGCCTCCGCGATCCCATCGATCGTCGCCGAAAACTGCGCCATGATCTCCGGCTTCTCCGGGTTCCCGAAGTTCAAACAGTTCGTCGCGGCCACCGGAGTCGCGCCCGTGCAAGCCACCTTGCGCGCCGCCTCCGCCACCGCATGCATCGCGCCCAGCTTCGGGTCCAGATAACACCACCGCCCATTGCCCGCCAGCGCCATCGCCAGTCCCCGCTCCGGCTTCTTCGCGCTCGACTCATGCGAAGCCCCCGGCGCAACCACCGGATTCGTCGCCTCCGGATTGCCCGTCGCCAGCATAGCCTCACCCTCCGGCGTCGACTCGGCGACCAGCTTGACCAGCTCCCCCAGCACGCCCTCATGCCGCTCCGCTGAACTCGTCCCCTTGATCCGCATCACGCCGGCCTCGCCGCCCGGCCCCTGCACGGTATTGCTCTGCACCATCGAGTCGTACTGCTCGAACACCCATCGCTTGTCGCAGATGTTCGCGCTCGCCAGCAGCCGCTTCAAATCCGCCGTGTAATCCCGCGGCTTGCGAAGCTCCTCCACAACCCACGCCGGAGGGTCCATCGGCACCGGCGACTTCCACACGCCCACCGGCCTCTTGTACACCGGGGCCTCATCGGTCAGCGCCTTGTTGGGAATCTCCGCGACTAATTCCCCATGATGCGTCACGCGCATCGTATCGTCCGCCGTCACAATCCCCACAATCGAAGCGTCCAGTCCCCACTTGGCGAACACCGCCAGCACCTCGCCCTCGCGGCCCTTGTCGGCCACCAGCAGCATCCGCTCCTGGCTCTCGCTCAGCATGATCTCGTACGCAGTCATGCCCGTCGCCCGCTGCGGCACCAGGTCCAGCTCGATCGTCAACCCCAGCTCGCCCCGCGCGCCCATCTCGCAGGTCGAGCAGGTCAACCCCGCCGCGCCCATGTCCTGGATCCCCACCACCGCGCCGGTCGCCATCGCCTCCAGGCACGCCTCCAGCAGCAGCTTCTCCATGAACGGGTCGCCCATCTGCACGTTGGGCCGCTTCGCCTCCGAGCCTTCCGTAAACTCTTCCGAAGCCATCGTGGCCCCATGAATCCCGTCCCGCCCCGTCTTCGCCCCAACGTAGATCACCGGGTTGCCCACGCCGGTCGCCTTGGCATAAAAAATCTCGTCCTTCCGCACCAACCCCAGCGCAAACGCATTGACGAGTGGGTTTCCTGAATAGCACGCCTCGAACTTCGTCTCGCCCGCCAGGTTCGGCACGCCAAAGCAATTCCCGTAACCGGCAATCCCGCCAACCACGCCATTCACAATCGCATGGTTGCGCCGCCGCAGCGTCGCGTCCTTCTCTTCCTCGTCCAGCGGCCCAAAGCGCAGCGAGTCCATCACCGCCAGCGGCCGCGCGTTCATAGTGAAGATGTCGCGCAGAATCCCGCCCACGCCCGTCGCCGCGCCCTGGAACGGCTCAACGTAGCTGGGATGGTTGTGGCTCTCGATCTTGAATGCGCACGCCCACCCATCGCCCACGTCGATGATCCCGGCGTTCTCGCCCGGCCCCTGCACCACGCTTCCCGGCCCGGTCGTCCGCGTGCCTTTGGTCGGCAGCCGCTTCAGGTGTACGCGGCTGCTCTTGTACGAACAATGCTCGCTCCACATCACGCTGAAGATTCCCAACTCGGTCAGGCTCGGCACGCGCCCCAGCTTCTTCTTGATGCTCGCGTACTCCTCCGCCGTAATGCTGTGCGTCTTCAGCAGCTCGGGCGTAATCCCGGCAGGTGTGGGAACGGCTGGAACTGCAACTTCGAGGGCTGATTCGGTTGTCTGATTAGGCATGGCTCGTTAACACGATTGTCGCATGTTCCGCCCACCCGCCGCACCACACACCCGACAGCCCTGAGCCCGCAGGCTGTACGAACGTATCCCAACGACATCAGAGCAGCAGGACAGAACGACTCATCACATTATGCTTCCAGCTCCAGTCCAGCCGACCTATACTAACAACTGACGGGACACATCAAACATGCCTTTATATCAACTTACCCACGAAGCTCTGAACAAAATCCCAGGAACGACCATGCAGAAACAGGGGTTTCTTGAACGCCAAGACTTACAGCGTTTACTGAAGGAAAACATCTCCGTTATTGGAGATGATCTATTCTTTCTCTCTGAAGAATTTTCACCTTGGGAGGACAGCAACTGTCGAATCGATCTACTCGCCATGGATCGTGGCGGATCATTGGTCGTCATCGAATTGAAGCGGACTGAAGACGGTGGCCATATGGAACTACAGGCCGTACGCTACGCAGCAATGGTTTCCGCATTGAGCTTCAAGCAGGCTGTCACCGAATACGCTAGAATTCTAAATATTGAAACAATTAATGCCGAAGAAAACATGCTCAAATTTCTTGACATGGTAGCGCCGCCCGAAAATTTCGGGAAAACAGTGCGTATCATCCTGGTTTCGCCTAACTTTTCCCCAGAGTTGACCACTGCGGTTCTTTGGCTTAACGACAAAGGTCTCGATATTCACTGTATTCGCATACGTCCCTATCAACTCGAAGATCGCACACTACTTGAAATCGATCAGATTATTCCTCTCAGAGAGGCCGAGGAATACACGGTACACATAAGGGAAAAGCAGGGAGAAGCGCGTCAAACTGCTGAATCAAATAAGGATTATAGCCATTATGACCTGAGGGTAAACGGTCAAACTTATGCGAAGCTCGCCAAAAGAAATCTGATATTACAAGTTGTTAAATCAGCCGCGGAAGCTGGCTTATCGCTTGAAACGCTGACACAAATCATTGAGCGAAGACGGATTATTGTCGTGGACGGAAATATATCTGGCATAGAATTTGACGAAGCAGCTAAACGAGAAAGAGAGAATTGGGGACTTGCGTTTAGGCCAGACCGATTTTTTATGAGAGATGAAGACCATATCCATGTCGGAGGTAAAACAGTTGCCCTCAGCAACCAATGGGCACGAACAGATTTGCATTTAATCGATGAAATCATTAGCGCAGTGCCTACAGCCAAAATCTCATATAAGAGAGCAGAGGAATCTGATTAGTCGCAAATTCTAGAAGGGTGGGTTGTCGCATAGTCCTCACTACGCACAGCGCTTCTGCGTTTCTACATACGCTCGGAGAACCGAGTTCATCCGGGTCAGGTGGCCTTTTCCATTCGCCTTGAACCATTCGACAATATCGCTATCGAGGCGAAGGTGAACGGAAGTCTTGCCGCTAGGCATGACGACGCGGGCGCTCTTCCAGAACTCCGCGCCGAGAGACTCAGCTTCGGGGGCATCTGGGCTCGTCTTGTCCTCGCCGCGTTCCCGCATGGTTCTGACCTGGCTAAGGGAGTGTCGCACTATATTTATAGTACACATTTGTGTACACGTAACAAGCTGTTTTTTCTCGGCGCGAGGGTTCTACCTGCCAACAGCGTTGCTAGTGCCTGTTATAATCATTATAACGAGGCAATGACATGGTGAAGCTCAAGGTGACGACCGTAGGCAGTTCGGCTGGCATTGTGCTGCCCAAAGAGGTTCTGACGCGACTCAAGATCGCAAAAGGTGATTCGGTCTTTCTCACCGAGTCGCCTGAGGGCTTCCGAATCACTCCATACGATCCTGACTTCGAGCGCCAGATGGGATTGGCGCGCAAGGTCATGAGCGAGCGCCGCGACGTGCTGCGAGCGCTGGCCAAGTGAGCGCGACCGGCTGGAGATGGATCTCCGAAGCAACGGTGCTGGCCATCCACGAAGAGCAGTTGGCCGAACACGGCGGCATGACTGGGGTGCGCGATATGGGTCTGGTCCTGTCTGCCTTGGCGCGGCCAAAGAACCTGGCGGCCTACGGCGCTCCCGACCTCGCCGATCTGGCCGCCGCCTATGCGTACGGACTCTCTCGCAACCATGGGTTTATGGATGGGAACAAGCGCACAGCCTTCGTCGTCGCTCTTGTCTTTCTGCTCGACCACGGCTACAGCCTGATTGCTAGCGATCAGGAATCCGTGACGGCAATGCTGGCTATTGCGGACGATGCGATGTCAGAGGCGGAGCTGGCCGTCTGGTTCCGCGCGTATATACGCGGTCTGGACGACTCCACCCAAGCAGACAACCCCGACGAGCCCGTCCAGTAATCGAACCCCGGTGACCCGAATAACGCGTTGGCTAGGCACGGTTCAGCCATGCGATCAATACATTGCAGATGGCGATAAGCACGGTGCCGGGTGCCCCACATCTCGATTTTGAGATGTGGGTTCATCACTTCCCCGTACTGCCAAATCCCCCCACGCCACGCACTGCCTCGCCCAGCTCCGCAACCTCCTCGAAGCTCGCCTCGATCCGCTCGACAATCCGCAACTGCGCAATCCGCTCGCCCGCCTTGATCTCCACCGGCGCAGCATTCAGGTTCGTCATCACCACCCGAATCTCCCCACGGTATCCCGGATCGATCACTCCGGCCAGCGTCGTCACGCCGCGCACCGCCAGCCCCGATCTATCCTCCACCAGCGCGCCGTGCGTCGGCGGAAACTCCATCGCAATCCCCGTCGGCACCAGTGCGGTAGATCCCGCCTCGCCCACCGCCGCCAGCCGCGCGTCCGCCGACGCATACAGGTCCGCCGCCAGGTCGCCGTACTCGCCCACATGGGCATACCGCGGCATCCGCACCCCCTCCACCAGCTTCTTCACTTTGATCGAAACCATAAGCCCAGATTGTACCCGCCTCGCGCGATCAGTCCGTCATTCTGAGCGGAGTTCTCCGCGCACCATGCGGAGAACGCAGTCGAAGAACCCCCGTATTTCGCCTTTGCTTTCATCTTCCGTCTAGAATCGAAACCAATGCTCGCCCGCCTCCGCGCCTTCTTCAACCCGCCCACACCCAACCCCCTCCGCGCGCCAGCCCGCATCTTCTGGGTCGCCTTCCTCGTCCGCGTCCTCTACATGACGCTGGCCCACACCTATCGCATCCGCATCAGTGAGGACCACTTCCAGTTCGGCTGGGAAGCGGGCCGCATCGCCCGCGCGCTCATCACCGGCTACGGCTACTCCGACCCCTTCGCCAACGCCTTCCTCGCCCACACCGGCCCCACCGCATGGCTCCCGCCGCTCTACCCGCTCCTGCTGGCCGCCATCTTCCGCGTCTTCGGCGTCTTCACCCTCAAATCCGCATGGGTCCTCTTCACCATCCAGTCCGCCTTCTCCGCCGCCACCGCGCTCGCCACCTGGGAGATCGCAGCCCGCTGCTTCTCGCGCCGCGTCGCCCTCTGGTCCGCGTGGATCTGGGCGCTCTATCCCGCCGCCATGCAGTACGCCGTCCGCTGGCCCTGGGAGATGACCATCACCACCGCCCTCTTCACCTTCACCCTCGTCCTCGCCCTCCGCCTGCGCGGCATCGGCGACGAACCTCGCCCCCCTCGAACCTTGAACCTTGAACCTCGAACCTCGCAATGGCTCCTCTTCGGCCTCCTCTGGGCCCTCATCGCCCTCTGCAACTCCACCCTCCTCCTCTTCCTCCCCGTCTGCGTCCTCTGGATTCTCCTCCCAAATCTGGGTGCCCCATCCATGCGGTTTCATCGCATGGGTGGGATAACCGGCCCCACTCTCGCCGCCCTCCTCTTCCTCGCCTGCATCGCGCCCTGGACCATCCGCAACTGGCAGGTCTTCCACGCCTTCATCCCTCTGCGCGGCAATCTCGGCGCGGAACTCTACATGGGCAACGGCCCCGGCTCCAACGGCCTGCTCATGGAGTACTACCACCCCTTCCAGGCCCCCGAGCAGCTTCGCCTCTACGCCTCCCTCGGCGAAGTCCGCTACGTCGCCCAGCGCGGCGCGCTCGCCCGTGCCTTCATCGCCGCCCACCCCACCCACTTTGCCGCCGATGTCGCCCGCCGCATCTTTTTCTTCTGGATCAGCGTCCCCCAGCCCGCCGACACCCCGTGGTACATCGAAGCCGGCCGCTCCCTCAACTTCGCCTTCCTCTCGCTCGCCGGACTGCTCGGTCTCGCCCTCGCCCTGCGCCGCCGCATCCCCGCCGCCGGCCTCTTCGCCTGGGCCTTCCTCCTGCTGCCCATCCCCTACTATCTGATCACCGTCCACGCCCGCTTCCGCCACCCCCTCGAACCTCTCATCTGCATCCTTGCCGTCTATCTCTTCCAGTCCGCCGAGCGGCCAAAGCTCCCGTCAACCAGCGTCCGCTAATCGTCGCGAACTCCGCATTTCTATCGAAAACCCGGCTGCGCATCCTGGGTGCGAGATGTCCGCGGCTCTATCCTCATATAGGGAAAGGCTGCCACTACGTCAGGATGCAATGCGCAGGCCTTATACTGGAAAGCCTATGGTCCGTGATGGCTACTTCTATGCGTTGGGGATGGTCGTGGTCGCCGCGCTTCTGTGGCTTTTGACCCAGTCCGTGCCGCAGACCTCGCTGCCGGTGCTGCTCGCGTTGTTCTTTCTCTGGTTCTTCCGCGACCCCGAGCGCAAGGTCCCCACCGGGCCGGGTGAGATCGTCTCGCCCGCCGACGGCGTTGTCACGCAGGCCGAGTGGATCGAGACCTCCGGCGGAAGCCGCCTTCGCATCAGCGTCTTTCTCAGTGTCTTCGATGTGCATGTCAATCGCGCGCCGGTAGCGGGAACGGTCAAGGCCGTGGAGTACCGCGAGGGCCAATTTTTGAACGCGATGAACAGCTTGTCGGCCGTAGTCAACGAACAGACCCTGGTGGTGCTCGACGCGGGCACATGCGAGATCAGCTACAAACAGATCGCCGGCCTGCTTGCCCGCCGCATCGTCTGCACGGTGAAAGTTGGCGACCGCGTCCAGCGCGGCCAGCGCGTGGGAATGATCAAGTTCGGCTCGCGGGTCGATGTCCTGATGCCCGCCGACGCTGTGCCTAGGGTCGACCGGGGATCGCGCGTACTCGGCGGATCGACCATTCTCGCGGTGTTGCCGCAGCCCGCCATCAATTCAGCGAACACCACAGCGGAGGTGGCCTCCTGATGCCCGCCGGGCAGTTGGACCACGCCGGTCCCGGTACGCAGGAAGAGACGCCCAGGCGCCATCCCAGCCGAGGCATGTACGTCCTGCCATCGCTCTTCACCGCAGGCAACATTGCCCTCGGCTACTACGCCATGACGCAGAGCATACAGGGTTCGCTGGCCGAGCCGGCTTACTTCGACCGCGCCGCGCTGGCGATCGGTTTTGCCGCGCTCTTCGACGGCCTGGACGGGCTGGTCGCGCGCGTCACCCACACCACAAGCGACTTTGGCCATGAGCTGGACTCGCTCGCCGACGTCATCACCTTTGGCGTCGCGCCCAGCCTGCTCGCCTACATCTGGGGCTTCCGCATGTTGCCGCCCACGGTCCATCCCGACCTGCGCCAGAACGTGCTGCACGCCGGCGTATTCGTCTGTTTCCTGTTTCTCGTCTGCGGGGCCAGCCGCCTGGCGCGCTTCAATATCAGCAAAAATCCGCAGCCGCGCAATCCGGGTAAGCCGGGGCACAAGTTCTTCGTTGGAATGCCCATCCCGGCCGGCGCGGGAATTGTCGCCGCCGTCGTCCACTGCTTCAACGGAGCGCCCATCTACAACCCCTGGACCGCGTTGGTCTGGCTCCTGCTGCTGCTCTTCACTGGCTTCCTGATGGTCAGCAGTTGGCGCTTCTGGAGCGCCAAGGAGGTCACCTCCGGCGATCGCCATCCTGCCCGCTTATTCATTCTGATTGTGGTGATCGGCGCCCTGATCGCCTGGAAGTCCGAGTGGACGTTGATGATCCTTGCCTTCGGCTACCTCATCTCCGGAGTGATCGCCCGGCTGGCATACTCCTGGCACCGTAGGCTGCGTCGCCCCCAGGGGCCGGGGCCTGCTGCGTCGTAGAGCATTTTCTGAATTGCTATAGACCGATTTTTTGTCATTCCGCAGCGAAGCGGAGGAATCTGCTTTTGATTGTTGCGCAACGATCTACACCATTACGGGAAATGCTCTAACTCTGCGCAGCCCCGTTCCTCTGCGCCGCACCCTTCAGAACGGCGAAATTACTAACTCGGTTCCCACTTGGAATCGCTTCCCGCTTCAGCTCCCCGTCTCCCGCTTCATCGCACGACTGTGTTACACTGGTCTTGCGCTCGATTGGAACGAGTGCAGGCATCGCAGGCAAAGACTTCCGTGGTTCTGCAACTTACCGGTTGCGTACGGGGTCTGGCCAGAGACTGCGATTTGCCTCTCCCACCGCTGTTCTTCTGCATCCTCGGCCATGGGGGCGTTGAGTGACTTGCCGTAACGGCATTCGTCATGGTGCGCCTGGGCCGGATTGGAAGATAAAAATGCGCTGGATGCTCTGGCTGAAGATGCGTCACAGGACGCGTCTCGCCGTGCAGCAGCAACGCTTCGTACCCGACGGCAATGCTGACTAAAAGATTTCTCAAGGCGCGTCTGCGCCACTGCATTACTTTGCCGCACCATCGACTCACATAGAAAAATTGAAAAAGGACTATTTTGACGACCGCAACTCTTGAGCCTGAGGCTATCTCCGAAACATCTATTCACACTATGAACCACGCAGCATACACGGACCACGCAACTCCTGCGTTCCGCCCAACTCCCGCATTCAACGCAACCAACCCGGCGGCAACCAGCCTCGCAACCTCCGACGCCATTGTCGACTCCTCCGAGATCGAGATCGATCCGGCCACCCATCTTCCCTTCCTGAAGAACGTCCACTTCAACGACTTCAAAATCTCAGATGCCCTGAAGCGCTGCCTCAGCGCAGCCGGCTTCCAGACCCCAACCCCGGTGCAGGCCAAGGCGATCCCTCCCGCCCTCGAGGGCGCGGACATTCTCGCCACCGCCTCCACTGGCACCGGCAAGACGCTCAGCTTCCTGGTCCCCATGATCCAGAAGATGGACGCAACCTCGGTTCCCTCCGTCAAGGGAAAGCGCGGCCCCATCCGTTCGCTCATCCTGCTGCCCACGCGCGAGCTCGCCATGCAGGTGCTGGAGCACTACTGCAAGCTCGTCCCCAGCTCCAAACACGACGCCGTACTGGTCGTCGGCGGCCTCAGCGAGAACACCCAGCTCGACCAGCTCTCCCGCGGTCCGCGACTCGTCGTCGCTACCCCCGGACGCCTGGAAGACTTCCTCCGCCGCCGCGCTATCTCCATCGGCGCGGTCGAGATGCTCGTCCTCGACGAAGTCGACCGCATGTTGGACATGGGCTTTCTCCCCTCCATCCGCCGCATCGTCGGTGCGCTTCCACGCTCCCGCCAGACCATGTGCTACTCCGCCACGCTGGACGCCAACGTCCGCGAGGTCGTCCGAGACTACGTCCGCAATCCCGTGCGCATCGAGATCGGCATGAACTCGCACCCATGCGACCAGGTTGAGTTGCGCGCCTGCACCGTCATGCAGGACCAGAAGCTCGGCCTGCTCGACCAGATGCTCAAGGAAGAGACCGGCACATTCCTCGTCTTCTCCCGCACCAAGCACGGCGCGGACCGCATCTCCAAAAAACTGGAGCGGCTGGGCCACGATGTCGACGTCATCCACGGCGACCGCTCGCAGTCGCAGCGCACCGCCGCGCTCAAGGGCTTCTCCACCGGCAAGCACCGCATCCTCGTCGCCACCGATGTTGCAGCGCGCGGCATCGACGTGCAGGACATCGCGCACGTCGTCAACTACGACCTGCCCAACGGCTCCGACGACTTCGTCCACCGCGTAGGCCGCACCGGCCGCGCAGGCGCAACCGGCGTCGCCACCACCTTCGTCATGCCCCAGGAGCGCTCCGACGCGCGCCGCATGGAGCGCGAGCTCAAGGTAACGTTCCTCTGGCGCGAGGCCGATAAGGGACTGGAGAAGGAGGAGCGCAACAAGCCCCTCGATCTCTCCACCAACGCAGGCAGCTTGCTCGCGCTGGAGACCCGATCTTGGAAGTCGGGCGACGTTTCCGCCCAAACCCAGGCCAGGAACATCGGCACCAGCCCATACAAAGGCCACAGTGCAAATGGCTTCCGCAGCCGTCCCGGCTCCGGCGGTGGTTTCTCGCGGGGACGCAACGTCCCCGGCCGCATCGGAAGCTCGCGGCCTGGCGCAAGCCGTTCCGGCCCAACCCGCCGCGGCCAATAATCCGTGGGACTTTAGTTCAACAGCGATGCAATCCATCGCGCAACAGCGATCCGTTCAGCCGTTGAATCTTCAAGAGTCCCATCCACATCGCAGCTCCGTTCCGCGTGCCAACCAGCCGCCCAACGGAGCTGTTCTGCTTTCGCGCTGCGCCCTGGGACTTACAATGGAGCGGTCGCCGCCGCGTCGAATCCTCAGGAGCCGAGCCGTCCATGGGTCAGCACACTCATCAGAAGTCCCCGGACCGCTTCACCAGCTCCTGGGCCTCGGTCCACTTCGATCTGCTCCGCGGCGTGGCCGCGCTGGTCGTCCTGTTGGAGCACTGGCGCAACCTCTTCTTCGTCGACTTCCCGCAGTTGTCCGCGCACCGTCTCTGGCTGGCCATTCCCTACACCCTGTGCGGCGCGGGGCATCAGTCGGTCGTCTTCTTCTTTGTCCTGAGCGGTTTTTTCATCGGCGGCAGCGTCTTCCGCGCCATCGACGCCAACCACTGGCAGTGGAGCGACTATCTCCTGCGCCGCTTCGTCCGTCTCTGGACCGTGCTTCTGCCCGCGCTCCTCTTCTGCCTCTTCTGGGACCGCCTTGGAATCCATCTCGCCCGCGCGCCCGCGCTCTACGCCGGCCTCGTGCCCAACCACATGCTCTCCAATGTCGCCCCGCTTCTGGCGCCCCATCTCTTCTTCGGCAATCTCTTCTTCCTGCAGACCATCCTCTGCCCCGTCTTCGGCTCCGATGGCGCGCTCTGGAGCCTTGCCAACGAGTTCTGGTATTACATCCTCTTTCCCCTTGCCTGCATCGCCCTCTGGCGCCGCGCCGCCCGTTCGCATCGCATCGCCTGCGCCGTCCTCTTTGTCGCAGTCGCCTGCTTTGTCCGCAACGGCATCCTGTCGGAGTTCCCCATCTGGCTGGCTGGGGCCGCGCTGGTCAAGCTGCCGCGTCCCTCGTTTACTCCGCATCGGGCCCGCTCCATGCGCATCGCCGCGACGCTCATCTACTTCCCCATCTTCTTTGCTCTCGGCCGTCTGCATCAGATTCCCAGCCTCTTCAGCGATTACATTCTTGCCGCCCTCACCCTCGTTCTTCTCTGGCTCTTCCTCTCCCACAAAGAGGCCTTCGCGCCCGGATCGCGCCGCGTGCTTGCCTCCCGGGAAATGGCCCGCTTCTCCTACACCTTGTATGCCGCGCATACGCCGTTTCTGGTCTTCGCCGCATCGTTGGTCCTCGGCGATCGCCGCTGGGTTCCGTCCCTCGCCAACCTCCCACTCGCTCTGGCGGTCCTTCTCGCCGCGCTCGTCTACTGCTACGGCGTGGGCTTCCTCACCGAGTTCCGCACAGACAGCATTCGTTCAACCCTCGCGCATCTCTTCAGAATGCAACCCCCGCCCCCGATTCTGCCCTCGAATCCACTCTCCGATCTCGCCCGGCCCCCCCCGCGATAAAGCCCACCCGTCCTCTGCCCGCCCGCGCAAAATCACACCATCCGTCTCTGCGCCCCGGTTCCGCCCATTGTGACTCATTGATTCTGAACGGCCCGCGATCCCCCGTCCGCTGCTGTTCGCATCCATCGGAGAATCCAATCGCAACTTCCCTGTAAAATTGAATTAACCTCATGATTTCAGTCTCCAATGTCACCATGCGCTACGGCGCAAAGCTTCTCTTCGAGGATGTCTCGGTCGCCTTCACCACCGGCCGCCGCTACGGCCTCACCGGCCCCAACGGCTCGGGCAAAACCACCTTCATGAAGGTCCTCTCCGGCGATCTCGACCCGCAGAAGGGCGACGTCGTCCGTCCCCGCAAGCTCGGCGTCCTCTCCCAGGACCAGTTCGCCTTCGACACCTACCGCGTCATCGACACCGTCATCATGGGCAACAAGCCCCTCTGGGCCGCGCTCGAGGAGCGCGAGCACATCTACGCCAAGCACGAGATGACCGACGCCGACGGCAGCCGTCTCGGCGAGCTCGAGGGCATCGTCGGCGAAGAGGACGGCTACGAGGCCGAGGCCAACGCCGCAATCCTCCTCCAGGGCCTCGACATCCCCGACGCCATGCACGACCGCAAGATGTCCGAGCTGCAGGGCGGCCAGAAGGTCCGCGTCCTGCTCGCCCAGGCCCTCTTCGGAGAGCCCCAGGCGCTTCTGCTCGACGAGCCCACCAACTATCTCGACCTCGACTCCATCCTCTGGCTGCAGGACTTCCTCGTCCGTTACAACGGCACGCTCATCACCATCTCGCACGACCGTCACTTCCTCAACTCCATCTGCACCCACATCGCCGACATCGACTACGAGACCATCATCCTCTACAACGGCGGGTACGACGACATGGTCGAGCAGAAGACCGCCATCCGCTCCCGCGTCGAGAGCCAGAACCAGCAGCGCGAGAAAAAAATCGCCCAGCTCAACGACTTCATCGCCCGCTTCTCCGGCGGCACGCGCTCCAGCCAGGTCACCTCGCGCAAGAAGGAGGTCGATCGCCTCGCCGTCACCGAGCTGGCGCGCTCCAACATCCAGCGTCCCTACATCCGCTTCGAGCAGGCGCGTCCCTCCGGCAAGCACATTCTGGAGATCGAGGATGTCTCCAAGGCCTACCCGCAGCAGGATGGCCCGCCGCTCGAAGTCATCCGCAGCTTCTCCGCCTCACTCATGCGCGGCGACAAGATCGCCCTCGTGGGCCGCAACGGCCAGGGCAAATCGACCCTCCTCAAGGCCCTGCTCGCCAACGCCCCCGGCGTCAGCGAGTCCGATCTCTCCATCGACTCAGGCACCGTCAAGTGGGGCCACGCTGCGCAGATCGGCTACTTCGCGCAGGACTTCATCTCCTCCATCCAGATGGGAAGCACCGTCAACGACTGGCTGCACCAGTTCGACGAGGATGCCACCAAGGAAGACATCCGCGGCATCCTCGGCCAGATGCTCTTCCGCGGCGAAGAGGGCATGAAGATGACCGACGCGCTCTCCGGCGGCGAATCCGCCCGCCTGCTCTTCTGCAAGCTCATGCTGCAAAAGCCCAACGTCCTCGTCCTCGACGAGCCTTCCAACCATCTCGACCTCGAAGCCATCAACGCCCTCAACCTCGCGCTGCAAAAGTACGAAGGCACCGTCCTCCTCGTCACCCACGACCTCGACCTCATCGACGAGGTCGCCACCCGCATCTGGCACTTCGAGGGCGGCCCATCCGCCTTCCGCATCGAAGACTTCAAGGGCCCCTACGCCGAGTACCAACTCCAGATGGCCTCCGCCGCGAAGTAGTATGTCAATTGGAAGCAATGGCTGAAGTTTCAGAAAATGCGACATTCCAGGCAGCGCGCGGATCGTTTCGGACTTTTCCCGCCGCTCGCCATCAGCCCTCTAGTCTTTGTGGTATGTAGTGCCGCAGGCCCGCGCCCCGCCCCAAACGCAATAACTATCGAACGAAGAAAAGCCACATGGCAACGAGCGAAGCGCCGCCGATTCCTTCGATCGATTTCTTCACATCATCAATCGTAGCGATTCTAGACCCATGTGAATCACTGACGTACTTTCCATCGAATTCGGCCAATCTGGCCCCATGCTTATCTTTGATATATTTGCCATCAATCTCCCCCAACCTACTTCCGTGATGGTCGCTTATGTACTTACCATCAAGTACAGCAACTTTACTTCCGTGTCGATCTCTTAATTCATTGCGATCGAATTTGTATTCTGCCATGTTACCCTCCATTGCTTGGCTCCGATGATTTTCGTTAGACGGCAAGAAGGAGCCTTTTCCTTGATGCCCAATGCACCGCCCCTATCAAGGAGCGGTTGGAATTACGGTGCCCTTTTTCGACTTACCGTCTTCTTGTTCATCTGGCTCCCACCAATCTTGCGTCACTCTGCAGGGCTGATCAAGGGGGCTTCACGGTTCGGATCGTCGATATTACGAGTCACGGCCTTGAATACAGTCGCCGTGTCCATGACAACAGTCGTCCTCTGCCATTGTCCGTTCTTATCCTGCGACTCATCTATAACGGTGCCCTTTTTCAGTCTTGCCCTCTCAAAGTCAAGAGTATATTCCTTTATCTCTGGATCACATCGATATCCGATCACGTCCACGCGTGCATAATCTTTGCGCTTCTCATTCGCCAGCGCGTTTATTGGGTTTTTACCGACTGCAGGCCAAATCACAACTCCACGTGTCTCCTGCGACGGATGCCATCGGAATTTTTCCCCGGTCATAACTTCGGCGAATGTTTTCCAATCCTTCTGGAGATCAGGTAGCTCAAGTGCCCTGCGGAAAGAGATAACCTGTCTGAATGTTTCCATTACGCGATTAGACTTAAGCTCGGCGTTTACGAGAGACGCCAGGCCATCAGAATCGATTCGCACTAGGAGCAAGTCTGCAACCACTTTTTCTGAAGCAGTTTTTAGTGCAATCTCGTCTGAAACAAACCAATACTGGCCACCAAGGACGTCGTCTAACATTTTCAGTCTTCCGTCCGATTTCAATGCACGCTGGATCAACCACGATTGCAGTTGTTTTTCAGGAGTTTTTTTGCCTGGTTGGGACAACTGCTTCTCCATAATCTTTCCAAGTTTGCTAATGGAAATTTTAGTAAAACCAAGTTGCGGGGTTTTATCGCAGCAACTTATCGCACTGATCCCATTGACGGACGGGCGCAGCCACAGCAGTTTGCGCGAAAGTTCTTCTTTGAATACCTGAAACGGCTTAGACCGAATCTTTTCGGCATTCTTAACCAGTTTCTGTAACTGTTCCGACAAAGGTAAATCAGTAAGAGTGTGATCGACCTGCGTCATAAAGACCACCTTTCTCCATCGTTGTATGTGACTACATTTGCAAAGTGTTGCGAAAATTCTTCGCCGTGTTCGGAGTGAATCGGGACCAGCATTTTTGGCTTCAGGGCCTCTGCCAGCCTTTGCAGGTCGGCAACCGGCGCGTGTCCACTTGTATGCGCGTAGACGAAGTTGACTGCCGGGTCACTGCGGTAGGCGGCGATTTGGTCACTGCCGAAGTAGTCGGCGTGGTTCCCGTCGAGATAGCCGAGCCACTGTGAGTAGATGACGTTGACGGGGGCGTCGTCGTTCTTGAATTCATCAATGAGGTGAAAGCTGGACATCTTTCCGAAGTAGAGAAACGATTCAGGAGTTGCGTGTAGTTCGTCGCGCTTGACCCTGTGGAGATAGAGCCGTTTTCTGAAATCTCCAAAGTACTCTGGGTTGGCCTTGAGCCTTTCGTCCTGACGGTGAGAGGCAAAAACTCTTATCTCGGTCCAGTCCATGGCTGGCGTATTCTGAGTAATTTGCCGGAGTTGTTCGAGCACCCATGCGGTGTAGATGTCGATAACGAGGAGTTTGCCGGAACGTTTGCAGGCCCGATAGGCGGAGACGATGCGGTCGATGTTTTGCGAGGACGAAAGCAGGAACGAGATGTTCTTCTGTTGTCGAATTGTCTGGAAGATTAAGTTTTCGACCGCCGTCTCATCAGGGAAAAGATCGTTGTTGCGGTGCAGCATCGTGCCTTCGAGGAAGAGGAGATCGATGTCGCGAATCGGCCGCTTCACGAGATTCTCGAAAAGTATTCCCTTTCGGCCATGCGAGCGAAGGTCGCCGCTGTAGAACAGGCGCTTGCCTTCGGCTTCAATGAGAAAGGCATAGGCATCGGTGGCGGAGTGGTCAACCAAATAGGGCGTGATGGTGAACGCGCCAATGGTAAACGGCTGCCAAGCGCTGAACTCGTGAAAGTCGAGCGCGAATCTTTCTTCGCCGAGGAATACCCGCGTGGCGTCGATCAAGCTGCGGGCCAGCTTGCCGATGTAGACCGGAGTGCCGGACGGCAGTGAAGCCATCAGGCCGAAGTGGTCCTGGTGAGGGTGGCTGACCAGAAGGGCGTCCACGGAGAGGCGCGAGAGGTCTACGGGCTGACTGGCGGCGCTGAGGGGAAGTCCGGCATCAAGAAGGATGCTGGTTTTTCCGGATGAGAGCTGAATGCAGGTTCCGCCAATTTCTTGGCTGCCTTTATGAATGGTGACTTCCATTGGCCCAGTTTGCCCGAACACTTTCTCGCTTTTGGGATAGCCCCGTACGCGATTCAGCCGCTTTACGCTGCGCTGACCATCATAGCAGCCATGAATGTCCCTCT
>Ga0224555_1003027_pt1 | contig 18215 bp, 15 predicted proteins | sample 714S23034metaG_FD_180687 | JGI IMG/M metagenome (GOLD analysis project Ga0224555, IMG submission 180687) | Peat soil microbial communities from Stordalen Mire, Sweden - 717 S2 30-34 | ecosystem: Environmental > Terrestrial > Soil > Wetlands > Peat | place: Sweden: Norrbotten County, Stordalen...
TCTGGCGGGCTGAAAGCCCGGCCTGTGATAGCCTGGGGTGGAGCGCGCAGCGCGGAGCCCCAGGAGAGTAGCCCCAAAATCCTCTCCGCCCTGCAGGGGCGGGACATTGTGTGTTCATGCAAAAGAACGGAGTTGATAGGGCGCCCCCTTCAGGGCTTGGATGGTTTATGGGATGACGGAACCGGGCCTCCGCTCGTGGGACTCACTGCAGCCCGGGCTATCACATTGCGGGCCTTCGGCCCTGCACATCGGCCCTTCTGGCCCGACGAACATCCAGCCTTTGGGCCGGAGGCGGGATTACCGCACTGGCATCCCAAGTAAATGAAGAATTTTGTCTCACACCCCCTTCGATCAAACCCTGGCGAACGTCCTTGACTTTGGCCTCTCTTTCGGAGGCGGCAGCGGGTTCCAGAATGGTTTCGCGCTGATGCCCGGCGTGACCGGTTCATTTGACTTGAGCGAGTTGGAGACCATCCCCGAGCCTTCGACGCTGACGCTGTTGGGCCTGGGTTTCGGTGGGCTGGCATGGCTTCGCAAGCGAAAGTAAAAAAGTAACCTCTCGAACGAACACAACGGGTAGGCCTCGGGTCCAGTTCAGCAAGCCGCATGAGAAGCACGGAAACGCGAAGGGGAAACCCTCCTGCGCCCGGATGAAATCGCTCCTCCACCAATGGTGCGCCTGGGGCATAGAGTCGTAAACGGGTCTGAACGGGTCCTGAGTATTGACACAAACGCCCTCCGGTCCTCTGGCGCTTTCACTCCGGAGGCCTCGAGGGCATCGTCCGGGTATTCAGACCGCGTGCGCGCCAGACGTAAAAGATCGCGGGATAGACCAGCAATTCCATCAGCGTCGAGGTCCCCACCCCGCCCACCATCGGCGTGGCGATGCGTTTCATGACGTCGGCGCCCGCGCCGTGGCTCCAGAGAATCGGCGCCAAGCCGGCGACGATCACGCAGGCGGTCATGGCCTTCGGGCGGACGCGCCGGACCGCGCCGTGGTAGATCGCGTCGCGCAGGTCGCCGGAATTCCGCATCGTTCCTTTCTTCCTCCAATCCTCGTAGGCGAGGTCGAGATAGAGCAACATGACCACGCCGGTTTCGGCGTCGAGTCCCGCGAGCGCGATGATGCCGATCCAGACGGCGACACTCAGATTGTAATGCAGCAGATAGAGGATCCAGAAGGCTCCGACGAGGGAGAACGGGACCGCGAGCAACACGATCGCCGTTTTGACGAGCGACCGTGTGTTGAGATAAATGATGAGCGCGATGATCAGCACGGTCAGCGGCACCACCATCATGAGCCGTTCCCTGGCGCGCTGCATGTATTCATACTGGCCGCTCCAGAACAGGTTGTAGCCGGGAGGCAGTTTGATGTCGCCGCGGGCGATGGATTCATTCACGGCGTGCATGGCGGTTTGCACGTAGGTGCCGATGTCGATGCCGCGGATGTCCACGAACACCCAGGCGTTGGGCACGGCGCCCTCGCTCTTGATGCCCATCGGTCCATCCACGACCTTGATTGCGGCGAGCTGGCCGAGCGGGACCTGGGCCCCGCCGGGCGTGGGCACCACGATGTCCTCCGTGAGAGCGCGCAGGTCGGAACGAAAATCGCGGTCGTAACGCAGGTTCACCGTGTAACGCTGCAAACCCTCCACGGTCGTCGTCAGCGGCATCCCGCCCAAAGCGACCGACAAGACGTCCTGCACATCGCCGACGGTCAGGCCGTAGCGGGCGATGGCGTCGCGATTGATTTCAAACTCGATGAACCGTCCTCCCGTGACGCGCTCGGCAAAGGCGCTGGTGGTGCCGGGGACTTTGCGCAGGACGGCCTCGACTTCCGTGCCGATGCGTTCGAGTTCGGCGAGATCGGCTCCGGCGATTTTGATGCCCACGGGTGTCTTAATGCCGGTCGAGAGCATGTCGATGCGCGTCTTGATCGGCATCGTCCACGCGTTGTTGAGGCCGGGAATCTGGACGGCGGCGTTCAGGGCATCCACCAATTCGTCCGGCGTGCGGCGGCGGTGCGCGACGCTGTTCCCGGAGCCGTCTTTGATGTCCACCGCCGGCCACAGTTCTTCCGGTTTCAGGCGGATGGTCGTCTCCACCATGTCCATGGGCGCCGGGTCCGTGGCCGTCTCGGCGCGTCCAGCCTTGCCGAAGACCGTCTCGACTTCCGGAAACGTTTTGATGATTCGATCCGTGACCTGGATGATTTCACGCGCCTTGGTCGGCGAGATACCTGGAAAGGTGGTGGGCATGTACAGCAGATCCCCTTCGTAAAGGGGCGGCATGAATTCGGAGCCGATGTTTTGATACGGAAAGAGTTTGCCCGCCTCGAACACCTTGTCGCGAACCGCGCCCTCAGGCAGGACGAGAGCGGCCAGACGGTTCCAGGGCAGAAACACCCAGACAACGAGCAGCCCGGCGCCGGCTATGACCGGCCATCGCCATTTCACGACAAAATCGATGACGGGATGGTACAGCCAGATCAGGAAGCGGTTGATCGGGTTTTTCTCCTCGACGGGGATTTTGCCGCGAATGAACCAGCCCATCAGGATGGGGGCGAGCGTAATGGAGAGGAGGGCGGCGGCGCCCATCGAATAGGTTTTGGTGAAGGCCAGCGGCTTGAACATGCGGCCCTCCTGTTCCTGCAGCGTGAAGACCGGGAGAAAGGAAACCGTGATCACCAGCAGCGAGTAGAACAGTGTCGGGCCCACTTCGACAGCGGCATCGCGGATGATCTGCCAGTGCGGTTTGGCGCCCTGGTCGCGTTCGAGATGTTTGTGCGCGTTTTCGATCATGATGATGACGGCATCGACCATGGCGCCGATGGCGATGGCGATGCCGCCGAGCGACATGATGTTCGAGCTGATGCCCTGACCGAACATGACCAGGAACGAGATCAACACCGCGATGGGCAGGATGAGGATCGCGACGAAGGCGCTGCGCAGGTGCAGCAGGAAGGCGATGCACACCAGGGCCACGACAAGGCTTTCCTCGAGGAGCTTTTCCTCGAGCGTCCGAACCGCGCGATCGATCAGGGCCGAGCGGTCATAGACGACGGTGTATTTCACATCCGCCGGCAGCGCTTTCATGGCGTGATCGAGCCGCTGTTTCACGTCCTGGATAACCTGGTATGCGTTGGCTCCATACCGCACCACGACGATGCCGCCGACCGTTTCGCCCTCGCCGTTCAGCTCGGCGATGCCGCGGCGCATGTCCGGGCCGAACTGGATGTTCGCGACGTCACGGAGGAGGATCGGCACACCGTTGGCGCCGAGGCCCACCGCGATTTTTTTTAAATCATCCAGGTTCTGGATGTAACCCTTGACGCGGAGGATGAATTCGCGCTCGGAAAGTTCGAGCGAGCGTCCGCCCACTTCGCCGTTGCTCCGCTGGATGGCCGTGCCGATATCGCGCAGGGACAGGTTGTAGGCGCGCAGGCGGATCGGATCGACGGTGACCTGGTATTGTTTGACAAAGCCGCCCACCGAAGCGACTTCCGCGACTCCCGGGACGGCGGTCAGTTGGTATTTCAGGTACCAGTCCTGGAGGGAGCGCAGTTCGGCGAGATCGCGGTTGGTCGAGTTGATGGAATACATGAAGGCCCAGCCGACGCCGGTGGCGTCCGGTCCGAGCGAGGGCGTGACGCCCGCGGGTAACTGGCCGCTGAGGCCGCTCAGGTATTCGAGCACACGGCTGCGCGCCCAGTATGGGTCCGTGCCGTCCTCGAAGATGACATAGACGAATGAAAACCCGTAGAACGAGTACCCGCGAACGGCTTTCTGGCGCGGTACCGACAGCATTTTGGTGGTGATCGGGTATGTGACCTGGTCCTCGATGATGTTGGGAGCCTGGCCTTCCCAGCCGGTGTAGATGATGACCTGCGTGTCCGAGAGGTCCGGGATGGCATCCAGCGGGATATGGAGGACGGCATAAACGCCGCCGAGCACGAGCAGGATCGTCCCCAGCAGGACGATGAACTTGTTTCTGAGCGAAAAATCGATGATGCGTTGAAGCATGGGTGAAGGCCGTTAGGAGGGTGTGGAGCGTGGAGCGTGGGGAGCGTGGATGGTAGGAGTGTAGGAGCGGGCGCGTGCCGGCCCTTTCACGCTCATCCGCTCCTTGCTCTCTCCACAATTCTCACGCTCATCCGCCCCAACGAAGTACTCGATGGGCATTTCACTAAACTTGCAGTCATTACCGCACCAGGACGGCGCGTCGTGCATCATGTTCGTGAGTTGGCGGCAAATGTGGTCGTAATGGTCTCGCAGGTTGGTGTGGGTCTGGGAATCTATGTAGCCGCAGCGGAACGCAAAATCGAGATGCACTTCGGTCTCCGCCGCCTCAGTGTCACTGTCGCTTAGCTTGCTGACAAAGGCGGCTTCGTAGCGGCGTTTTCTCCAGGCTTCGGCGATATTGGTGCAAACCGAGCGGCTGGAACGTCGAATCTGATCTGTGAGGGCGAACCTCTCCTCGATCGGGAACTTCTTGCTCAAGACAAATATTTCCATCGCTGTTTCAAAGGCGAGTTCATAGACACGCAGTTGCTTGTAATCTGCAATCCTCATTTTGTGTGCCTTTCTGTGTCATCGGAGCTGTACAAGGCGCTCCATCGCTTACAACGCTCCACGCTCCCCACGCTTCAACGCCCCTTCCGGCGGCGCCATCACGGGTATCAGCGTCATGCCGCAGATGGGGCATTTGCCCGGCTTGTCGGAATGCACGGCGCTGTGTTCCGGCATGGGGCAGGTGTAATAAAGCACCGTGCCGCCCGGTTGAAGCTTCTTGAGATCGGCCGGCGTCACCGGCACCAGCGCCATGCCGCAAATCGGACAATTGCCCGGATGATCGTACGTGATCGATACATGGGCGGGCATCGGGCAGACGTAAACGACGTCTCCGGCTGAGGCGTTCGTAGCTTCCTGCGCGGCGGCGGCGCCCGCCGGCGTCCGCGGCGCTCCGCTGGCGTTCGCGGGTTCGCTCATTTTCTGGATGGCCTCGCGCAACTGGCTTTCCGAGTCGAGCATGAATTGCCCGGACGTGACCACGCGCTCGCCTTCCTTCAGCCCGCTGAGGACCTGCCACAGGTCCGGTTCGGCTCCGGCTCCCAGCACCACGGTGCGCGCATCGAATTTTCCCCCGTCGAGCGCGACGAACACGGTGTTCTTTTCGCCGCTGCGCAACACGGCCGAGTCGGGCACCAGCAGCGCGGAGGGATCGAGTTCGGAGACGAGATGCACGGACACGAACATGCCCGGCTTGAGGAAATAACCGGGGTTCTCGAACTCCATCCGCACGCGCGCCGTGCGCGTTTTGTCGTCCACCGTGGGATAGACGTAGGTGACGCGCCCGCGGAATTCGCGGTCGGGCATGGAGTCGAGCCGGACCACCGCTTCCTGTCCGAGTTGCACGCAGGGCAAATCCTGTTCGTAGATCTGGGCGAACACCCAAACGATCCCCAGGTCGGCCAGCCGGTAGAGTTTCATCCCGGCGTCCACCATCTGCCCCTCGACGACCGTCTTCTCGGTCACAAAACCGTCGATCGGCGCGAGGATATCGAGCGTCTTGCGGGGCACGCGGGTTTTTTCCAGCTCGACGATTTGCGCGGCCGAGATGTCATAAAACGCCAGCTTCTTCTCCGAGGTGTCGCGTAGTGCAGCGGCGCCGGGATCGACGCTGGAGGTCTGGTTGAGCGCGAGGAGATACTCGACTTCGGAACTGTAAAGCTCCGGTGAATAGACCGCGAAAAGCGGTTCGCCCCGATGCACCAACTGCCCGGTGGCATCCACGTAGAGCTTTTCGACCCAACCCTTGAACTTCGTGGTCACGTCGGCCAGGGCCGTTTCGTTGTAATCGATCGAGCCGACCGTATGAATGGTCCGGCGCAACGGCCCGCGCACGACGAGTGCCGTGCGGATGTTCATGTTCTGGATCGTGACCGGGTCGATGGCGATGGCCGATGAGTCGGCGGCTGCGGCTTCGTTTTCGTACACCGGCGCCATGTCCATGCCCATGCTGTCCTTCGCCGGGGTGGGACTGGTTTCGCCCGGCAGCATGGTGGATTTGTAGTATTGGATCCTGCGCGCGCCGGAAGAAGCGGCATTGTGGATCGGCTCGAGTTTCATGCCGCAGATCGGGCAGTTGCCGGGGTGATCCTGGATCACCTGCGGATGCATGCCGCAGGTGTACAGGGTTTTTTGGCCTGAGACGGCGACGGCACCTTCCTGCGATTTCGAGCAGCCGGCCAAGAACAGTCCGCCGCCGATGACGGCAAGGAGGAGGACTGCCAGGACGAGTTTCAATGGGGAATTCATAGAGGATTCAATGGGTGGAGGTGGAAGCCCGACTTGAAGGCATCCGGGGCGCCGGAAGCACAGGAGCGCCCGCGGGCGGCACGCCCGCGATCAGGAGTGAAAGCTCGGCCAGCACGACTTCGCGATCGGTGCGGGCCTCGACTTCCTTCATCTGAAATTCGAGCAGCGTCCGCTCGGCGTCCATGAGATTGAAAAAGTCGATCGTGCCTGAGAGATAACCCGCCCGCGCGATTTCGAGCGACTGCCGCGCCTTGGGAATCAGCCGGGTTTGAAGCAGGGAAAGGTTCCGGCCGATCTCGCGGTACGCAAAGGATTTTTCCGCGAAATCCACTGTCAAACCGATTTGTTCGGCGCCGAGACGCGCCTGCGCGGCCAGTTCGGTTCTCTTCGCCCCGGCGATTTCGGCGGCCAGTTTGTCGCGCCACACGGGCAACGACATCCCCGCCTGCGGCCAGTAGAGAACCGGGGAAGCCTTCACATCCGCGCTCAAGCCGACGCTGAAATCCGGCACCCTTTCCCGATAGGCCATCGCGATGCCGGCTTCCGCGGCGCGCACATCGGCTTCCATCGACTTGAGCCGGGGGTTGCGGTCGAAGCCGGTCCGGAGCACCGCGTCGGAATCGGGGGCCGCAGCGGCAGGTTCCGGTCGCGCGGGGACCGGCGGGTCGGGCTGTTCGCGGGTGAGGCCGAGCGCGGCCTTGAATGCGGCCATCATCGGGCGGCGCGAGTCCTCGAGGTTGGCGATTTCGGTGGCGACACGGTCGCGTTCGATCTGGGCGCGAAGCACATCCTGGAGCGTTGCCTTGCCCACTTCGTTCTGGGCACGCGCGATGTGCTCGAGGTTGTCGAGGAGAGACAGGGTTTCACGGTTGATGCGCAGCCGTTCGTCGAGGAACGAGAGCTCGTAAAAGGCCTTTTCGAAATCGAAGGAGGCCTGCAGCACGGCGCTTTCAAACGCGAAATACCTGCCCTGGCTCGCGGCGGCGGCGGCCGCGCCGCGAGCCGACAGCTTGCCGGGGCCTGGAAAATTCCAGAGGAGGCCCGGCATCAGTGACGTCACCATGTCGGTGATGTAAGCCTGCAGCGTCAGTTGCGGGTCCGGCAGGGAGCGTTCCACCGTGATGCCTTCGACCGAGGCGGCCCAATCATAATAGGCGGCCTCGACGCGGGGTGAATCGAGCAGGGCAAAGGCGAGGTAGTTGCTCAGGCCGGAGCCGGGCGCGAGCGGGGGCAGTTCCGGCTTGCGATTTTCAGGGCGGTAAGAGCCCGCCACGGTTTCGAGATCGCGCCGCGCCGCGCGTTCGCCCGGGGCTGGAACCCCTTTGCACCCGGCAAGCGCGAGCAATGTCAGAAACATCCCAAGAGCTCCCAGGCCGAAACTTCGGCAGCGTGTATGATTCACATTCACTTAAAACTCACCGTCTGAAATTGATTCAAATTCATCCTGGAAAATCGCGCAGATCCGTCCTATGAAGCCACAGCATGCCTGCGCGGGTACACACTGCGGGCGTCCGGGAAAAACGATCAGAGAAGCCGGGCGCAATTCCGCGCGTAAAGCGGAGTGCCTGCCGCCGGAAACGGCGAAAAAGCGGAGGAAGAAAGTTCAGGGGCCGGCGCGGAACGTGGCGCCCAGGCCACGAGGGCCGCCGCCAGCGAGAGGATCTGGCGTTGGGAGGCGGAAGAAACCGGAGCTGCAGCCGGCTGCTGCGACCCCGGCAAATTCGGCGTGGCGCAACAACTCGCCCGGCCACAATGGCAACAGGCGTCTGCGCCACGCTGGACGTTGGACGCCGGTGTCCGGGCCGGGGCGATCTGCACCCAGCCCAACACGAGGCTGCAAACGATGACCAACGTCAGTTTCACAGCGGCACTATCCTCCCGCAGGTAAGACACAGCCAACCCTCTGTTGCCCACCTTTCATCAATTTTTGGCGTCCTTGTCCGTCGAGCCGGTCTTGTCGGCGCTGCGGATTTTCTTGATGTATTTGGCCGGGTCCTTGTCGAAGTCTTTTCTGCAGTTTTTGCAGCAGAGTTTGACCTCCTGGCCTTTGTAAACGAACACATAAGGCTTGCCCATTTCATCGAGCTTGTCGCCCGAGACCGGACAGGTGGTCAATTTGTCGGGCTTCGGTTTGTCCGTGTTATCCGCGGCAAAGCCAGCGAGCGGCGCTGCGAGGACCGACAGGGACAGGACAACGGTTGAAAGGATTTTCATGCGTTTCATAATTTGAATTCGTAGCAATGACACCCATTATACGTCGGAGCCCGCAAATTCCCTCACTTTTTTTCACACTTTCTCCCCGACTCAAACGTCGGCTCAAACGATGCGAAACAGCGGGCGTGGTCCGGCAACGTAACTCTGCGGATAGCCGGGTGCGGATGCGGAGACGCGCGCCCGGAACAACCTGTCGTGGAACTCGAACGGGAGCTTATCGTCGCCCATCGCGCAAGCAGCGGCCGGCTGCAAAAGCACAACCGCGCGAAGGATGATCAGATAAACTCGGAATTGCATTCAGCCACACTAATGCAGTTGTTGTGCCGTTGGGAGCACGTCTATCTTAAGTTGTTTGTTTATAATAGGATGAGACTGAGGACCGAAAGGGATACGATCGTTTGTATGTGGTGTTATGTTCAGTGCGGCAAAATCACGGCAGCGGGCACGCGAAAGACTGAGCGTGGGTACCTCGGAAACCATAGCCGGAGCCGGAACGGCGGGTTCATCCGCACGCCCCGGCTAGCCGGGGTCAGGAGCGCGGCTGTATGTGAAGCATCAGCCGCAGCGGGCAGGCAGGTCGCTGACGCCCGGGAGCCTGTTCCGGTTGTGAAATTGCCTGGCGCGCTGCGGCTGGTCTTCGACAGAGCCGCGGTCCGGTGTGCAAGTTGACTCGCAATTCCAATCGCACCATCTCAAAATGAACCATTGACACCTTCATGGGTTTTTGGTCTTATCACCGTCCATTTTGTTTGGATTTTAATTTTATGTACGCTGTATTGGAAACCGGAAGCAAACAGTATCGGGTCACCGCGGGTGACACGCTGGAAATCGAGCGCCTGACGGTTGAAGCCGGGAAGCCTGTGACTTTTGACCGGGTGCTTTTTGTCAACAACGATGGTAAGCTCAGCGTAGGTTCGCCGATGGTGGCGAATGCCAGCGTGGTGGCCGACGTGGTTGAACACATTCGCGGCGAGAAGAAACTGACTTTTAAGATGAAACGCCGCAAAGGCTATCACAAATCGATCGGTCACCGTCAGGAACTGACGGTGGTCAAGATCAAGGAAATCAAAGCTTAACGGATCCATTTTTATGGCACACAAGAAAGGTCAAGGCAGTGTTCGTAACGGACGCGACAGCGTCAGCAAGCGTCTTGGCGTCAAACGGTATGGCGGCCAGTATGTCACCGCCGGAAGCATTCTCGTCCGACAACGCGGCACCAAGTTCGTTGCCGGAGAAAACGTGGGCACGGGGCGGGACTGGACGTTGTTCGCCCTTGTGGACGGCAAGGTCGCTTTCGACAAGGAAGGGCACCGCGTGAATATCGTCGCGAACCCGGTCGCGAACAACTAGGTATTTCAAAATCAACTTGCGGGCGAGGTGATCAAGCCTCGCCCTTGTTGTTCCCGGCGGCGTCCGGCGGAACAGCAGGCTCTCGATTCAAGAAGCCTTTGGGATCACGGCTTTCTGACGCCGGCTGCAGCGATTAAAGAAATGTTTGTTGACGAGATCAAGGTTTACGCGCGCGCCGGCCATGGCGGCAAGGGTTGCGTGGCGTTCCAGCGCGAGAAGTATCGTCCCAAGGGAGGACCCAGCGGCGGCAACGGCGGCCGCGGCGGCGAGGTGATCCTGGAAGCCGACCACGACCTTAACAATCTCATCGCGCAGTATTATCAGCCGCGCCTGGTTGCAGAGGACGGCACCATGGGTCTGGGCAAAGGCATGGATGGTCCCGCGGGAAAAGACCTGGTCGTCAAGGTCCCCTGCGGGACGCTCGTGTGGAAGCTGCCTTCGGACATCGGCGCGAGCGAAGCCTCCCTTCCTGAGTCCGGAGAAGAACCCCGCGTCTTCCAAACCAGCGTGAGCCGGCGCCGGATCATTCGCCATTCCAGCGGAGCCCGGGCGATGGAGCTTGATTTGTCCAAGGAGCGGGCGGGCGGATTGGCCGAGCCCGGCGGCTCATCCAAAGGCGAATTGGTTGCAGACCTCACCCGACACGGGCAGCGTTTCGTCCTGCGCAAGGCGGGACGGGGCGGACTGGGCAACCGGAACTTCGCCACCGCCGCGCACCAGACGCCCCGCTTCGCGCAACCGGGCGAGCCGGGCGAAGAAGGAGAATTTCTTTTCGAATTGCGCATCATGGCCGAGATCGGACTGGTCGGCTATCCGAACGCCGGCAAGTCCACGTTGCTCACGGCGATTTCCCGCGCGCGACCGAAGGTGGCGCCGTATCCGTTCACGACGCTGCATCCGCAAATCGGGATCGTGGAGTATCCCGACTTTTATCGCCTCACGGTCTGCGACGTGCCGGGGTTGATCGAGGGGGCGCACCTGAACGTGGGCCTGGGTCATGCTTTTCTCCGCCACATCGAGCGATGCAAGATTCTGGTGCTGCTGCTCGACATGGCCGGCACGGATGGCCGCGCGCCATGGGACGACTACACCAGTCTTCTGAACGAGCTGGAGCATTACGATCCGGCCCTGATCCAGAGGCCGCGCCTCGTGATCGCGAACAAAATGGATGAACCGGTGGCCGAGGAGAACCTGAAAAAGTTCAAACGCAAGATCCAGAAGACGCGCGTCCTGCCGATGGCCGCCGCGTTCGATCAGGGAACCGAAAAATTCAAAGAGGCAATTCGAGAAGCGGTGGAGGAAGCCGCGAAGCAGGATGGCCCTCCTGCCGGAGCTTGAAGTCAGAAGCCAGCCAGCCCCATTCGGCGCGAAACCATCCCCGACGGATTCCGGGTTTGAGTCATGGGCGCAGGAAACCAGGCGGCATCGCTGCGCTCACGGTGCGATGGAAGGTCACGGCACATGGAGGCGGAAATACTGCTGCAACTGAGCGGGGTTGTATACGTTCGTGTAAGTGAATACTCCGAACAGGTCGAATCGGTTGGTGTTGATCGGCAACCATAGTGCGAAATGCGTGTCGAGATTCGTCGTTGTGTACAGGACCGCAACGGTATTGGACACGACGCCGACCCCGTTCACGGTGATGCTTGATCCCAAAATGATCGGCCGGCAGATCTTGAATTCATCTGAAAGCTCATTGGCCGTGAGGCCGTACGTGCCGGTGCCGCCTGCACCAAAGCTGCTGACAAGCATGGTGAAGGTACCGCAATTGGTCGCAGCGTAGGCAATGCTCAGAGCCGTGCTGTCCTGGGCCGTTGCCAGCAACGCACCGTTCGACCCATACAATTGGAGCTTGCCGTTGAAATTCGTCGTGTTTAGCCCCAGGCGAATAACGTCACCCTTGCAGGCGGTGAACGCCCAGGGATCCTCGTCACCGAGTTCGATCGTGCCGACGTAACTTCCGCTGCCGGTCATACCTCCGCCCTCATCTCCTGGAGGCACAATGAAAGCTTCAGGAAACTGGGCCAGATGCAACACATAGGTGCCGGCGCCGCCTGCACCAAAGCTGCTGACGAGCACCGTGAAGGTACCGCTGTTGGTTGCAGAGTAGGCGATGAGATTGTCCGGGCTGTCTTGCGCGAGGCCCAGCAACGCACCGGTCGGCCCATACAATTGGAGCTTGCCGTTGAAACCGCTCGTACCCAGCCGCAAATTGATGGCATCACCGGTGTTCGCGGTGAACGTCCACAGGTCCAGATCGCCCAGGGTGTTCGTTCCAGTGAAATTGCCGCCGTTCGTTAGAGCCCCTCCTTCATCCCCAGCAGGCACAATGAACGCCTCCGGGATCTGCGCCAGATGCAGCACATACGTGCCGGTGCCGCCCAAACCGAAGCTGCTGACGAGCACCGTGAAGGTGCCGCTATTGGTCGCAGTGTAGGCGATGAGATTGTCCGGGCTGTCTTGAGCGAGGCCCAGCAACGCACCGTTCGGCCCATACAGTTGGAGCTTGGCGTTGAGGCTGCTGCCCAGTCGCAGATTGATCGTGTCACCGGTGTTCGCGGTGAACGTCCACATATCCAGATCGCCCAAGTCAATCGTTCCAGCGAAATTGCCGCCGTTCGTCAGAGCCCCTCCTTCATCCCCTGCAGGCACAATGAACGCCTCCGGGATCTGCGCCAGATGCAGCACATACGTGCCGGTGCCGCCCAAACCGAAGCTGCTGACGAGCACCGTGAAGGTGCCGCTATTGGTCGCAGTGTAGGCGATGAGATTGTCCGGGCTGTCTTGAGCGAGGCCCAGCAACGCACCGTTCGGCCCATACAGTTGGAGCTTGGCGTTGAGGCTGCTGCCCAGTCGCAGATTGATCGTGTCACCGGTGTTCGCGGTGAACGTCCACATATCCAGATCGCCCAAGTCAATCGTTCCAGCGAAATTGCCGCCGTTCGTCAGAGCCCCTCCTTCATCCCCTGCAGGCACAATGAACGCCTCGGGAATCTGGGCCAGATGCAGCACATACGTGCCGGTGCCGCCCGCACCAAAGCTGCTGACGAGCACCGTGAAGGTGCCGCTATTGGTCGCAGTGTAGGCGATGAGATTGTCCGGGCTGTCTTGCGCGAGGCCCTGGAATGCACCTGTCGGCCCTTTCAGTTGGAGCTTGGCGTTGAAGCTGCTGCCCAGCCGCAACACAATGCTGTCTCCAGTATTGGCGGTGAGCGTGTAAGAATTCGTGGTGTTGGCAAGGAGGGTTCCAGCCTGATTCGCTCCATTGGTGAGGACAATCTGGGCACAGGCGATGTCAACAAACAGCATAGCGATGAACAATATGACGGGGATGCGGACGGCGCGGCACCAGAATTTCGGAGGCAAACCTGGGGAACGCCAGGGCGCTCTTCGGTCGGCGGGTCGCCCGGTTTCCGCCCCACCACAAGAAGTTTTCGCGGAGTTTGTCTTCACGGGCCTTGTCGAGTTCTGATTCGCGTTCATATCGGGTTGTCTTTCTGCTGATCTTCAGTCCATCACCACACCACCACGCTGGCGTCATCTCTCAGCGCCGATCGGACCCGATGCGCAAACGCAGTCCTTTGGGACAAACGCAAAGGAGCCACTCCTCAAATTAGGCGTTCTGGTATCCAAAGGGATGCCCACTCTATAGTAACTTTATCTAACGATGTCAATGACAAAATCTCACCTGATAAAAGCGTGACGGCTATTCGAACCGGTATGGAGGCTCGCTGCTCGCGCGCATCCGTACACTGCCCCCGGTGCGCGGCCTTCAGCCGTATTTATTCAGTCGCAGGGGAGCGCATGCGTCCTCGGGCGCAGTGGTTGGCGCCTCGCCATCCACTTTTGGGCCGTGCGTCCAGTCACCGTTGAGTGATTGCGTTGCGCCCTCCTCCGACCGGCGAGGCGCCGGTCGGAACACGCGAGGCGCGCGTGCTCCCCAAATCCAACTGCATCGTTCCGGCTTCAAGCGCTTCAGTGTCCGAGCGGGCGGAGGCGAAACGATTGACCCGTGGGATTCCGAACGATGAAGCGGCGTAAATGCCGCGCTCCGGCCTGTTTACAATCGAGGGCGGTGTCAGGAAGCGCCCTCGCCGCTCGCATACCCGATTTTACTCGTGCTCTACGACCGTCTCCGACTATAACTGCTGCATGCTGAAGGCAGGCATCGTCGGTCTTCCCAATGTCGGCAAGTCCACTCTCTTCAACGCCGTCACCCGCTCTCACAAGGCGTCGGCGGAGAATTACCCGTTCTGCACGATTGAACCGAACCTCGGCGTCGTCACCGTGCCCGAACCGCGGCTCGAACCCGTCGCCAGGATCGCCAAAGTCACGACGCTCATCCCGACCACGATCGAGTTCGTGGATATCGCGGGGCTGGTCAAGGGATCGTCGCAAGGCGAAGGACTGGGCAACAAGTTTCTCAGCCACATCCGCGAGGTGGACGCGATCGTGCAGGTCGTGCGCTGCTTTGAAGACCCGGATATCGTGCATGTCACGGGCGGCGTCGATCCGGTGCGCGACATCGGGATTGTCGCCACGGAACTGGTGCTGGCGGACCTCGAGACGGTCAAAAAGAGGCAGGAAAAGATTTCCAAAGATGTGAAGCGTGGTGACAAACACGCGCTGCTGGAGGCGGATCTTTTGCAAAAGATCGGCGCGCACTTGAACACCGGCAAGCCGGCCAACACGCTGGCGGTGCCGCTGGCCCCGGAGGAAAAGTCCATCGTCCGGAGCTTCTTCCTTTTGACCGACAAGCCGACCCTTTTTGCGGCGAACGTGAAGGAAGGCGATCTGGCGTCGGCGGACGCAAACCCGCAGGTGACTGCGGTGCGCGAGTTTGCCCGCACCCACCATGCCTGCGGGACGGTGGTGATCTGCGCGCAATTGGAGAGCGATCTTGCGGACCTCTCGCCGGAGGAAGGGGCGGCGTATTTGAAGGAACTCGGCGCGGCAGAGTCCGGCCTGTCGGTCCTGATCCGCAGCGTCTATCAATTGCTCGGTCTGCGGACATTTTTCACGTTCAACGAAAAGGAGGTCCGTGCCTGGACGATTCACGCAGGCGACACGGCGTCGAGAGCCGCGGGCGCCATCCACACCGATTTCGAGCGCGGCTTCATCAAGGCGGAGACGGTGAACTGGGAGGACCTGGTGAAGTCCGGCTCGGTGGGCCACGCCCGCGAAACCGGCCGCTACCGGATCGAAGGGCGGGACTACGTCGTGAAGGACGGCGACGTGCTGCTGTTCAGATTCAGCGTCTAGCGGGGCGCAGGCGTTTCCCAATGGCCGACGATCCACACCCATTTCTGGTTCGCTCCCGTCCAGTATCCTGGCACCCAGACGAACATGCGGTCGGGCGCAACGCCTTCGCTCTCGCGTCGGGGTTCCAGGACCGGCTCTCTCAGGACCAGTTCACCCTTGGGATAATACAGGGTCGCGGGCTCGCGGACCAGGGTGGTGTGTGAACAGGCGCAGCCGGTGACCCAAAAGCTGCCCGCTGCGATTGAGCCCAAAAGTTGAAGCCATTGCTTCCTCATAGTTTTCATTCAATTTCAAGTCTCTGCGGTCTCGTGCGACATTCCAGCCTCGGCCAGCATACACAACCACCGCGGAGGAAGACCAACAAAAATGAACTGCCACCGTAGTCCAGGAGGGCGCACCGGGACGGGCTTGAGTTTTCATGCGGGATTGATATGCTCAGCCCGTGCCAATTTACGAATTTCATTGCGGCAAGTGCGAGCGGGACAGCGAAATCCTTGTTCGCTCCACCGATCGGGCGGGAACCCGGTGTCCGCATTGCGGCTCGACAGAACTCGCCAAGCAATTCTCCGTGTTCGCTTCCAGCGCCGGCAGCGCCGGGAAAGCTTCCGCGTGTGAAACCGGGAGCGGCGGCGGTTGCGGCTGCTGTGGCGGGGGACCGCATCGGCACTGACGGCGGGCGTTGCGGCGCGTCGTCAAGGTGTCGAACCGTCCCATCGGGTCGCGGGCGGACCGCGGTCCTGCCCGGCCGCCGTGACGGCGAAACCTTTCAACGACTGAACGACTTCACCGGGCCACTTCTTCGGCGCGGACCCGTGTCAGGTCTTCCACAGCCCAGTCCGGGTGGTGTCGCACCAGTTCTCCGAGCGTGGCGCCGCCCGTGGCCACGGCCAGGACTTTGGCGCCGATCGCGCGACCGCAACGGATGTCTAGCGGCGTGTCGCCGATGACGAGCACCTGATCGTCGCGCAAATTCTCCCCCAGGACGCGGCACCCGAGTTGGCGCGCCAGGGCGGCGATCTCATCGCGGTTTTCGCTGTCGTCGCCAAACGCGCCGATCTCAAAGACGCTCCACAAGTCGAAATGGCGAAGTTTGATTTCGGCGCCGAGCCGGATGTTTCCGGTGAGCAACCCGAGCAACGGCGGATTCGGCAGAGCCTTTAAATCACGGATGAATTCCCGGACGCCGGGGCACTCTCCGGTGTGGCTGGCCGCCAGGATATGATGGAGCCAATGGACGTGCCGTATGAAGAACCGCTCGAAATTTCCGCGCGTGGCCGGGATGCGGTGGAGCCCGAAGAACTCGCGCACGAGGCTGGGATCGGTGCGTCCGGCGAACTGGACGCGCTCGAAGCCGTTTGCCGCGCCAAATTCAGTGGCTGAAACCCTGTCGAACGCCCGGACGCCCGCTCCGCCCGTGTGGACCAGCGTGCCGTCGATGTCGAACAAGACCAGGCGAATCATCGCGCGCAAAATTAAAAGGGGTGTCCTCGGATGGCAACGACAACCGTCCGCGGCCCGTTATGAATTCACGAAATCGAGGATTGACGAGGCGGGTGAAAGCTTTCAGGCTGGCCTCGGGAAGGGGACATGGGAATGGGAAGGGCGAGGGCATTTACGCTGTTGGAGCTGCTGGTGGGGATGGTGATCCTCGCCATTTTGGCGGCACTGCTTCTGTCGGTGATGGGGCGCACCACGGACAAGGCCAAAGCGGCGGCCTGCCTGGGTAATCTTCGGCAATGGGGCATCGCCACCCGCCTCTTCGCGATCAACAACGAGGATTTTCTCCCGAAGGACGGATCTGCCAGCGGCAGTTCGACGGCGGAGGGATGGTATGTTGAACTGCCCCGGTCGATGGGATTGCCGGCGTATGGGGATATGCGCTGGCGCACGAACGCGACCGTGGATCCGGGTCGTTCCGTCTGGATTTGCCCGGCGAATTCACGCCGCAGCAACGGAAAGAACCTTTTCCACTATTGCCTGAACGAGCGCGTGAACGGCCTGGGAGCCGGCAACCGGATCAGCATCACTTCCATCCCCCACCCTGCCTGCACGGTCTGGTTGTTTGACAACGGCGGCGCCGCGCCCGTTGCGCAACAGAACAACGTCCACACCAACCTCCACAGTCGCGGCGCGCAGTTTCTGTTCCTCGACGGCCACGTCGTCCGCTTTCCGAACACGGCGTATTGGGATTTTCCGGCGCATCGAGGCATCACCAACAATCCCGAGCTGCTCTGGCTCCCCTGATCGAATTCCATTGCCTCCGCGCGTCAAAGCATTAGCATCACGGCTCCCCCGATGGCTCTCGGGGAAAGACGACATCGATTCATGAAAAGCTACAATGTTGCAGTCATCGGCGGCGACGGCACCGGCCCGGAAGTGACCCGTGAAGCCCTGAAGGTTTGCGAGGCGGCCGCCCGAAAATTCGAGTTCAAGCTGAACTGGCACCCTTACGATTTCGGCGGAGAGCGTTACCTCAAAACCGGCGAGGTGCTGCCCGACAGCGCGGTGGAGGAGCTGCGCAAATTCAAGGCCATTTTCCTGGGCGCGGTCGGCCACCCCCAGGTCAAGCCCGGCATTCTCGAGAAGGGCATTCTGCTCCGCCTCCGCTTCGAGCTGGAGCAATACATCAATCTTCGACCGGTGAAACTGTACCGCGCGGTGGATTGCCCGCTCAAGGACAAGGGTCCGGAACACGTGGACTTTGTCGTGATCCGGGAGAACAATGAGGGCCTTTACACCGGCGCGGGCGGCTTCCTGTTCAAAGGCACGCCCCACGAAGTCGCGTTGCAGGAATCGGTGAACACGCGCCGCGGTGTGGAACGTTGTCTGAAGTACGCGTTCGATCTCGCCCGGAAGCGCCGGGAGGGCAAGCCGTGGAAGGGCCTCCAGCCGGAGCACTTGAAAGCGGGCAAGACGGCGCAGTTGACGCTAAGCGGCAAGACCAATGTGCTCACCTACGCGTTTGATCTCTGGTGGCGCGCGTTTCAGGAGCTGGCCCCGAATTATCCGACAGTGAAGACGGATTACGCCCACGTCGATGCCACCTGCATGTGGTTCGTGAAAAATCCCGAA